>JGI24714J26587_10000336_pt1 | contig 33212 bp, 26 predicted proteins | sample BioPla4DNA2_FD_26587 | JGI IMG/M metagenome (IMG submission 26587)
TAGGGAATAAGTCAAGAGGGGATAGATTTGGTAAGCAAGTAGATTAATGGGGTTTATCAAAAATATAATTTAGATTTTCAATATATATTATTCTAAAGGTATTAGGGGGGGTAATATGTTTAAGAAATCTAGTAATTAAAAAAAGGTTTTACTAGTATGTTTAATTATTTTTTTCACACTCTTTTTTTCCAGCTGTAGTAGTTCATTAGATGCATTTGATGGCGATTCAGTTATGGTTTTTAAAAATGTCAACGTAATACCCATGAATACAGAAAGAGTACCAAAGAACTACAATGTAATAATTAATGATGGCAAAATAGTAAAACTAGGCAAGGCATGGAAAACTAGAGTGCCTAAAAACGCAACAGTTATTGATGGGAAGGGCAATTTTCTTACACCAGGCTTGATAGACATGCATGTACATATTTGGCTTGATGATGAGCTAGAACTATACCTAGCCAATGGGGTTACAGGTGTAAGAGACATGTTTGGAAATTTTGGTAGATTGTCAATGAAGAAGAAAATTCAAGAGGGAAAAATTTTAGGACCACGATTGTATGTTGCAAGCCCCATAATAGATGGAGATCCTCCTTATTGGGATGGATCTACTGTTATAACTAATCCTGATGATGCAGAAAAATATGTAAAATCCTATAAGGAAATGGGCTATGATTTTATTAAGATATATGAGGGACTAACAAATGATGTTTATGATGCCATTATAGAAGCAGCTAAAAAAGGAAGATATCCCTGTTGTAGGCCATATACCTTCTTCTGTTGGTATAGAAAAAGCATTACAAGCAGGCCAAAAATCCATAGAGCATTTAGACAAGTATACTGATAGTGAAGACCTATATAATATGACTATCGACAATAATGTATGGAACTGTCCTACCATTGTACTTTATACAAATCGTATTCTGCCTTTGTTAGGAGAAAAGGTTGCAGGTATTGAGTATGTTGATCCGAGATCAGTATCAATTTGGGGAGTTAGGATGGGTTTACCTAGAGGAAGTGCAGAAGAGTATGTTAAATCTAATCAGTATATAGCTGATAGTTTGCCTCAAGAGTCGATTGAATCTTATGTAGAAAGAGTAAAATCAATTATAGAGGAGTCGAAGACTGTTACAAAAAACTTATACGATAGAGGAGGAAGAATACTATTAGGAACTGATACTAATAACCCCTTCATTGTGCCTGGTTTTTCAATTCATGATGAGCTATTTAACCTAGTAGAGGCAGGCCTAACACCCTATGAGGCTATAAAGGCGGGAACTTATGATGCTGCAGAATTTTTGAATATATTGGAAGAAGCAGGTACTGTTGAAGAAAATAAAAATGCAGATTTAGTATTACTGGATGGAAACCCCTTAGATGATATAGCTAATATGAAAAAAATAGAAGGGGTAATGATTATGGGAAGATGGATTAGTAAAAGTGAAATAGATGATATGCTTAATTCTAGACTGGAAGAATACGGAAGGAAAGCAAATTAGCGTATTTTTCAAATTAGATTGGGTATAAGAAACTAAGAAAGACATATAGAGCATTAATGAGCTAAGTATATTAAATTTATGGTATATTTAGTATACTACTGTAAAATTAATAAATATATTAATAACTTAAAGGAGGAAACTAAATGAAATACTTATTCTTATGTTACCCAAGATGAACTACTTGTTCAAAAGCTAGGAAATGGCTTGATGAACATAATATTGAATATGAAGAAAGGAATATTAAGGATCATAATCCAAATGAAGAGGAACTAAAACAGTGGATTGAAAAAAGCAAGTATCCAATAAAGAAGTTTTTCAACACCAGTGGCAAGATCTATAGAGAATTAGGCTTAAAGGAAAAGCTAGATACGATGTCTGACCATGACAAGATAAAAACTTTAGCAACCGACGGAATGCTTGTGAAAAGACCTATACTTGTTGGTGAAGATAATGTTTTAGTAGGATTTAAAGAAAAGGAATGGGAAGAAATCTTATAATGGAGGTGCCATATGCAGGTTCCAATGTCAAAGTATTTAATTAATCAAAAAGGCACACTAAAGAAATTAGTGGACATGCTATCTAAGGAGTTTAAATATGTTTCAATTTTAGGAACAAATGTTAAGGGAAAAAATTATACAGTGTATAAGACGGGGGCCAGTATAGCTGATTCGCCTTGGAATGAAAGGGGCTTCGTTGTTAGGGTCTATAATGGCTACAACTACTCTGAGTATTCTTTTAGTCAATTATCAGTTGATACTTTAGATCTTTTAGTTGAAAAAATCAGAGAGAAAGCCAATGATGATGTAAACAACTTAAAAGCTGCAGATATAAAAATATCTAACTATCCAGTCATAGAAGAGGAAAAGATAATTAAGAGTCACTTTAGGGAAGTAGAAATACTTCCTGAAGAGGTTAGTCCTGAATATAGGATTAAGAAAATAACCGATATTATGAATGAGGCATTTACTTATTCAGACTTATTAATAGACTTTAGTGTTAACTATGAGGAGTGCCATATATCTAAAATCTTTATTTCTCAAAACAAAGATTTGGAACAAGCATATATCTGGACTAAAGCAAGCCTAGCAGCCATAGTTAGAAGGGATAATGATACTAAGTATTATTATGATGGTATATCTGGTTTAAAGGGATTGGAGCTTTTAGATGAGCTTCAAACCATGGTTAAAGATGTAGTTATTAATGCTGAAAAACTATTGGATGCTAAAAGGATTGTTCCAGGAGAATACGATATAATTTGCTCTCCAGAAATCGCTGGCTTAATAGCCCATGAAGCCTTTGGCCATGGGGTTGAGATGGATATGTTTGTGAAAAATAGGGCTAAGGCCGTTGAGTATATTGATAAATACGTAGCTTCAGACCTGGTAAGTATGCATGATGGGGCAGCTGCAGCGGAAAGTGTATCTTCTTATTTATTTGATGATGAAGGTACTCTAGGTACTGATACCTTGATAATAGATAAGGGCATATTAAAAACAGGAATCTCAGACCTGCTTTCAGCCCTTAGGCTAGGCACTAAACCTACTGGCAATGGAAGAAGAGAATCATTTGAGCGAAAAGCTTATGCTAGGATGACCAATACTTTCTTTGAAGCTGGTAATGACAAACTAGAGGACATGATTGGATCAATAAATGAAGGTTACTTATTAGACGTTACCTTAAGTGGTATGGAGGATCCAAAGAATTGGGGAATACAGTGTATGGTCCTTATGGCAAAAGAAATTAAGGATGGAAAGCTTACTGGAAACATTATGTCCCCAGTTATTATGACAGGTTATGTGCCAGACCTATTAAAATCCATTTCTATGGTTTCTGAGAAAGTTCAAATAGCAGCCCTAGGGGCCTGCGGAAAAGGCTATAAGGAATGGGTTAAGGTATCTGATGGCGGTCCATATATTAAAGCAAGAGCGAGGTTGGGATAATGGTAGAGAAAATTAGAAAGATATTATTAAACATAGATGGAATAAATGGTTGGAAGATTAATGAAAAGACAGTGGAATCAAATGAGCTATTTTTCATTAGAAAAGAGCTTGATATGAACAGGGGCAAGGACGTAACCCATATTAGTCTTACTTTATATAAAGACTTTGAGGAAAATGGGAAAAAATATAGGGGTTCAGCTACTATAAGTCTACACCCTACCATGGATGATGAGGAAATAATAAAAGAGATAAATGATGCTATTTTTGCAGCAGGATTTGTAAAAAATGAATACTATCCTCTAGTAAAGCCTAGTGAAGGAGTTCCACCAGAAACAAAGACTAGTTTCAGTGAAGATTCTATGTCTAACTGGATGACTAAGCTTACAAAGGATGTATTTATAGCAGATAAATACGACAGAGGATGGATTAATTCAGCTGAATTGTTTTTGGATAAGGTAAAGGTAAGAATAGTTAACTCTGAGGGTGTAGATGTAATGTACGAAACCTATAGGGGAGAGCTGGAGTTTATCACAAATTGGAAGGAAGATGAGGGAGAAGAAGTAGAGCTTTACAAGGACCTTCTTTTTTCTGATTATGATGAAAGCTTAATTCCAGAGTCAGTTGATGAAATGCTGAAAATCTCTAGGGACAAGGCCCTTGCAAGGCCTACACCTAAATTAGACAATATACCTATAATCCTTACAGGAGAACCTGTAAGAGAATTTTTTACTTATTATTATGAAAAGGCTGCAGCCCGTTCAGTTTATGAAAACTGGTCAACTGCAAAAATAGGAGAATCTATACAAGGAGCAGATGTGGAGGGGGATAGGGTAAATATTGTATTAGACCCACATATGGAGAATTCTACACATTCAGCTCCTTATGATGAAGATGGTTTAATCCTATCTAAAGTTACCTTATATGAAGATGGTATTTTGAAAAGATACTGGGGGAACTTAAGGTATTCACACTATTTAGACATTGAACCTACTGGTATTATTAGAAATATAGTAGTTGAAGGGGGCAGTAAAAGCCTAGAAGAAATGAAGGAGGGAGCTTATTTAGAGCTAATATCCTTCTCAGACTTTCAGGTGGATACAATAACAGGGGATTTTGCAGGTGAAATTAGATTAGGCTGGTACAAGGATGGAGATAAGCTTATACCAGTAACTGGAGGTTCTATTTCAGGCAATATAAATGAAGTTCATAAGGAAATGTATTTGTCTAAAGAAGTTCAAAAACTAAATAACTTCATTGGACCTTATTCAGTTAAGTTGTTTAATGTGAATATTGCTGGAGTAGAATAATAATAGTGAGGGATTTACATGGACCAGGTAAAAATAATAAAAGCTGAAGTTACTCATCTAGATGAATTGACAAGTATGGCCATTGACCTTTGGCCTGATAATGACTTTGAAGAACTTAAGGAAGAAATAATCCATTTGATGGCAAATGGCAAGAATGTTTTTTTACTTTCTATTATAGACGAAAACATAGTAGGGTTTATCCACATGTCCATTAGGACTGATTACGTTGAAGGCTCTAGCACAAGTCCAGTTGCCTATGTTGAAGGCATATATGTTAAGCCAGACTATAGATATAAGGGAATTGGCAAACAACTATTAGCCAGAGGGGAAGAATGGGCAAAGTCCAAAGCTTGCAAAGAAATTGCCTCAGATATATTATATGACAATACTGATAGTTATAATTTCCATACCAAAGTTGGATTTAAGGAAGCCAATAGGCTGATTTGCTTTATTAAAGATATAGATTAGATAAGTAATATAATACTAAAAAGGATGGATTAGTCCATCCTTTTTAGTATTATATTAGTAACCATTTGGGGTATTCCGATTGGTTCGACGATTAACTCTCCTGTGTAGTTCCCATTATTTACTAGGCCCTTCTTAGCCAGGTGGAAGGTTACAGTCTTATGGGATTTAACAGCTATGCCTAATACTTCACCTGTATCCCCATCTAGGCCTGAAGGTATGTCTACTGAAAGGATATATTTGGCATGGTCATTTATTAAAGAGATTACTTCTTTAAAAATCCCTTCAACCTTTCTAGTAAGGCCTATTCCAAATATGGCATCTATGACCATATGGCTGTTAACTAGGGAACTCTTTAGGATAGTCAATTCACTTTCTCCCTGAATATGGGTGAATTTGACCTTCATATTTTTTAGGATATTTAGGTTAATATTGAAATCCTTTGTTCCTTTATCTAAGTTACCTAGTATAAACAGATCTACTTTCTTATCTTGTAATATAAGGTGGCGGGCAATGGCCAGACCATCTCCACCATTGTTTCCAACTCCGCAGATTATGGTAAGGCTATTTGTATTTTCCATAGGAATATTTTTTATTACTTTTAATGCTGCATTTTCCATTAAAACAATGCTGGGTATTCCTATGTCTTTAATGGCATAAGTATCCATGGCCTTCATTTCTTCACAGCTTATGGCTATCATCCTATCCCTCCCTTAATTGGATTATACATCTATATTCAAGGGATTTGCAATATTTGCCAGTCAAAAGTATAAAAAATATCTTTTCAAAATCATAATATTGTGATAATATATAAGGAATTATACTTATATAAATTCTTTGACTGGAAAGAGTAGTTAAACTATTTTGCTATAGAGAGTTGACGGTTGGTGGAAGTCAATGCAAGAGGTTTAATGAATGGGTCCAGGAGAAGTTTGGTGAAATGGTTGTACCAAATTAGCCATTACCGGGAGTTTCCCGTTACAGGAACAGGATATCTAGTAGTACCCTTGTATTGCTACGTATCTGGTTGAGTGAGATTATCTATGATAATCTAATTAAGGTGGTACCGCGAATACAGCCCTTCGTCCTTATGTGGATGAAGGGCTTTACTAATTTAAAGGTGGTGATAAGAAATGTTGTGAACAGAACTTAGTGATTGGAAAGTATATTTAAAATTCAAAAGTAAAGGAGACATGGAAGATGAAATTAAAGGATTATATTTTTACAACATTTCTATTGGCTATAGGCCTAATATTGCATCAAATCACACCTGGAATATTTGGAGGAATGAAATTTGATTTCCTATTAATATTCATGTTTGTCGCCATCTTTATAAATACTAAGTTTAAAAACGTAATATTAACTGGCCTTCTAGGTGGGCTCCTATCTGCCATGACCACCTCTTTCCCAGGAGGTCAACTACCTAATATACTGGATAAAATAGTTACTTGTTTAGTAGTCTTTGTACTGATAAGACTTTTTAAAAACAACTACCAAAATATTTTTATTGTCGGATTAATTGGTGGGATTGGAACTTTTGTAAGTGGGATGACTTTTGTGGTATCTGCAGCCTTTATTGTTGGCTTACCAGCACCTATGAAAGTTTTAGTAACAGGTATTGTCATTCCCACTGCTTTAATCAATATATTAGGTACAGTATTTGTATATAGACTTGTAAATAAAAGTCTTAAATTTAGATATAGTCTTTGATTATAAGCCTTAAGGTTGACCCTTAGGGCTTTTCTTTATGAACAGGCACCTTATATTTATAATTACATAATATGTATTAGTCTGAAGTTTATCAAGGAGGGAAGATATGAAGCTAACCATACTAGGTGGTGATGGGAGAAGCATTAGATTAGCTTATTTACTAGAAGAAGATGGCCATGATGTAAAGGCCTTTGGCTTTAAGGAAGACCATATCAATAAATTATTGTTAAGCCATACTTTAGATGAGGCATTGGATAAGTCCAGTGTAGTCATTGGCCCCATACCCTTAAGCCACGATGAGGTTTATTTAAACACGCCCTTCCATCCAGAAAAAATACCATTAGAAGATATATTTAAAAAGATGAAGCCTGATCAAGTATTCATGGCTGGCAAGATATCAGAAGAGGTCTATAATTTGGCCAAAACCAATAATATTAAGGCTGTAGACTTGATGAACAGGGAAGAAATGAGTGTTTTAAATGGGATTCCTACTGCAGAAGGAGCCATACAGGTCGCCATGGAAGAAATGGATATTGTGCTCCATGGAGCCAATGCCCTAGTCTTAGGCTTTGGCAGGATGGGGAAGATCTTATGTAAAAAGCTACAAGGCCTTGATGTTAATGTCTATGTCGGAGCGAGGAAAGTTAAGGACCTTGCTTGGATTGAATCCTATGGGTATATACCAGTTAATTTAGTAGAATTAAATGCTTATCTCAAAAACATGGATGTAATCTTTAATACTATACCAAGTATGGTTTTAGATGGAGAAAGGATTNTAAATATAAACCAAGATACCTTAATAGTAGATATAGCCTCTGTGCCAGGAGGGGTGGATTTGGAAAAGGCTAAAGATCTCAATATAAAAGTAATCTGGGCCCTAGGTTTACCAGGGAAAGTGGCACCAAAGACTGCTGCCATGATACTTAAAAATACTATTACAAATATAATTGAAGAACTGGGGGTTTTATGATGTTGTTAAAAGGAATTAAAGTAGGTTTAGGAATTACAGGTTCCTTCTGTACCTTTGATACAGTGCTGACTGAAATTAAAAGATTGGTAGATGAGGGAGCTGATGTTTATCCTATTATGTCCTATAATGCCAGCAATTTAGATACTAAATTTGGCTTAGCTGAGGACTGGATAGAAAAGATAGAGGAAGCAACAGGGAACAGGGTAATAGCCACCTTGCAAGATGCAGAACCTATTGGGCCAAGTGCCTATTTAGATATAATGGTAATTGCACCTTGTACTGGAAATACCTTGGCAAAAATAGCCAATGGAATTACAGATACACCAGTATGTATGGCCTACAAGGCCCATTTGAGAAATGGAAAGCCTGTAGTTATAGCAGTATCAACCAATGATGGTTTAAGTGCCAATGCCAAGAATCTAGGACTTTTGTTGGATAAGAAAAATGTATACTTCGTCCCCTTTAGCCAGGATGATCCTATAAAAAAACCAACTTCCATAATTGCCCATTATGACATGATAATTCCTACAATCCTTGAGGCCTTAAAGGGAAGACAAATCCAACCGATTTTGTTTAGAAGCTAGTTAACCTAGCTTCTATTGTTTTTCTCTAAAACCACGAATTGCTAATGAAATAATCGAATATATATGTTATAATACATTTGCTTTGGATAGATATATAATAAGAATTACTTTGGTAAAGGAAGTGTATAATAGTTGGATTCCATAAAAGGTATTCTGGGAGACAAAAATGAAATAATAAGAAAGTTATTTTATATTTTTTTAGGGAATTTTTTCTGTTCAATAGCCATTAATTTATTTTTTGTACCCAATGGATTATTAAGTGGAGGTGTAGGTGGCCTAGGAATTATAGTTCAATATTTAACTGACATACCTACTGGTATTACAGTATTCGTCTTGAATCTACCAATATTCCTACTAGGTTATAAGATATTAAATAAGAAGTTTTTAGTCTATGCCTTTATTTCCATGTTTGTTTTTTCATCTATCTTAACGGCTACTAAAGATATAGGCAGTCTTTTTGTAATAGACGATATATTACTGGCTTCAATCTTTGGTGGTGTTTTTAATGGCATAGGAATGGGTTTAATGTTTAGAAATGGAGTATGTCAAGGAGGTTTTGACGTAGTAGCAGCAGTTCTAAAAAGAAAACTAAATATGAATGTGGGCACAGGCCTCATGATTGTAAATACAGTTATTATATCCCTTTCATCCTTACTATTTGGTTACAAACCAGCCATGTATACCCTAATGGCTATGTATATTGGCTACCAAGTATTGGATAAGGTTCAAATAGGGTTAAATGTACAAAAAAATGTTATCATAGTTTCCGATAATTCAGAAGAATTATCTACTGCCATATTAGAAAAACTAAGCAGAGGAGTTACCTTACTTAAAGGTGAAGGTGGATATACTAACCAAGAAAAAAATATTATTTATTGTACTTTAACATCCAGGGAAATTGCCAAGTTAAAGGAATTAGTGAACGAAGTAGACCCAATGGCATTTTTAACCATATATGATGTGGTGGAAGTTAAGGGTAAAGGATTTAAAACAATGGAAATATAGTTAATGGTTTAATGGTAGATGCTTTCAAGTAGTTAACTAGTTAAAACTAGATTATCTATTTGGAAGTATTTTTTTAATTTATTTTACATAATTTTTTTAAATAAAATATAGTATTAGATAAATGGGTATATTAAAATTAAGAAAGCTTATTGGAGGTAGTCTATGAAGATAAACTTTGAAGGGATAATTAGAAACCTAGAAAGTAAAGCAAATTCTATTTATAGGGATAATGAAAAGCTAAGAAATTTAATTATTAAAGTAAAAGACAAAATAGATAATAATAAGGAATTGAGGGAGATCTTTGAAGAAATAAAACTACTTATAGAACTAATCAGGGACTGGCTAAAGGGAGACTATAAGGAACTATCACAAACTTCAGTGGTACTGGTAATTATTTCCTTCATCTATCTACTAAATCCCTTTGATTTAATTCCAGATTTCATAGCAGGCGGCTTTGTCGATGACATTGCTGTAATTACCTATATAGTCAAGAAAATCCAAGAGGAATTAAAAGCCTACAAAAGGTGGAGAAATAGGGAAGAAACTGCGGAGATCATTGAAATACAGGGTGACGTTATGGACATAGATGAATAAAATGAAACAAAAGAAAAGGTGATATTATGAAAGACATAGATATTGAAGAACTTTATTGGGAAGACTGGGACCAACTAGCAAAAGACAATGAAGTATTAGAAAAGATATTTAGCTATTTAAAGGATTTTGAAGCAAGGGACATAGATGAATTGGCTAATATGCTGAAGTTATATAACAACCCATCTGGAGCATTTACATTGGAATTCGCCAATATTATTGTAGACCTATATAGGTATAGTAAATCAAAATTTATAAAGGCTCTTAAGATTGTTAAAGATGAGTCAATCAATCTAGTTTATGTTTTTAGAAATCAAAAGGTTTTCACTGACGAGGATGAGGAATTGAAGGAAATCCTTATGATGGAGGAATTAAGCGAAGAAGACAAGGAAGTTGCAAAAGATTTCTTTCAAATGTATAAGAATATATGTGCATCATGAGTTTAGAAGAGGAGAGAGGTTCTCTCCTTTTATTATGGAAAAACATATAAATAAATAGTGACAAATTTAACAATTATTGGTATAATATAATCAAAGAAAGAATATAGTCTTAAACTTAGCTATAGGCACCTACTTCTACATACTCCAAATAGAGGAGGTGTTAATATGGCTATAGTTACATTAGATGAGACTATATTAATTAAATTTATTTGCTACGATTGTGGACATATATGGGATGAAAACTTTGAAGGCGATAGTACAAATTGCCCAAGATGTAATTCTCCAGATACTGCTAAGATTAGTAGAACAAGATACGGATAATTGAGGGTGGAGGAATCTACCCTTTTTTCTTGGAATAAACCAATATAATTTCTATTATGGACAAATGAAGAAATAACTAATAAAATATAGTAAAATACGAAATTATATTGGGGTGAGACTATGAGCTATAAAGAAAAATATAAATATTGGTTAGAAAATGAATTCTTTGATGAAGAAACTAAATTAGAGCTTAGAAGTATTACAGATGAAAAGGAAATAGAAGATAGGTTTTACACTGACCTTTCCTTTGGTACAGCAGGCCTTAGAGGTATAGTTGGGGCTGGAACTAATAGGATGAATAAATATACAGTTTCATTGGCTGCCCATGGCCTGGCTCAAACCATAGTTAATAGGGGAGCTGAAGCAAAAAATAGAGGAGTAGCCATAGCCCATGACGTGAGACATTTTTCCAAAGAATTTGCTGAAATTACTGCAAGGGTTTTAGCAGCCTATGGCGTTAAGGTCTATTTATTCGATGGTATTAGGCCAACACCCTTATTATCCTATACTATTAGGAAATTAAAGACTATTTCAGGTGTTGTCATTACAGCCAGCCACAATCCAAAAAATTATAATGGATTTAAGGTTTACTGGGAAGAAGGTTCTCAAATCTTAGACAATATAGCCAATGAAATATTGGCTGAAATAGATAAGGTAAAGGATTTCTCAGAGATAAAAATTGTGGACTTTGAAGAAGCTAAGGAAGTAGGCCTCATAGAAATCCTAGGAAACGATATAGATGAAGCTTATGATAAGGATTTGTTAAGTTTAAGCCTGTGTGATGATATTGATAAGGATATAAAGATCATCTATACCCCTCTAAATGGTACAGGTAATATACCAGTCAGGAGGATACTAGAAAAAAGAGGATTTACCAATGTCATAGTAGTGCCAGAACAGGAAAACCCAGATCCAGATTTTACTACTGTTGGATATCCTAATCCAGAAGATGTAAAGGCCTTTGATTATGCCATAGCCCTAGGGAAAAAGGAAAATGCCGATGTAATAATTGCCACCGACCCAGACTGCGATAGGGTAGCTGCCATGGTTAGGGATAAGGATAAGGAATTTAAGTTCATTAATGGCAACCAAATGGGAGTGCTTCTTGTAAACTATATCTTATCTCAGAGAAAGAAGAATAATAACTTACCAGCAAATGGAGCTATAGTTAAATCCATTGTTACTGGAGACTTAAGCAAGCTAATAGCTGACAAATATAATATTAAAACTGTAGAAACCTTAACAGGTTTTAAACATATTTGTGGCAAGGCCAATGAATTTGATAAGACTGGCCAATATGAATTTATCTTCGGTTATGAAGAGAGTATTGGATATGTTTATGGCACCATGGTAAGGGATAAGGATGCTGTAAATACTTCTATGCTTATTGCTGAAATGGCAGGTTATTATAAGAAAGAAGGCAAGTCCTTACTAGATGTATTAGAAGATATCTACAAGGAATATGGTTATTACAAGGAAAAATTAGTGTCCATAGTCTTAGAAGGCTTAGAAGGTAGTAGAAGAATTGGTAGAATAATGGAAGATTTTAGAAGAAAACCAATTACTTCTTTTGGTAATATAAATCTTTTAAACACCATAGATTATTTAAATGATGAGACTGGAAATCCAAAGTCTAATGTATTGAAATATTATTTAGATGATGGTTCCTGGTATGCCGTTAGGCCATCTGGTACTGAGCCTAAAATAAAGCTTTATATCTATGCCATGGATAAGGATGATGAAGTATCAAAGAATAAGATTGACCTAATTTACTCCATGGTAATGGACAGGATTGATTCCATTGAGTAGCAAATAATGGAGAATTAGTTAATTATTAAATTAATCCAACTTCTGTTGAATAAAGCTTTTTAATATGTTAGAATTTAAATAAATAGTTGGGCAGAATTACTAGCAAAAATAATATAAATTTTATTATAAGGGGGAAATGCAATTGTATAAGATTGTCAGAAAAGAAATACTAGCTCCAAACATTTTTTCAATGGACATTTTAGCACCTAGAGTTGCTGCTTCTGCAAAGCCTGGGCAATTCCTCATTGTAATTGCAGATGAAAAGGGCGAGAGACTTCCACTTACTATCTGTGATTACGATAAGGATGAGGGAACTGTACAAATTGTTGTACAAGCCATGGGTAGCTCCACTAGAAGATTATTTGAATTTGAAGAAGGGGACTACCTAAAGGATTTTGTTGGCCCACTAGGAATCCCATCAAAATTTGTCGATGAGGATATTGAAGAGTTAAAGAAGAGAAGAATGCTATTCGTAGCTGGTGGAGTTGGTACTGCACCTGTTTATCCTCAAGTAAAATGGCTCCATGATAGGGGAATTGAAGTTGACGTTATAATGGGAGCGAAGAATAAAGAATTAGTAATTCTTGAAGACAAGTTAAGAGCTGTTGCAGGAAATCTTTATGTATGTACAGATGATGGTTCCTATGGCTTCCATGGTATGGTTACTCATTACATAGAGGAATTAGTAGAAAAACAAGGCAAAGAATATGACGAATGTATAGCTATAGGCCCTATGATCATGATGAAGTTCGTTGCATTAACTACTAAGAAGTATAATATTCCTACAATTGTATCCCTAAACCCAATTATGGTAGACGGTACAGGTATGTGCGGTGCTTGCAGGGTTACAGTAGGTGGAGAAACTAAATTTGCTTGCGTTCATGGACCTGAATTCGATGGCCATCTAGTAGACTTTGATGAGGCTCTAAAGAGACAAGCACAATATAAAGAAGAAGAAATCAAAAAGCTAGAAGCTTATGAATGCAAGGTAGAGGAGGCTAGAGAATAATGGCTAAAGCAGTAGATAGATTTAAAAGAACCCCCATAGCTGAACAAGATCCTAATGTTAGAATCACGAATTTTGACGAGGTTTGTCTAGGTTATACTGAAGAAGAAGCAATGAAGGAAGCTCAAAGATGCTTACAATGTAAAAACCCTTTATGTAGACCTGGATGCCCCGTTTCCATAGATATTCCAGGATTTATTAAACATATAGCAGAGGGAGAGTTTGCTGAGGCAGCTCATGTTTTAGCAGAATATACAGCTCTTCCAGCAGTTTGTGGTAGGGTTTGCCCTCAAGAAGACCAATGTGAAAAAACTTGTATTCTAGGAAGAAAAGGCGAGCCTGTTGCCATAGGTAAATTAGAGAGATTTGCAGCTGACTGGGCAAGGGAACATGGCATTAAAGTAGGTAAGACAAAGCCAAGTAATGGCCACAAAGTTGCTATTATAGGTTCTGGTCCTGCTGGTATTACATGTGCGGGAGAACTAGCTAAGGAAGGCTATGATGTAACCATATTTGAAGCTCTACATGAGCCAGGCGGAGTATTAGTATATGGTATTCCAGAGTTTAGGCTTCCAAAGGAAGGTGTAGTAAAACCAGAGCTTGAAAACCTAAAGAGATTAGGAGTTAAAATAGAAACTAACGTTATAGTTGGTAAAACAATAACTATAGACCAAATGTTTGAAGAAGGCTTTGAAGCAGTATTTATAGGTTCTGGAGCTGGACTACCAAAGTTCATGGGTATTCCAGGAGAAAACCTAAACGGAGTTTTCTCTGCTAATGAGTTCTTAACTAGAAACAACCTAATGAAAGCCTTCAGAACAGATTATGCAACACCTATTAAAGTAGGTAAAAAAGTTGCTGTAGTTGGGGGCGGTAACGTAGCTATGGACGCCGCTAGAACTGCTAGAAGACTAGGAGCAGAAGTTCATATAGTATATAGAAGAACAGAAAATGAGCTACCTGCAAGGGTAGAAGAAGTTCACCACGCTAAGGAAGAGGGCATCATATTCGATACCCTAACTAACCCAATAGAGATCATAGGCAATGAAAACGGTTGGGTTAAGGCAATGAAATGTGTAAGAATGGAACTAGGTGAACCAGATGCTTCAGGTAGAAGAAGACCAGTTGAAATCAAAGGTTCAGAATTTGAATTCGAAGTTGATACCGTTATTATGGCATTAGGTACTTCACCAAACCCACTTATAGCTTCTACTACAGATGGTCTACAAACCAATAATCACCAATGTATAGTTGCTGATGACTTGGGTAGGACTTCTAGAGAAGGAGTATTTGCTGGTGGTGATATTGTAACAGGAGCAGCCACAGTAATACTTGCCATGGGTGCTGGTAAACAAGCAGCTAAAGGTATCGATGAGTATATAAAAAGTAAAAACCAATAATAGATAAGCAAATAAATAAACTCTCCTAGGGGGAGTTTATTTATTTATTTTATTATGCTATAATATTTAGAGTATCTAACTAATAATGAAAGATAAGGTGATGTAAATGGAGTCCAGTCTCAACAAAAGGCATATAAGAGACCAAATAATAAAAATAGCTGGGCCAGTTTTTCTAGAGTTGTTAATGGGAACTTTATTTGGCATGATAGATATGATGATGTTAGGTAGGTCTGGAGATGATGCTACAACTGCTGCATCTATAGCCGCAGTTGGTGTTACTAATCAGCTGGTTTTCTTAGGCCTGTCCTTAGTCCAATCCCTCAATGTCGGTGGAACAACTATGGTGGCCAGATATATAGGGGCTAAAAGAGAAGATAGAATAGAATCCGTCGTAAAACACGTTATAATATTGACCCAATTGCTCTTGGTCTTGCCTATAGTTTATATCGGCATAGGTATGACGAGTTCTGCTATGAAATTCTTTGGAGCTCAACAGGATACAATCCTAATTGGCAGTGGTTATTTTAGGGTAGTTTCTTTAGGCTTTATTTTCCAATCCTTTAATTTTGCAATATTTGCAGCCCTTAGGGGTGCCGGTGATACAAAGACCCCTATGAAGATAAATATATTTGCCAATTTATTAAATGTCTTTGGAAATGCAGTATTAATATACGGCTTATTAGGTTTTCCAAGATTAGGAGTCCTTGGAGCTGGTATATCCACCTCTTTATCCTATGTTGTTGCAAGTATTTTATTGATAAGGGTAATATTAAATGAGGAGAATATAGTACACATTAAGATTAGAAATAAGTTTAAATTCGATAAAGATATTATATATAATCTAATAAAAATTGGTTTACCTGCCTCACTGGAGCAAATAGCCATGAGGATAGGAATCTTAACCTTTACAAGAATAGTTGCTTCTCTAGGTACTGTGGCCTATGCAACTCACCAAATATGTATCAATATACTTAACCTCTCCTTTACTCCAGGTCAGGCCTTTGGTATATCAGCCTCCACTTTGACAGGAAGGAGTTTAGGTGCGGAGGAGCCAGAAAAGGCAGAATTATATATAAAAACCTGTGGAAAGATTGGTGCTGTAATAGCAGCCTTAATGGGAATTATATTCTTTTTCTTTGGTGGCTTCCTTGCTAACCTATATACTTCAAACCAGGAAGTAGTAGCTGAGGCTGCAAAGGTATTAAAACTAGTTGCTTTCCTCCAGCCCTTCCAATGCTCACAGCTAATCATCGCAGGTGGCCTAAGGGGAGCAGGAGATACGGTGTGGACCTTAGTATCTACTTTTATTGGTATACTAGTTATTAGAGTAATCTTAGCCTATACCTTTGTAATGAAAATGGGCATGGGCTTATCAGGAGCCTGGCTGGCAGTATTAATAGACCAATCCATACGCTGGGTTCTTAATGTTATTAGATTAAGAACAGGCAAGTGGAAGTATATCACTATAAGATAAACAGAGAAACTATTATTACAAGTAAAAGCAAAGGGATACTAAAATAGTATCCCTTATTTATGTACACTCAAATATTGGCTTATAAACATTTATAAATCTATACCAAGTACTTTTTTACACTTCCTTATAATGTCGTTTTTCAGTTTATCTTGTCCTAGGGCCTCGCACAGGGTTAAGGTTATGTTAAGGGACTTAATATATTCTGGTTTTTCCAAATGGAATTCAGCAATAGCCTTTCCATAATATAGAATATTTAATCCATTTAAGTTTCTAGTTTTTTGACTGGCTTCAATTCCCATATTAGAAACTTGTAAAGCCTTTTCATAGTCTTTTTTCCTCAATAAAGCCCCTGATAAATTATGACATAACTTTGGATATATATCATCGCTGGTATCAGCGGAGTGGAAACAGAATTCAATTATTTCAATATACTTTTCCTTATGCTTTAACATATTCAATGTAAAGGCAATATTCATTAATATTCTTAACTCTGTTGAGGAATATACGAATGAATTGTAATTATTTAGGTCAAAGGTTGAAGTAGTCATCCTGATAGACTTTATTAGCATACTAAGAGCCTCATCATACTTTTCTTTGTTATTGTACAATGAAATAGCTTCTACTAGCAAGATTAGTTGCTTTGTAATTACTTTATAATAATTGTTTTTAGTAGATGATTGCAGAAGTTTTAATTCTTTTAATTCAACATTTAAAGTATCAAAATCTGCACTATATCTACAGTATCAGGCCATTATAAGGATATTATAGACAGGTTAAATAATCTTATTATAGCTTCCAGCAAAGAAGATATAAAAGCATATAAAAGGAATATCAAGGATGTAAAAATTAGCTCATTTGATGCAATATCAGGTTTATCAGGAGTTATAGCTTATCTATTATTTTTCAAAGACGAAGAAGATATAAGAAAACTTATAATGGAAGGCTTGTCATATTTAGTAGGATTGACTCAAGATAGAGAGGTATATGGTTATGTGGTGCCAAATTATCATATATCCTCTAAAAACCAACTATTAGATATAGAAAAGGATATATATATGAAGGGGAACTTTAATCTAGGCTTATCCAATGGAATAGGAGGAATATTAGCTGCCTTATCTATAGCTCTAATGGAAGGTATAGAGATAGCTGGACAGAGAAAAGCAATAGAGAGAATACTAGAAGATTATAAGAGATTTCATTATGTTGATAATAATGGAGCAGTTTATTGGCCTGGTATAATTAAGTTTGAAGACTATATAAGTGGGCAATGTAAAATTGATGGAAGAAGAGCAGATGTTGAACTCACCAACAATTTGTCACGGATATGCTGGATTGTTAACTGCTGTACAGGCCATGTATAAAGATACAGGAAATGTTAAATATAGGGAATGTGCTGATAGAATAATGGAAATCATATTATCTCTTTAATTGCATAATTTGTTCCTAATAGATGAAAATTAAAGGGATACTTAAAAAGCATCCCTTTTTATGTACTCTGAATTATTAATTGGGATCTTCTTATAAAAGAGGTAGTTAGATACTTAATTACCTCTTTTTATATTTCCCTCATAATATTCAAAGCATAGGTCCTTGCCTTTTCTTCTATATTAGGAAGCTTATTTATATCTCCCTTATGATTTGCCACTGCCATTAGGGAAAAGTAGGGTGGAAGCCTAAAGGTTTTATTCATATTTAAACTAGATATTAGCTGCTTAGCTAAGGCATCTCCACCGGAGTAACCCGATACTATAATTGCAAACATGGTTTTGTCATAGAATTTAGTCTTCCTGTAAAGGGCAGTTAGCCTATTAATAGAGCCTACTAAATTGGCAGTCAGCATATCATTATAATTTGGACAAATAAATAAGATAGAATCTGCCTCTAGGACAGCAGGATAAACTTCTTCTACAATTATACCACCATAAAAACACCGATTCTGCTTGCCAAAGTGCTTACATGTTTTATAATGGCAACCTTGACAATCCAATATATTTCCATTTCCAATATTGATTTCATTTATTTCAATTCCACTTAAATTTCTTTCTACCATATCCCACAGGGTTAAGGTATTGGAAGTATCCCTATGGCTGGAGTGTAGTACTAATAGTTTATTTTTATCTCTAGGCCTATCAGGGTAAGTGGCTAAAAACCTTTTTCCCAATTCTTCACATTGTAAGAGGCAAATATCTTCTAAAGCCATATTGTAGACCCTTTCCATGGCCTTAAAGTTTTCTAAATCCTTAGTAGCTTCTACTAAAGGCCTGCCAGTAAAACTACATCCAAGGCTATTGGCCCAAAAGGCAATGGACTGGGCATAGGTTTTAGTAAATAAGGGGAAATTGCTATGGATTAGTATGGCTCCTTCTGATCCATATAGGGAGTCTTTACCCCTTTGGTAAAGCTTTAAAAATATACTGTTTAGGTTATTGGATGTGCCTATTTCATTTAGTTCAACTGCAAATAGGATCTTTCTATTTTGCATATTAGGCAAACTTTCTGGACTATCAATTACTGTTAAATTCTCATTTCCTAAGACCTTTTCTATCATCTTATTTAAAATGGGGCTAGGCTTTTCAGGTATAACAAGTACTATATCTTTCATATTATCCCTGCCAATCTATCATAGGTTTCTTGGATCCTATTAAACAAGCTTTCAGGTAGCTTTAGTTGTTCCAACTCAATGCCTGTAGGCATGAGCCTACATCTAGCCCCCATATAAACTTCCCTTATATAGGTTGAACCATAGAACCAATCTCCCCTTATGGTGGCTATGATGGATAAGGCACCTGATGAAAGGGAAGGGGCAATATAGGGCTTATATCCAAAACTTCGTACTACCTTATTTGCATTAACGGTCCTTTCAGTCAAATAAGATGATATTTCCTCATTATAGTTTTCTATACTATCAGCTACTATCAAACCTTCTCCATGGGGGCCAAATAACCTACCTTCTTTAAGGAAATGTATAGTATCTGGAGACTTCTCAGCATAAAAGGCAGCTCTCCCATTCATGACTCCCAATCCATATCCTATAATCTGGTCTGAACTTAAGCCTTGGAAGTCTAAATTGCCTTCACTATCCTTATTGCTTTCTAAAAAGGCCANCTTACATAGGAGGTCAACTGGGTCCGACACTACTGCAAAGATTCCTTTAAATTTTTTATCCCTTGCAAGCTTTGCATACTGGCTTATTATTTCAGAATTGGACTGAAACTGAACCATCCTTACATCCTTAACTTCACTTCCAACTGCTGGAACTCCCTTAGAGGCACAGAATATAAACATGTCACAATTAAATAAGTCATCTTCTTCAATGGTTAGGACCTTGGGGAATGTTACTTTATCAGCTGGGTCTTTTATCTGATTAAGTTCATGCTCCCATCTTTTTAGCCTATTTATATTTCTATCATAGATCCCAATTTCACTTATACAGTCACCACCTAAAAGCCTAAGTCCAATGGCCAAGGTACTACCCACATCTCCAAGAGCAATTAGATTAACCTTCCATTTGTCCTTAGTATTTTTATTGAGTAGATCTTTCCAATTGGGATAAGATGTATTAATACAGGAGACTTCTCTTTGATCTATTTTATCCAAGAGCCATTTGTCTACCTTATTGCCATAGTCAACCTCATCTAGCCTTATAAGGTTCAAACCTTCTTCCTCCATGAATAGTAGGGAAGGATTAGATATGGTAAATTGTTTTCTTGAGTTTATTGGGGGAAACCTATTTAAGTAATATATAGGCCCCTTTGTATTTTTTACTTCCTCTACTGAGACTCTGGTGAATTCCTTATATTCCAGTAGAGAGAATAGGTAATTATCTTCATATTTATAAAACTTAAATTGAGTATCCATTTTTCACCCCTTATCTATTTACAATATTTTCTAATCTCTTTAAGATTTCTAAATCCCATTCAATATAGGTAGAAGGCTTTGTATTCCTATCTATATAGAAGTTCCTGTGCAGGTCTGGATACCTAGGCAATATGATTATTTCCCTTAAACTCCTAATGTTGAGGTTTTTCTCGTTAATAGATTGATATACTTCTTCAATGGTTTTAAATATCTCCAAAGTATTTAACAGGCAAACTTCCGATAAGTTATATATAGCCTGGTTTTCAGTGTTCTTAATAAACCTAGGAGACACATAGGGGAGAATCATATTTATACTGGGTATGGTAGTAGATTCTAGGTTTTTTCTGCTAACCATGTCTCCACCTATAAAGGGATACTGGCTGCTTTCATTAAACCATAGTTTTAAATTAGGTACAAAATAGGCATAGTCCAGGTCTAAATCTTTAATGGCACCGATTTCCTTACCCTTGCCAGTTAAGATGCCTACTATAACCTTTTTGATGTTAACCCCCATCTTTCTTAGGATTGGCTCTATTACATTTATCCTATAGCCCTTATGGAGTAGGTCATCTACCAATATAATTGCCCTATTAAAGGATTTAAGGACATTGGCCTGTTCTTCTAGGGAAAGGTAGTAGGGGGAGGCTTCAATAGTAAAGTCTACTATATTTGGTTTAAATACCTTTTCCGTGTGCATGGTTTTAGTAACCGTATTGGGGATTATACAGCCATTTAATATGGATCCAAAGGGAACACACATATGAGGACCTAAAACTCTTTTCTCACCCTGTATTATACTTACTTCATTGGCCTCGCAGATTTTTTGTATTAGCTTGCTGTAGATCATATCCTTATTGTAAGTAAGTAAAAGTTCTCCAGGATAAAGTTTAGATATGGCTGCTTTTAATTTTTTTCTAGTCCTATTTATAACATTCAAAATCCTAGGATCATTGCTATAAGGTGGTTTTAACATATTTTCTATATCTAAGTTTAAGGTCATAGGGGTGTTCATATCTACCATGAATAAGGGATTATCATTGTAGACATAGTCTGTTCTTTGAAAACCTTGAAGGACAAATTGGTCTTCTACATCTGGATTTCTCTCTACTAAGAGTTTATTATTATACAATGAATAGTTGTAGTCCCTGTTAATTGCCAAAGACAGGGTCTCATTTAAGATAATTTCTATTAGGTGTTCGTTATTATTCAATGCAACAATTCCAGAGATTAAGAGGGTCCTTCCCTTAACATTTCTCCTAATAAAATCTGTTATACTGGTGTCTTTAAATTCTTCATACAACATATGTTGGCGAACCCAATAAAAGGTGGAGAAGCCTAAGAGTTCATTGTTGTCAGCATTTCTAACAAACAATATTCTATAACTAAGCTTTTTACTCAAGGACTCTAAATGCTCATAATCGATTAAGGAGCCAAAGGTTTTCCTTATTTCATCTATGGTTTTATAATCTATATTCCTAATTACGTCTATTTCTATGGTTTTAGACTGGAATAAGGTTTTGTACTGGGGTGCTTTTAAATATAGGTTATTCTCATATATATAGGATACAGCCAAGGGGTCCATGAGCCGTGAAATATCCCTATTTAAATCTATACTCTCCCTTATTTGGGTAGAGCTGATGTCTTCATACCTAGGCGGTAAGCTTAATCTGATAATATCTCCCCTAATATTACTTATACTTAATTCCAACTGTTTCTCATCATCATCTTGAGAACTACTAGTCTTCCTATCAAAAATTATATGGGGAAAGTCTAGTATGACACTATCCTTTTTATAAGCAGATGCATTTATTAAAACATCTGAACCTACTACTATATATATATCTTGGTTAGGGAATAAGGTTTTAAGCTTATCTAAATCCTTTGGATTACTTATGTTAATTGGTATATTTTTTGGAAATATGTTAATGTTCTTTTCATTGGCAATGCTCATATTGATAATATTTCTTCTTAAGGAATGGGGCTCAGTCCTCTTAGACCAAGAAAACTCGTCTACTGCCAAATATACCTGGAAGCCCAAGTCCCTTATTTCTATGGCTATTTCTTTGTGGCTAAGGGAGAAGGGGTCAAAGCTGCCTGGGAAGAAGGCGATTCTTTCTTCCTTGCCAGTATCTATTGGGCCAAAATAGAACTCATAGTCAGATATAAACTTATATATATGGTTTAAGGAAGACACATCGTTGTAAAAGATGAAATCGTCCTCTTCATCAAAATTAATCAAGGTTAGGATTTTTTTACCTATTATATTGAAAACATAGTATTTATCATCTAAAGACAATTTACTAGATTTGAACAAGGTAGATCCAATTACCCTCAAGGCTTCGCTTCTTATGTCTTGATCATAGGAGGCCATGCCAATGGCCAAGAGGCCAAGGAGTCTATTAATCCTATCCTCATTTGTTTTTTCGCCTTCATTAAACCTATTTTTGTAAGCTTGATAGTTCTCTATTGCAATGGCTATGGTGTTTAGTAATAGGATGACCACCCTTGCACTGGATACCTTGATTTTTTCTTCAAAATCGTCTATTATTTCATCTAATTCCTTAGGGGTTAAATACAATAGTAGTTGTCCTAGATAATCTGGGATAAACTTTGTAAATTGGTAGCTTTCCATTTCCAAAGCCCTTAAAAGCTCCACAGCTACATCATTTCTTTCCTCTGGGGATAGTAGGTGGAATATATTTAATAAGGTTATGCCTGCATAGTTTCTTACCCTTTCTACTGCACTGACCTTTAATAGGTTACATAGGTGCATGGCAGTATGAAGCCCCTTACTAGATGGATTTTGAACTACTTGATCATATAAGGTATCTATGTTGATTTTTTTCTTAACCCACTCAGTTGCAGTTTTTAAATTTTCTAGGAATATTTCTGAAGTCTCTCCTTCTTCATAGTTGGCATTTAAAATTTCCAAATAATTTGGAGATATATTGATCTTTTTTCCTATTATATATTTTAAATAGTTTTCAGCAGGAATCTCTGACTTTTCTAAATGAGCGATTAGCCAGTTTCTTATAGAGGCAATAAAATAAATATGTTGAGTTTTTACAAGCATTTGAGAAATCCCATCTAGGGTTGCAAGCCTAACTTCAATATTGTCCGAATCCAATTGTTTTATAGTGTACATAAATAGGGTTTGAAGCCTTTCCTCATCTAAACTTTCAACAGGTATATAATCGGTGGTTTGACATAGGTAGAATTGGGCAACTGGTGAAAGTTTTGTATAGATATTATAGTACTTGCTTATCACATCAAAGTATTTAACATAATGGCCTTCTAAGGAATTTTGGAATAAGGATTTTATCATGTTTTTTAAATTATATAGCCATTCAATTTGTGTATCTGCAATTTTATGGTCGGGGAAGAGTAGTAGGTTCAAAAATTCGTCTAGCAAGTCTTCTGAATTATCTTGAAGTCTACAAAGTGCCATGCTTTTAGGCAATTCCTTCCTATACTCTTCGTCAAATAGGGCTATTAATTTACCTATTAACTCTGCTGCTTCCTTCCTAATATCTTCTCCCCTATGGAGAAGCAGGTCTTTTAGAAAGTGGAGGGTCTTAATCTTTTGATTTTGCGTTAAATATATAGAATATTCATCGAAGATCTTAAGGAAAAATCTCAGCCTACGCCAATTTCTTTCTCCCCTGGCCATTTCTAAAATAGTATTAAAGGATACATTATCTGTCAACCTAGCCATTAGCTTAATATTATGCTCTATGGATAAATGCTTTAGGGTTTCTATGACTTCCCTTTTATTCATTAGTTCATAGGGTTTTTTGGAAGTTTTAACTAGTTTTCCAGAAAGGCTAGTATCTACTCCTAAGGATATTATATAGTCCTCAAAATCCTTTAACCTTTTATATACTTTCTTGTACCTATTTTCTTTAGCACTATCTACGTTATCTAACTTATTAAGGATTACATCAAAGGATTCATCTAAGCTAAAGATGTGCATAGTATATTTGCCATTATCTACTTTGTTTTTAACCCTAAAATCCGCATATATGAGTATAAGGGATTCAAGAGGCAGGGTTTCCAGTTCCAAATCCCAAGTGGAATGATTTGTAGCTATATGGCCAATCCTGTCCATGAAAAATCTTTTGAACCATTCCTCAGTATAATAATAGTGAAGATAGGGTACCCTATCCATTTCTTCTTCCAATACTCCGTACTTTCCTACATCATGTCCTAGACTTGCTCCTACTACTATACCTAAATCGACTGGTAGATTTAACTCATAGAGCTGCCTGCCTATATGCATGGCCAGGTGGTTTACTCCAATTACGTGATGAAGGGTGTTATGGCCTGTAATTGCCATATCTAGATGCATCAGCTCATTTATATAGCAGTTGTGAAATACTTCCTTGAAGGTGAAATATTCTTTAGTAATATTTTCATCTAACTCTTCCTCAGAGTTTAAAAAGGTAATAGGATATTTTTGAATGAATTCATCTATTTGATAAACCCCTTCCAGGGAGATGATCTTCTGTAAAGTCCTTATAAAAAATTCATATAAGGGGGTTAATTTTGGGTCAAAGCCATCTATGCCCTTATGGGGGAAGGACTTATTATTAAGCCAATTAAAAATGGAGATTAACCAGTCTCTTTGAGATATATAACTATACTTATTAAATACTTGTCCAAATAGGTCTAATAAAGAAAAGACAGAAAAGCTTCTGTCTTTTACATGGAGGTCTAATTGGCTAAGAAACTTTTCACTATCAATATATTCAGCAAGAGTTTCTTTGTATTCAACTATATAATCCTTATCCAATTCATTTTTCAAAAAGTCCCTTATTGAGTTAATCAATTTAAGAGCCTCCTTTTAATCTCTTCTCCTGTTGGACTGTTGGCTACTCCGCCTAAGGCTGTTTCTCTTAGGGCTTCTGGCATCATCTTTCCAACCCTATACATAGAATCCACTACTTCATCAAAGGGAACTAGGGATTTTATTCCTGCCAAGGCTAGATCTGCTGAAATAAGCCCATTAACTACTCCAGAAGCATTTCTAAGGGCACATGGGTATTCAACTAAGCCTCCTATTGGGTCACATACAAGGCCCATAATATTTACCAATGCAAAGGATGCAGCATGGAAGGATGCTTCAGGGCTACCACCAGCCAGTTCTACTATGGCGCCTGCTGCCATAGCAGCTGCAGATCCACATTCTGCTTGGCAACCACCTTCAGCACCAGAAACTGTAGCATTTTTAGCTATTATTTCTCCAATACCTGCAGCAGTGAAAAGCCCCATTATGACCTGCTCATCTGTTAAGTTTAGTTTTTCCTGGGCAGATAGCAAGGCGCTAGGTATTATACCAGAGGCACCAGCAGTTGGAGCAGCAACTATTCTACCCATGGAGGCATTTACTTCTGATGTAGATAGGGCCTTTGCCATGGCAGAGATGATTAAACTTCCTGTTAAGGTTTCATTAGATTTATTGTATTCTTCTAATTTTTTTGCATCGCCACCAGTTAAGCCGCTGACTGACCTTATTTCCTTGTCTAATGCAGCCTTGGAAGAATCTTTCATTATTCTTAATACATTATGCATCCTATCCATAAGGTCTTCATAGGAAGTCTTGTTTACTTTTATTTCTTTTTCTATGACTATTTCAGATATTCTTTTATTCTTTTCATTGCATAATCTTAGTAGTTCTTCAGCTTTATTAAACATTTGATCACCTCAACATGGGATTTATTCCCTTAATATAGATTATCTCTTCTGCTTCACTTATTTCATTTATTATTTTCTCTCCTATAACAGAGTCTGTTTCTACAACCATAGTGGCTATATTATCTTCCCTTGTAACCTTCATAGAGGCAATATTTATATCATTATTGGCAATAACAGAAGTAATCCTAGATATTATTCCTTTTCTGTCATAGTATTTTATTAGTAAAGTCGGATAATCGCCAGTAAATTCCACCTTATTTCCATTAATATTGGTTATTAAAACATTACCTCCTCCAATAGATGACCCAATAATGTAAGAATCCTTTTTATCCTTTGACTTAAAGACTATTTTCACAGTATTTGGATGTTGGTAACCTAAGTCTGCTTCTATAAATTCATAGGCTATACCTTGGGCCTGGGCTATTTCAAAGGAATTTCTTAAATTTTCATCAGAAGGTCCCATACCTAAAACACCAGCTACTAAGGCCTTATCTGTTCCATGGCCTTTGTAGGTCTTAGCAAAAGACCCATGTAAATAAAATATAACCCTATTGAAATCCGTACCTAAAATATCCCTAGCGATTTTACCTATTCTTGCAGCTCCAGCTGTATGTGAACTTGAAGGCCCTATCATTACAGGTCCTATTACATCAAATACTCCATAATCCTTCATTTTTATCACCTCATTTATTGTTAAATAATTATACCATCTTTATACCCATATTCCAATGATAATTAATTTAATTTATCCACCTAGTGTAATATCTTGCTTACTATACCATTCTAAGGCGTCATAAAGATGTTGAGGATTAAAATCTGGCCAATAATCATCGATAATATAAAAATCGGAGTATACTGACTGTAAAGGTAAAAATCCACTTAGCCTTCTTCTACCACCCCATCTAATTATCAAGTCTACTCTTGAAATATCACGAGACTTTATTAACTTTAAGGGATTAGTCTTATCCTCCGTTAACAGATAAGCCTTCAAATCCCATTGCCAACCATAATTCACCAGGAAGTTAACTTTTGTGCCACCTTTTCCAAACCTTTGCCTTTTTAAGGCAAAGGGTAACAGTTCCTTAGGAAACATTTCAGACTCTGTATTTCCAAGGACTAACAAATCTGCGTTTTCTTTGGATAATAGCTTTACTGCATCAACACAGGCCTTGGAAAAAGCAAGTCTTTGGATTTTTGGTCTTTTTGTATTATCAACTGTAAATCCATAATATGTAATCTCTTTTATACCTATTTGCTCACTGAGCTTAAAAAGCTGTAGGCCTGGATCTAATCCCTTATCATATCCCTTTTCCTTTGTCATACCATGTTCTACTGCCCATCGCCTATTACCATCTGGAATAATGCCAATATGATTTGGAATCCTCATACTATACCTCCCATATATTGTTAAACTTAGTATTCCAAATGGGGTAAAAAGAATTCTATATTTTTGTATAAAGTTATCTATCACTTATCATTCTTCAGGGAATGAGTATATTTCAATACCAGATCAGTTTGATGGAAATTTGCTTAAGATAAAAAACCCTCAATGGGAAACTAGTCTAAAGGAAATCCTTTCTCTTTCTGAATCAAGATAATAGGTATGTTATCTTAATAACTATTTAATATATATAATGAACTTTTAGACAAACACCCTTTCTTTTGTTAAAATTATAGTATAGGAAGATAACAGGAAATTAGATTGGTATGGAGAGTTGGTATGATGAAAAAAATGTTTTTTTTAATCTTATCTATAGGCATGATTATCTTATCAAGCTGCGTAAATCAAAGTTATAAGAGGATAGTAGCTGAAGAAGGTGTAGAATGGGGAAGAGAGACTGTTGTACTTGATTCAGCTCCATATGAAATTAATTTAGAATTGGCCAGCAGCGATATTTTCTATCCCTCATTTTATCACAAGGGATATATATATGGACATATAAAAAAGCTCCATGGGGAGGACCCCATAGATAGGAAATACCTATATAGGATAGATGTAAATAATAAGATATCGGAAACCATTAAGGAAAACATTAATTTTCTCACTGGATCAACTCCCATTGGCTTGGTTGATAACCAGGTTTATACTGTAGACTATAGCAGGGGGAATAAGATATCCCCATTAACTAATCTGTCACTATTATTAAATAATAATAGAAATTATAAGCTAGAAAACCAATATAAAATAACTTATGTTTCTGGTAGTGAAAACTATATTCTGGTTCATGAGTATAGTCCAAATAATAAATTGATTAAGACCTATATATATGATTTAATTTTAAATAAGTTATATGAAAAACTAAGTGAAAAAAAATACGGTGAAGTTGTCTATGTTAGGGATTTAAACTCCTTAATCTGGATTGACCAAGAGGATTTTAAAATTTATAAAATAAGCTTTATAAATGATCATTACGTTTTAGAAGAATATATGGATTTAGAAGTAGATGAAGGCGTAGATAGGGTAAGGGCTTATATTAACAACTGGTATGAATTAGTCCTTTTATTTGATTCAAAAATTGGAAATAGGGAAGATTGGGACTTAATGGAGACTAGAGAAATTAGAAGCTATAAGTTTAGGACTAAGGAAAATCAAACTTTATACAAAAAATCTACTGATAAAAACTTATATATGGAATATTTAGGAGACAACATCTTTCTTTCAGAAACCTTTGAAGTTTTAGGTGATTATATTGAGATAACGGAAAGGCAGGCATATCACTATAATTATAAGGACCTATATCTTATTTATTCAGAATTATTTAAGGAAAGATCCCAGCAATTTTATCCAGAAATAAATGTTATAGCAAGTAGAACTAGTAATGAAATGTTTTCCACTAGGAAGATAAAGGAAATAATCGATGGTATTCCCATTACTAAAAGAGTAATATACCAAAGAATAAAACTAGAAATAGGTAAAGAGAGATTATTAGATTAGGGGTAGTGGTAGTATGGCTAAAAAGATCTTAGTTGTAGAAGATGAATATTCAATAAATGATATTTTGACAATAACCTTAAAAAATGAAGGCTATATAGTTGAAAGCGTATTTGATGGTGAAAGTGCCTTGGAGAAAATAGATGTTTTTAAGCCTGACCTGGTCCTCTTAGATTTAATGCTGCCAGATATGGATGGATTTGAATTATGCAAAGAAATATCTAAGGACCATTTAGTTATCATGATAACTGCCAGGGACAATATTTTTGACAAAATAGTAGGCTTAGAACTAGGGGCAGACGATTATATAGTAAAGCCCTTTGAAATCAGGGAAGTTGTAGTCAGGATCAAGGCCTTGTTTAGGAGCATCGAAAAGGAAAGAACCAATTCATCTGGGGAATTTATTGAATTAGGTGAAGGAATAGAGGTTGATGTTCAGGGGAAACGAGTATTTAAAAATGGTGAAGAGGTTCAATTAAAGCGACAGGAAGCTGCCCTGTTTTTCTTCCTATTCAATAATAGGAATCGAATATTTACTAGGGCTGAACTATTGGATAAGGTATGGGGATATGATTATTATGGAGATTCAAGGACAGTAGATGTCCATATTAGAAGGATTAGGGCTAAATTAGAATGGCCTGGTATTATAGAAACAGTATTTGGTACAGGCTATGTAATGAGGTAGGGTTATGTTTAATACAATTAGAGGAAAGATAACAACTGGGATAATATTAATAAGCTTTACTATTTTAATAATAATCAATATTTTCATTTGGAAGATCTTTGAAGTTAATCTTCAAAATTTTATACTTAACGATATGGAAAAGATTAGGTCTATAGTACATTATGAACTTGAAAGACAGACCTTTAATTCAGGCCTAGTTTTAACAATATATAATAGAAACAATTTATGGTCCATTATGAACACTGCCAATCTACAGTATGATGCCTTCTTATCCTTTAATTATGAAATAGATGATTATACACAATTTGCAGGTGAAATCATAGATAAGGATAGCATGGATCAAATAATTGAGGATAGCAACAATGAGTCATCCTTGCTATATATACACAATAAAGATAATAAATACTATGCTACCTATTCATATCCTGTGTATTTAAAGGATAAATACATAGGGACTTTCGTCTTTCAAAAGGATTACCTAGGCCAGTTTTCCAATTATAAGAGCTTGATGACCAGGATAATTGTCATCCAATCCCTTCTATTTATAGTAATGATACTTATAAATTACATCTGGTTAAAAAAATCTACCTACTCTTTAAATACACTACTGGAGGGAATAAGCTCCATTGGAGAAGGGGAGTTCTCAAATAAACTGGAGGCTAAGAGCAACGACGAGGTGGCCATAATCATAAAACACTTTAATAAAATGCAGGACAAGATAGCATCACAAATGGAACACCTACAAGAGGAAAAGGTGAAAATTGAAAAATTAGAGCAATCCACTAGAAACTTTTTCAACTATGCAACCCATGAGATGAAAACTCCTATTACCTCAATAACAGGCTATGCTCAGTTATTAAGCCAGGGAAAGATAGATGAAGAAACAAAGACAAGGGCATATGAAAGGATAATAACAGAAGCCAATAGGATGAATAAGATGGTACAGAATATGCTAATTATAGCCAAGGGTAAGGAAATTGAAGAAGAACACCATGAATACATTAACCTAAATGAGCTACTGAAAAAGTTAACCAAGGAATATGATCTGATTCACTATGAAGGAAAAATAGAAGTTGATCTTGTTAAAGAAAATGTTATTATCTTTGCCTGTGAAGAAGAGATGAGAGCAATCATCTTGAACCTTCTTGACAATGCCATAAAGTATAGTGTAAATGGGAAGATAAGGGTTAGTCTAAGTTTAGATAAAAAAGCTTATATAATGGTAGAAAATAGGACCTTGCCTCTACCGGAAGGGATTCGAAGCAGTTTATTTGACCCCTTTGTTAAATATAATTATGGTGACCAAAAACAAGTTAGTTCTGGTTTAGGCCTGTATATATGCAAGGAATTGGTGAAGAAGAATAAGGGAGAAATATTTTATAGTATAAAAGAGGATAAAATCAGCTTTATAGTTGAATTGCCTATTGTAAAGGATAAACAGATAGAGCCATAGATCTATCTGTTTTATAATATTTAACAATTTGGAAACATTTAGGACCTAGTTGGTAAAAAATTCTTGTTATAATTTATTTTATTAAGATAAATCGATATAGGGATAAATGACTATTAAGTTCATGACTACTTTAAATGGGGGGATATGATGCTTAGAAAAATTGCACTTTCTGGCATGAAAGGTAGGAAAAAGGATAGCTTTATACTTGCCTTTGTAGTAGGCCTATCCTTTGTATTTACCATACTGGCTACAATCTTTCATGCCAGCTCAGAAGGAACTAAACTAGAACAAAGAACAGCCATGTTTGGATCATGGGATGCTGCATATTTAAAAAGCAATAAAGAAACAGTAGAGAAAATTAAGGATAAGTCTGAAGTTGAAAAGTTAGGGATTAGTAGGATTTTAGGAAATTCCTCCACCTTTGGTGTAGTTGGTACCATAAATGATGACCTAATGGATCTTGGGAATTTTACCATGTATGAAGGTAGGATGCCTGAAAAGGATAATGAAATTGCCTTAGAACTAAGCAGGTTAAGTTACTTTTCATCAGATATAAAAGTAGGAGACACTATACCAGTAGAAATAGTAATACCTCTATATGAAAGGGACTGGTATGAAGCAGCTAGGGAACAGGTAGTTAGGGTTATACCAGAAATAGAGGAAAGGTTTGGATTCAAAAACATCCTATACGAGATGAACAATTTTGGTATCTGGGTCCAAGAATATTATGAAAGGGTAAAGAATAGTGAATTAACTGCTCAAGATAGGTATCCAAATGATTGGTTTAACTATATATATTTTGGATTGGCCAACTCCTATAGGAGAAATGTAAACTCCTTAGAGCAGTTTGATGATACTAAGGTAGTAATTAAAACATCTTATGTTCAGATGTTTGTACCTGATGGTTATTCTTATTATCATTATTTTCCATCCTCCATGCCCCAAATAGGAGAAATAGAAGAGCCAAGTGAGACAGTTGAAGAAGTGGCTGAAGAAGGAGTAATAAATCCAGAAGAGCTGTCTATGGTAAGCCAATATGCACATATTACACGAAATATGGTAGTTACAGGAATTATTCAAAATTATAGTAATNTATGGGATNTAGGAGATGAACCTATTGCAAGTGCCTTCGTTACTGAAGAAGCAGGGAAAAAATTTATTGAAACTGGTTTTCTTTTAACTGAGGAAGTAGATGTATCAGACTTTGAAACCTTAGATAATGTCTTCATTGGTAGCAGTATTTCGTCACTGGATTTTTTCAGCAAATATGAGGGAGAATTTGAAAACCTAAGAAGGAATACTTATGCTTATCCAGAAACAGGTGGAAGTACAGAATCTACGTTAACCTATGGTATTTTGGCTGCCATATTTATAGCTACAGTTTTTGCAGTATTTCAAATATACCTAACCCAAACTAGAAGGCGTACAAGGAGGATTGCCCTGTTAAAATCTATAGGAGCTGTTAATGGGCAAATAAGAAGTGTACTTCTATGGGAAGTTGTATACCTCTTATTATTTACCCTTCCCATAAGTGCAGTTGTAGGTTTTGGGCTTTCTAAAGCCATAATTATATTTATGAACAAGTACGGAAATACGGTGCTAAATCTTCATATAGATTACACCCTAACCCTATTTGGCATAGGCCTAGGTATATTTTCAGTATTCTTAGGCATGATAGTGCCTATGATTATGTCCATGAAGGTGCCTTTAACTGGAACTATATCTACACCACCAAGGAAAAAGCCTATTATCAAGGCTAAATTAAAAACCAAGCCTGTTAATCTAAATATGAAGGTTCAGTCCTTCAGAAGGATATCCCTTAGAAACCTTAGATATAACAAGGGTAAGACCTTGCTTACAGCCAGCTTATACACCATAGCCACTACAGTCCTATTGGGATCTATATTTCTATCCTTCATATTCTTTGGTGACTATATAGATAATGTGATTGTAAAGGATAAACCTTCCTATGGATTTGAATTTAACCATGCCTTAACCAATAGGTCTATACCTGAATTTTTAAATACTATATATGAAGTTGAGGGAGTTACTAGGGTAGAGCTATATAAGGC
>JGI24714J26587_10000346_pt1 | contig 32799 bp, 36 predicted proteins | sample BioPla4DNA2_FD_26587 | JGI IMG/M metagenome (IMG submission 26587)
TCATATTGGCTGCACATCCAACTGTACTGGCTCCAGCTGCCAATCCAGATAAGCCTAAGGATATGGCTAGGGCCGCCGAGCTAATAGGCAGGGTAAGGACTATTCCCATGACTACAGATACTATTATTCCCATAGGTATTGGATGTAGCTCTGTAGCCCTATTGATTATACCTCCAAAGAAATTCATTATCATAACCATATAGGGGCCTATATAGGTCCCCACTAAGCCACCTACCAGGATTGCACTAAAAGGCACCAATACTATATCCACCTTTGTTTTTCCACTAATTAGTTTTGAAAACTCAGCTGCAATTAAGGCAGAAACAAAGGCTCCTACAGGTTCTCCTGTATTTATAATTGCAGTTGCACCATCAAAGCTGATGCTGCCTGCCCCAATTGCCCCTACTACTACAGATGCAAATATGCCCAAAGGTGGGGCTCCTACACTGTAAGCTACTCCTGCCCCTATGGCAGGCCCCATTAGTTTTTGAGCAATATTTCCAAAAGTAACAAGGAAACCTATATCAAACAAACTGCCTATCTGTCTGATTATAAGCCCTATTAATAAGGATGAAAATAAGCCTAAGGCCATACCATTTAGTATTTTTACAAGATAATTTCTAATACCACCCTTAGATTTTGACACAAGAATCACTCCTTAACAAAAGTGTAATTACAGCTGTCTTGTCACCTCTAGTTATAAATATACCATCTTAGTCTTCTTCTATCAATAGTCTTTTCTTTGATAGTTCCTTTTTTATTCTTAAAAAGCTTTCTTCATCTTCTACTTCTATTGTATGGAGATGTACACCTCCTGTTAAGGAGGATAGGGGTTCTGCCTTAGTTTTTCTAAATTCATCCATGAATAATTTTAAATCGTATCTAGAACCTATTTGTAGTTGTGATTTTATTTCCCCGTATAGTGGATGCTCCACTATTACATCTATTATCTTCCCCCCTAAATCGACTATTATTCTCAATTCTTCCTCTAAGTCTTCAATGCTTTCATGGACGCAAACTATGGTCTTTATCAGCTTACTCTTTTCATAGGATTTAGGCAATATATAACCCCTAGGGGTGGCAAGAATATTCTTTCCCTTGGCTCTTAATAGGGCAATATCCTGTACTATTACTTGCCTGCTTACTTCTAATCTTTCAGCTAAGTCTGTTCCCTTAATGGGGTCTTGGGCCTTTTCAAGGATATGGAGTATTTTTTCTCTTCTTTCATTTCCATCCATATGAATTTTCCTTTCTACTTACTTTTCAAACCTTAAATCTTCTCCATAGAATTTTAGGGGTATGAATTTATCTAGTATCCTAGAAGTTACCCTATCAGTGTAAATCTCTGATATTTCCTTGAAATCCAAATTGGTTGAAATTATAGTTTTCTTAGCTGCCAATATTCTAGTATTTACTATATTAAAGATTTCTGCAGTGGTAAAGGTGTTTGCAACTTCTGTACCTAAATCATCTATTATCAGCAAGTCTGCTTCAAATAGTAAATCATATTCTTTGCTGTAGGCTTCCTTATTATCTTTATTAAACCTGTATTTTTCTATTAATTCTAAAATAGTAAAGGCTGTTTGGTAGATTACGATTTTGTTTTTATCTAATAAGGACTTTGCTATACAGTTACATAGGAAGGTCTTGCCTAAGCCTGTAGTCCCATAGAATAACAGGTTTTCTCCATTATCTTCATCGAAATTGTTGACAAAGCCTTCTGCTATGTTTACTATTAACCTCATGTTTTCCCTTGGTGTTAAGGGTTCATCTTCAAAGGGTTCATCCTTAAACAAGTTGATATTAAAGGTTTGGAAATTCTCTTTCTTCAGGACATTTTCAATATTTGACATCTTATATGCACGGGAAACTAAGGCCTGTTTTAGGCAATTACATTGGCTTCCATCTTCCAGGTATCCGGTGTCTTCACATAAGTCACAGTCATATTTTATATCCATATAATCTACTGGTATATTTGATTCTGTCATTAGATAGGCCTTCTCCATCTTAAGTTTTTCTATTTTCTTTCTTGCCTCTTCTGCCATTTCTTTATAATTATCTGGATTGTTGAGGATATTTTTAGACATCCTAAGGCCTATTCTAAATATTTCTTCGTCTATCTTTTTTATGGCAGGGATTGCCCTATATACCTTTTCTTTTCTCAGCCTCTGTTCTTGTAATTTTCTATCCCTTTTTTTCTCATATTCGCTTAGTATTTCCTTTATCATATCCTTATACATATTAAGCTTCTCCTTCTAACCTTTTTAGATAGGCTTCTCTCTTCTTTCTAGCTATGTCTTCTAAGGCATCTGCTGAATAGTTGTCTGTTCTTTGTTTAAAGTTGTGGAACCTAGTCTTAATAGGGGTAGGTTTTTTCTCTATGGCTTTTGGCTTTTTGTATTCCTTTTTCTCCTTAGGCTTATCCTTTTCCTCAATTTCTTCCACTGCCTTTATTCCTTTATTGTACCAAGATGTAAGGATGCTGTCTATATAGTTGATACTTGGATTGGCAGTCTTAGATGCCCCTTCACATCCCTTTAAAACCATTTCCATGGAAAATTTATATTCATCAAACCATTTATCTATTATTTTCATTTCACTTTCAGCAGCAAGCCTATTAAAGCCTAGGGCCTTCATTACCCGCTGATACCTATAGTACTTTTCATCCTTAGTCTTAAAATACTCAAGCAGGGCTTCCATATTGGTTAAACCTTCATCGTACCAAGCTCTAATTATTGATTCATAGTAATTAATGTTTCTTCTTTCTCCTTTTCTTTCAAATCCATAGGTAAAGGCTGCTTCTATGACATCTGGATTCATATTATAATGTACTAACCAAGAAAGTATTTTCTGTTTTTCAGTAGTGGAAGTTTGCCTTCGAATTATATAGTCTATATTATTGAACATCCTATTTATCATGGGATTCTGGTTGGCTTCTATTAATTCATTAGGAGATGCAGTTGTTGGAATTTTCCTTTCTTCCTCCTTTGTACTAAATAGGCTAAGGTTGTTTTTTATGTACAATTGTTTTAGATTCAGAAATTTTACCTTATAGTTATATTTGTCATTTTCATCTACATGTATTTTTTCTATAATTCCTTTGCTTTCCCAAAAATCCCAGGCTCTTAAAACATCCTCTAAGGGGATTTCTAAATGTTTGGCTATAATTTGATTGTTTACTTCTACTTTTGCATCCCTATCATAGGCATATTTATATCCCAGTAAATATACTTTAACATAGGTACCGTTTGCCATTGGCATATAATCGTTAATAAATATGTTCTCTATGGGAGTATTTCCAAAATCCATATCTGTAGTCTCTAGGAAAAAGCTCATATAATCAGCTCCTAAGTTTATTTCTCACCTGAAAAAATCTCTTTTTCGACAATATCATTTTATAAATATAATTATATATCTTTTGCCCATCAATTACAAAAGAAGATTTTTCTTCTAAATAATAGGGGTTTGTTAAATCTAAGCCTTGATTGAAGAAATCATCAAGGTAGTATCCTACTGGCTGAAAGCCTATCTTTTCATATACCCTATAGGCCCGCTTGTTGAATTCTGCCACTTCTAAGATCATCTTTCTCATCTTCATCTTTGTAAAATAAAAATGAAGGAAGGTATCTAAAATCTCTGTCCCATATCCCTTATTTATGTGGTTTGGATCTAGAACTATGCCTAAGGTAGCTTCCCTTCTAATAATTTTTATCCCCTTAATTCCCATATAGCCAATCAGCTCATTATTTTCATTTCTAATACCATAATATTTGTTAAATATGCCATTTGCCTTCATCTTATACCATAACTCTATCTCCTTATCAGACATTTGAGGAAAGTTATAGTCCTCCAATAAGGGATTGTCATGGTATCCCCATTTTCTCATTTCAAATACATCTTCCAGTTGAAGGTCTCTTATTGTGACCCTTTTTCCTTTTATCTCCAACCCTACCACCTCAATTAATCAATTGGGAAATTATAGTGAATAGTTTCGTAACGCCGAATAAATTAGCTGCTCAATTTACTTCTCCAAGCTTTACCTAGCATCTATTGACTATTCACTATTTAATAGATAAATGCACAATTCCCAATTGTGAACTGTGAATTGTGCATTGTGTATTATTTTATTCTCTTGCCATATTAACAAACTTAGTAAATTCCTTTTTAAATACTAGCTCTATACTGCCTGTTGGTCCATTTCTATGCTTAGCAATGATTACTTCACCTATATTTTTCTTCTCTGTATCCTGATTATAATATTCATCCCTATATAAGAACATGACCACGTCTGCATCCTGCTCAATGGCTCCAGACTCCCTAAGGTCAGACAGGATTGGCCTATGGTCGGACCTGAGTTCTGGGGCACGGCTTAACTGGGATAAGGCCACTACAGGACATTCTAATTCCTTGGCCAAGGCCTTCAAGCCTCTAGATATGGCGGATATTTCCTGCTGCCTATTCTCATGACGGCTTTCAGATTGCATTAACTGAAGATAGTCTATTAAAATCAGGTCTAAGCCCTTCTCTATTTTAAGCCTCCTGCATTTTGCCTTCATTTCCATAAGGGATATTCCAGCAGTATCGTCTATGAAGATCTGTGCTTGGGACAAGGGCCCCATGGCATTTATAACCTGTATCCATTCATCTTCTGATAATCTGCCAGATATAATCTTTTGAAGGTCTACATGGGCAGTTGCAGAAATCATTCTCTGGACTAATTGTTCCTTTGACATTTCCAAAGAAAATATGGCTACCTTTGCTCCACCCTTAAGGGCTGCATTAGTTGCAATATTTAAAGCAAAGGCTGTTTTACCCATAGAAGGCCTTGCTGCCACCAAAATTAGGTCTGATTTTTGGAGTCCAGACAATTTGTAGTCTAAGTCTATAAAGCCAGTAGTAATCCCTGTTAGGGCATCCTGGTTGGCAGCCCTTTCTTCAATTTTTGAAAAGCTTTTCAATAATACTTCATTAAGGGGTGCGAATCCTTCCCTATGCCTGCCTTGGGTAATATCGAATATTGATTTTTCAGCCTTTTCAATTATGGCATTTACTTCTTCTGAATCCTCATAGGATTTTAATATTACCTCATTGCAAGATTTAATAAGCCTTCTTAGTATGGATTTTTCTTCCACTATTTTACAATAATATTTTGTATTGGCAGTTGTGGCTACACCGCTGGAAAGGTCGGCAAGATAAGTAACCCCACCTACACTTTCCAATGTACCTCGCCTTTTTAGCTCTTCAGCCAAGGTTATCAAGTCTACAGGCTCGTTTTTATTGTATAGGTTTATTATGGCTTCAAAGATTTCCTTATTGGCTTCCTTATAAAAATCTTCTGGCTTAATCATTTCTACTGCCATGTTTATGGCTTCCTTGTCTAAAATCATGGCCCCAAGTACAGATTGCTCAGCTTCGATACTATGGGGTGGAATTCGCCCAATTACTTGACTATCTATTTGAACCAACTCCTTACTGTTCAGTTATTTTTACATTAAGCTTGGCCACCAATTCGGTATAGACCCTTATGTCTACTTGGGTATTGCCTAGGGATTTTATATTATCCTTTAATTCGATTTTTCTTCTATCTATATCTATCTTATATTGAGATTTTAAAGCATCAGCTATATCCTTTGATGTTATGGAACCAAAAAGCCTGCCTCCTTCTCCGGCCTTTGCTTTGATTTCAACAGTAATGCTTTCTATTTTCTTTTTTAACTCCAAGGCTTCATTATATTCTTCTTCTCTCTTTTTGGCTTCAATTGCCTTTTGCTCTTCCCATTTTTTCAAGTTGGCAGGTGTTGCTTCTACAGCTAAACCCTTTGGCAATAAAAAGTTTCTAGCATAGCCATCCTTGGCATTAGCCAAATCTCCTGCCTTACCTAAGCCCTTTACGTCCTTCAACAATATTACTTTCATTCCTCTTCACCTTCCTTTAAGTATTCATCTATTACATTAATAAGGGTTTTTTCAACTTCATCCATATCGGTACTATTCACTTGGGTACCTGCACTAGTTAAATGGCCTCCCCCTCCCAGTTTTTCTAAAATCAACTGGGCACTTATGTTGCCAATTGACCTACCGGAAATATGAATTTTTTTATTCATATAGGTCAATACAAAGGAAGCCTCTACTCCATTGATGTTTAACAATTCATTGGCTGCTTGGGCAGCAATTAAAACGGAATCTTCCATTTCCCTTTCCAATCTACCAATGGCTATTTTATCAAATATTATCTTTGAAGATTTTATTACCTCTGCCTTATATAGGAATATATTATAATCGTCCCTAAACAATTGTCTAACTACAGTAGTATCAGCTCCAGCCCTTTTTAAAATAGAGGCTGCTTCAAAGGTCCTAACTCCAGTTTGGTAGCTGAAGTTCTTTGTATCTACTGCTATACCAGCAAGTAGAGCTTCTGCTTCAAATTTAGTTAAGTTGATTTTCTCACTCATATAGGACAATACTTCTGTGACCAACTCACAGGTGGAAGATGCATAGGGTTCTAGATAGATAAGGACTGGGTCTTGAATGAATTCAACTCCCCTTCTATGATGGTCTATAACTACTACCTTGTCTATAATCTCCAATAGTTCAGGTTCTTCTGTAAAGCTGGGCTTATGGTTATCTACTACAATTAAGAGGGAATTGTCATTGGCCATTTCTAAGGCTAAGTCTGGGGTGATTATACTTTCTAATAGCTCAGGCTGCTCATTTTTCATTCTTTCATATATGTTTTTAATAGACGGGTTTTCTCCCTTTAGAACTAAATAGCCTTCTTTTCCCCTATCCATTACTGCCCTTAAGACTCCTATTCCTGCTCCGAAGGAGTCCATATCTGGATTTTTGTGACCCATTACAAATACCCTATCTGCCTGGTCTATAAGCTGCCTTAAGGCATAACCAATAACCCTGGCCTTTACCTTGTTGCGTTTCTCAACAGCCTTTGTTCTACCGCCATAAAAGCTTAGGTTATTCCCTACTTGAACTACTGCCTGGTCTCCACCCCTACCTAGGGCAATGTCAATGGCAGCCCTGGCCTTAGTATAGGCGTTATTAGGATTATTGCCATCAGCTCCAACTCCAATACTTAAAGTAATGGGTATAGTATTGCCTAGGTCCAGCTCCCTCATCTGGTCTAATATGTCAAATTTCTTAGTTTCTATACATTTAAAACCATAGTTTTCTATAATTACAAGGTATTTATCGTTTTCATATTTTCTAACTATACCGTTATATTTGGCAAAGTAGGAGTTAATATTTTTATCGATTTCTGCCAATACTAAAGGCCTATTTACCTCTGGAGTATTGTTCTTTACATCGTCATAGTTATCTACATATACTAGGGCTACTACCAATTTTTCATTGATGTATTTTTGTGCTAGTTCAACAAATTTTGTATTATCAACCCAATAAAGCATTACTATTCTATTGTTGGGACTGCTGGTTTTACTTGTATCTACTAAGTTTGGGTAGACCTTGTAATGTTTTTCTTTGTATTTTATATCTATTGGTCTTAGTTCTTCTTCCTCCAATATATCATCTATTTTAAATCCTGGTATTAGGTTTACTATTTCCTGATGAAGTATATCCGGATCATTAACCATCTTTAGAAAAGGCGTATTATACCAACGAATACTTCCCTTATCATCTACCATAACTAGTGGAAAGGGCATATTAAATATGGCATGTTTTGTTGCAGATTCAAATTCATCTGACAGGCCCTCTACGAACTTTTTAAATTCATCATTTTTCTTCCTTATATTTTTTATATTATGGTAAATTAAATAGCCTAATAAAATTCCACCTATGGTCCCTAGTATTGGCTGGTAAAATCCTATTATTATGTTTAATACTCCGATTACTAATAGGTATAAATAATCGTTTAACCATTTTAATATTTTATTTTTCATAATAATCCTCCCATTAGGATTTTTGCATTCTTAGTTTCCTTAAATCAAATATGCTGTCTATTACTCCGATGAAAAATAATATGGTACTGGTAGGCAAGATAAAGATGTTTAAAGCCAATATCAAAAACCTAAATACCGACTTCATCTTAAGCCTAATTAGTAGAAAATCTATTACTGCCAATCCTTGTACGATAAATATGAAGCTTACTAAGAATGTAAGGTTTAACAATAAGGCTCCATGATACTGGACCTCTAGGCTTTTCATAATGAAAGCTGCTAAAAACATAATGCCAATACCAGGAATAATATTATTGGGCAATCTAAACCTTGAAAATCTTTGTTCAGGTACATATCCATATCCCATTTTCCTAAGTACAAAGGATGAAAAGAATATATTTATATAGCTAATTAAAAAGGAGATTATTATCAATAAGGAAGGGATACGAACCATGATAGTCCTATTTTGATCTTCCAAGGATTCAGACAATCTAGCTAAATCGTCATTTGACACTCCTAGCTCTTTAAATATTTCGATTTGCATGTTTATAGATTGGGATAAGAAATCTTCTATTTGAGCTGTAAAATTAAAGTCTGATACCCTCTCTCCCAAGGATATAATTAATAGAAAGGAGAGAATAAATACTGCAGTTGAGATCAATATGGTTTCCATACTTTTCTTCTTATGCTTTATACAATAATTAATTGCAACACTTAAAGGTGCAAATAATAGGACTAGAGAAGCCCCATAGCTGCTGCCTAAAAGCAGTTGGATAATTAAAGATGCAATAATTATACTAAATATATTATTATATATATGATTTCTTATTCCTAATATTATAAATGGTAGGGGAATAAATATCATTAAAGACGGTAAAAAGTGGATTCCATATACTGCATACATAACCATAATAGATATTACTATTAAACTTTCTATTATGCCTTTTTTCATCTTGCCATTATTATCCAAAAATTTCACCTCTAATTCTTATCTTTATCAATAAATTCAAGGAGTATACTTAAATCTCCATACCATTTTTCTATTTTGTGTTCTTCTATTAGGTTTATTTTTATATTTTCTCTTAAGGCTGCTTCTATGTCTTCATATTTAAGCCCAAGCCTTTTACCCAACAGTAAGGCTTCTAAGATTATATTGGAAATTAGGTCTTCAAGATTTTCCTTTGTGTATTCTTCTCCATTGGCTAAGGTATTGTAAAGGCTTGCAATGGAGCTTAACAATTGAGCCTTGAGCCATTCTATGGTCCTCATATTCTTTATAATATCTATATCTTTGTTTTGCATTTTCCCCCATCCTTTAATTATATTTAGCCTTATTAAAATAATACAAAGTATAGAAGGATAAGTCAAATAAAAAAAGAGAGGATGACCTCTCTTAGTCTGCGCTATATGGTAATAATGCTACTTGTCTTGCTCTCTTTATAGCAGTTGTAAGCTCTCTTTGATGTTTTGCGCAGTTTCCAGAAATTCTTCTAGGAAGAATTTTTCCTCTTTCTGTTATATATTTTTTAAGCCTGCTTACATCTTTGTAATCTATATGACTTATCTTTTCTACACAAAAGCTACAAACTCTTTTTCTTGGCTTATATCTTCTTTGCATCTTCTTACCCTCCTTCTAGAATGGAATATCGTCGTTGTCGGTTGGGTGGAATCCTTCTATATCTCCAAAATCTAGTCCAGAGTCGTCAAAACCTTGATTTCTATTGGTGTCTCCCCATTCTAAGAATTCAACTTGATTTGCTACAACTTCTGTCACATATCTCCTTATGCCGTCTTTTTCATAGGAGCTGGTCTGAATTCTTCCTTGAACTGCCACTAATCTACCTTTAGCTAGATAATTAGCGCAATTTTCTGCAGCTTTACCCCATACTACTATGTTTATAAAGTCTGCAGTCGGTTGATTTCTAGCTTCCATTTCCTGCTTTTTCTCTTTAGATAAGCCTTTATCAACTGCCAGGGTAAATCTTGTAACAGGATTTCCTGTCACAGGTATATATCTCAGCTCTGGATCTCTAGTCAACCTTCCAATCAATACAACATTATTCATATTCTCACCCACCTTAGACTATTCATCTTCCCTAACGATCATGTGTCTCATAACGCTGTCGGAAATCCTAGCAATTCTGTCTAATTCTTCAGTAATCTTTGGTGTTCCTTCATAGTTGATGATTACATAGTATCCTTCAGTATGGTCGTTGATTTCGTATGCTAGTTTCCTATTTCCCCACTCATTAAGGTCTGTAATATTGCCCCCGTCCTNAGTTATTATGTTTTTAAATCTTTCTAGGACTTGGGTTCTCTTTTCCTCTTCATTTGGGTAGAAGATAACTAATAATTCATATTTTCTCATACCTTTCACCTCCTTATGGACTATCGGCTCTATTATCTTAGAGCAAGGATTACTAAAGTATTATATCACTTGTAGGCTTTGTATGCAAGCCTTAATAATAATTCTTTTCAAATTCGTATTTTATTCTATCATAATCATAGCCTAAGGATAATAATACCATTAGTTTAATCCTGACCTTTTGTGATGGCAAATCTTCTCCAAATATTACTCCCAAACTCCTTAAATGCCTTTCGGAACCCTCAAATCCATAAGTATTAGTAAAAAATCTTCCCTTAATGGTCCTAGAGGTTAATACTACAGGTATTGAAAGACTTATGGCTTCACTTATACCATCTAACATAGCTTTTGGAATATGGCCTGCTCCTAAGGACTGCAATACTATCCCATCTACCCCATCCCTAATACTATTTCTTATATTCCTAGAATCTGAGCCAAGGTAGGAAGGTATTATATCTACAACAATATTGTCAATATTCCCTAAGCCATAAGTCTCTTTTATGATTGGTTTTCTGAACCATAGGACCCGATTATTATCTATGGTACCTATATGTCCAAACTCCAATGATTTAAAGGTGTCCAATCCTGTTCTATGGGTTTTGGTAGCTTCCCTTGCAGGTACTATCTCCGATGCAAATACTATCAAGACCCCCATCTCTGCTGCCATTTCATCAGCAGCAACCCTTATTGAATCCATAATATTTATAGCTACATCGGAGCTTATGGCAGATAAGTTTCTTTGTGAACCTGTCAATACAATAGGAATATTTAAATCCGTTGTCAAATCTAAGAAATAAGCTGTTTCTTCCATGGTGTCTGTTCCATGGGTAATTACGATTCCATCATAGCCTTTCCTGCTTATGTCCATAACAAGATTTCGTAACCCTATTAAATCCTTGATTGTCATATGGGCACTAGGAATATTTATAAAATCAATGGCATCAATAATAAATTCTTTTTTTATATTATTCAATGAGTCAAGCAAGTCTTTAGCCCCAGCAGTGGGAACTGCTAAGCCTGATTTATCTGCCTCCATGGCTATGGTTCCACCTGTTGAAATTAATGCAATTCTTTTCAAAAAAATCGCCCCCTCCAAAATAATCCCTTTGACCATTAATCAATATATGATAGGGCACCAATATTATCTACCTTGTGAACAAAGACCTCCCAAGCCGGATACTCATCTTTAACATACTCTTGAATATCCTTAATTAACCTATTATCCTCCCCTGGCCCTATGCACATTATGGTGGGGCCTGCACCGCTTAAGTAGCAGCCTAAGGCACCTTTTTGGTTTACAGCACTTATAATTTCATCAAATCCTTCAATTAATTTACCCCTGTAGGGCTGGTGGAATTTATCTTGGAGGCCCAATTTTATTAGGCCACTATCTCCTGTTGCAAGGGCAGTAAGGAGGATGCTTACCCTGCTTACATTGTAAATTCCATCCTTAAAATCTATTCTCTTGGGAAGGACTTCCCTTGCCTTTGAAGTGGACAGCTCAAAGTTTGGAACTAAGGCTATAAAGTTCAGCTTGTTTTTTATAGGCAGCTTAGCTATGTGGATTTTATCTCCTTCCATAACTGATACTACTAAGCCTCCATAGATTGCAGGAGCCACATTATCAGGATGGCCTTCAATTTCTGTAGCTAATTTTAGTATATCCTCTTTATCTAAGGGCTTTCCTAGGATTTCATTGGCCCCCATAATTCCTCCAACTATACAGGCTGCAGAGGAACCTAAGCCCCTGGCTATTGGAATATTGTCATTTACTTGGATTTTCACTGGTATCAAAGGCTTCCCTAGGTATTCAAAGACCCTTCTATATGATTTATATATTAAGTTTTCCTCTTTGCTTTCAGCACTTTCAACAAATGTAAATATGTTGTACCTATCGATGGCTAGGCCTAGGACATCAAAGCCTGGGCCAAGATTGGCACTGGTGGCAGGAACTTTTACCTTAATCATTTTTATTCACCTTCAAAAATTTTAATATTACATCCCTCATTTCATCTTTTTGGCATAGGGTATTGTGGATTTCAGGTAAGACTTCCAATTCTGCTAAGTGCTTGGGGACTTTGGTATTGGAGACTTTTGCCAGCCCCTCTAAGTCTCTAAAATCCTTCCCTGTAATTCCCTTTCCAATGGAAGTTAGCACCTTTTTATGGAACTTAAATGGGCTTGCTGTTGATGCAATTAGGGTCTTAGTTTCATCCTTTTCTTCTTCTAAATATTTCATATAGACTCCGTATGCAACAGCAGTATGGGGATCTATTATGTAATCTTCCCCTTCATATACCCTCTTAATCCAATAAGATGTTTCTCCTTCGTCTGTGAAGTTTCCGTATATATTCTCTTTGAAATCATCCCAATAGTATTTTCCCCTTTCCCTTAGTTCAGTCATCTTTTCCCTTGTAATATTTTCATCATTGCCTGATATATGGAATAAAAATCTTTCAAGGTTGCTGGATACTAAAATATCCATGGAAGGCGATGAGGTGAGAATTAGGTCTCTTTCCTTATCATATATGCCAGTGTTAAAGAAATCAGCCAAGACCTTGTTGTTATTTGATGCACATATAAGCCTATTTACAGGTAGCCCCATTCTCTTTCCATAATATGCAGCTAAGATATTTCCAAAGTTCCCTGTAGGAACTACAATATTGATCTTTTCGCCCTTTGAAATAACTTTTCTCCTAAGTAATTCTATATAGCCATACACATAATAGGTTATTTGGGGTATAAGCCTGCCTATGTTTATGGAGTTGGCAGATGATAGGATATAACCCTGCTTTTCAAGAAAGCCATTGAAATCAACATCGGAGAATACTTCCTTAACCCCACTTTGAGCATCATCAAAATTACCTTTAATAGCTGAGACAAAGGTATTGTTGCCTCTTTGGGTAACCATTTGAAGCCTTTGAATGGGGCTTACTCCCCCATCTGGATAGAAAACTATAACATTTATGCCTTCAATATCTTTAAAGCCTTCTAAGGCAGCTTTTCCTGTATCTCCTGAAGTTGCAGTAAGGATTACTATTTTTTTATCTATGTTTCTAGTCCTTACTGCAGCCTTTAAAAGGTAGGGAAGTATAGTTAGGGCCATATCTTTAAAGGCCAAGGTAGGTCCATGGAATAATTCTAGGAAATGTGCCTTTTTAGTGCTTTTTATTTCAATTACACTCTCTTTTCTAAACTTTTCATCATAGGCCCCATTTACCGCCTTCCATAATTCCTCTTCAGTATAATCTGTAAAATACAGGCTTAGGATTTTGTAAGCTACTTCCTTATAACTTAGGTCTATTAATTCCTCTAAGGATGGAAGGGAGGGAAAAGTTTCTGGAACGAATAAGCCTCCTTCCTCTGAAATACCCTTTATAACAGCTTCCTTAGAAGAAACTATATTGTTTTTATCTCTAGTGCTAAAGTACCTCATAACAGTCCTCCTAATCTTCCAAATTCACTAAGGCTAGGTTTTCTACTCCCTCTAATATATTTAGTATATCAGATAATCTTACCTCTTTTGTTATAATTGCAAAATCTTTATCATCTTCAAAGACTTTTTTTTCTATTACCCCTCCGAGGTCGACTTCATAGTCTTTCCAATTGGAAATTCTTATATAGTATTTTCCTCGGATGTCCTCATTTTTATTTTTAAGCTTCCTATTTCCTAGGGGATTTTTCTTATCCTGAATATTCATTACACAATCTATAATATCTGTTAGGACTGCATTTGCAGTTGGATACATTCCAGCACCTGGCCCATAAAAGTTTAATACGCCTGAAAAGTCTCCTTCTATGGATACAGTATTATATGCTTCCCTTATCATAGTAAAGTAGCTGCCATCCTTAAAGGCCTTTGGCTGTACAATTGCTTGATATCCTCCATCAACTTCAACGGCTTCACCTATGAGCTTAATTACCATCTCCCTTTCCTTCAAAAGCTTAATATCTAAGGCTAATAATTTGTCTATTCCATGGCAGATTATATCTTCCTCTCTTATGGCTGAGCCAAAGGCCAATGTGGATAGGATTCTCAGCTTTCTCAAAGTATCTAACCCTTTCACATCCGAAGATGGGTCTGCCTCAGCATAGCCTAAGCCCTGTGCCTCCCTTAGGGCTTGTCCATAGTCTAAACCTTCATCTGTCATCTTGGTTAAGATATAATTACAGGTACCATTTAGAATTCCCCTAAGCCTTGAAATATTATTTACCCTTATTTGGTCTTTTAAAGGCTTCAATATTGGAATTCCACCTGCTACACTTGCTTCATAAAGAAAATAAACATCATTTTCTTCAGCCAGGAGTGAAAGTTCTTCAAAGTGTTTAGAAACCAAGGCCTTATTTGCAGTTACTACGTGTTTCTTATTATTTAACGCCTCCTTTACTAGCCTATAGCTTAAATCCACATCCCCTGTAACTTCAACTATTATATCTATTTCCTTATCTTCCATTATTTCTTGAGGATTTAGAGTAAGTTTATCCTTTGAAACCTTGACCTTTCTTTCTTTTTCAAGATTTCTGACTAGGATTTTTTTGATATTTATATCTTTTAATGGGGTAGCTTCTGATTTATTATTTAATATATGAGCAAGTCCTTGTCCAACAGTTCCAAAACCCAATAATCCAATATTTACCACCATATCCCTCCTTCAATTACCAGTGATTTTTCGATTTATAGATTTGGTTATGCCTACACTTCATCTACAAATGCATTATATATGGCTGCTACTGACTTTTCATAATCCTCATTTTCTATTCCAATTATTATACTTAGCTCACTAGACCCTTGTGAAATCATCCTAATATTAATATCGCTTTCATACAGGGCTGTAAAAATCTTTGCGCTAATGCCCTTAGTCCTTATCATACCACTTCCGACAACTGCTAGAAGTGCCATATTTGTATAGGTAGTTATACTATCAGGCTTGCAAAAAATTCGAACCTCTTCTATTATCTTATCCAGCTTCCCCTTTATATCCTCCTCTGCTACAATAACAGATATGGAATCTATACTTGAAGGCATATGCTCAATGGAAATATCATTTGACTCAAATACTGATACCAGCTTTCTAAGAAATCCCTTTTCACTTGTCATAAAAGTCTTTTCAATAGATAATACGGTGAAGCCTTTTTTGCCTGCAATTCCTGTAATTTTGCCATGTTTAGTCTTAGACAGTCTACTATGGACAATAAGGGTTCCTTCATCTTCAACCTTGTTAGTATTTCTAATTTGAATTGGAATTCCCTTCTTTTTTACTGGGAAAATTGCCTCTTCATGGAGGACTGGTGCCCCCATATAGGATAGGCCCCTTAGCTCCTCATAGGTTATTTCCCTTATAGGCTTTGGATTTTCAACTATATTTGGATCTACCATTAGGAAGCCTGGCACATCGGTCCAATTCTCATAAAGACCTGCATTTGCTGCATTTGCCACTAGGGAACCAGTTATATCAGAGCCCCCTCTTGAAAAGGTGAAAATATTTCCATCTTTATCAGCACCATAAAAGCCTGGTATGACTGCAGCATCAAGTTTAGATAGCCTTTCTGAAAGGAGTTTTTCAGTTATCTCTTCATCATAATCACCCTTTGCTTTAAACCTGATTACTTCCGCTGCATCAACAAAGGGTATATCTAGAAAATCTGCAAGTAAAATCCCATTTATATATTCTCCCCTACTTGCACAATAATCCCTTGTTGCCTTCCTGAGTATATTCTCATATACTTCCTCCAGAATTTCTTCTATTGGTGTATTTAATTCAAGTTCTTTACAAATTCCTACATACCTTTCCCTAATAAGTTGAAATACCTCATCAAAGTTAATTCCGTGAGATGAAAGCTGATGGCACATGTATAATAAATCAGTGATTTTATGGTCTCCCCTATATCTTTTCCCTGGGGCTGAAACCACTATAAATTTTCTATTTGGGTTTTCCCTTATTATAGTCCTTACCTTTTTAAATTGAGCACTGTCTGCCAACGAACTTCCGCCGAATTTTGCTACTATTATCCTATCCATTTTTACACCTCCAATAATATGTAAAAAAACACCCATCAAAAAAGACGAGTGTTAAGCCCTATTCATATTTTTACCATTTTATAACTTTATCAGGTTAATGTCAAGATTGTATTCTGGTTAATAAATAAAATTATATTTTACATAGATTTAACATTAATATGTTCTTAGATTTAACATTCATATTTTACACTGGTATTGAGAAAAATAAGAAGGAAAAAATCGAAAGGAAGGATAGTAAATGAAAAGGATATTAACCATAGGCATAATTTTAATCTTAGGAGCCTCTATATTAGGAGGATGTGGTGCCAATAATTCAACAGATTCCGGCAAGGGTTTTAATTTAGACAAGGAAATCGTAGTCATTTCAAGGGAAGAAGGGTCAGGTACTAGGGGTGCCTTTGTTGAAATTACAGGAATAGAAGCAAAGGATGAACTAGGAAATACTGTAGACAGAACTTATGAAGAAGCTATAGTTTACAATGGTACAAACCAAGTCTTAACAGCAGTAGCTGGAAATGAATATGCAATTGGCTATGTATCTACTGGTTCTTTGAACGAAACTGTAAGAGCTCTAAAGATTGATGGAGTAGAGCCTACTACAGAAAATATTAAGAATGGTAGTTACAAAATTGCAAGACCCTTTAATATTGCAACAAAAGGAAATTTAACTGAAATCACACAGGATTTTATTGATTTTATAATGAGCAAGGAAGGTCAAGAAATAGTTTCTGAAGACTTTATAGCAGTAGATGATAATGCTGCACCTTATGCTGGTTCTAAACCCTCAGGAAAAATCATAATAGCTGGTTCAACTTCAGTAACTCCTGTTATGGAAAAATTGAGAGAAGCATACTTAGAAATAAATCCTGAGGCAGAAATTGAAATTCATTCAACAGGTTCCTCAGCAGGTATGCAAGCTGTTATCAATGGCACAGCTGATATAGGTATGGCGTCCAGAGACTTAAAGGACAGTGAAAAGGCAGACTTAGATTATATGGCAATAGCTATAGACGGTATTGCAGTTATAAACAATCCTGCAAATACTATAGACAATCTATCCTTAGAAGATGTTACCAAGATATTTATAGGGGAAATAACCAGATGGAGCCATATTAAATAAAGTAGGTGAAAATCCATGAAGAAAAATTTTCTTGAAAAATTTATGGCGATAGTATTTTTTATCTCCGCCACTGCTTCTATTATATCTGTAATCCTTATTTGTGTCTTTATGTTTACAGGTGGCATACCTGCCCTTAGGGAAATAGGGCTTTTTAATTTTATATTTGGTAGGAAATGGTCACCCTCCAATGTGCCGCCATCATTTGGAATTTTTCCCATGATATTGGGAAGTATCTATGTAACCCTTGGGGCCATCATAATTGGGGTCCCTATTGGGGTGTTAACAGCAATATTTTTATCTAAGTTTTGTCCTAGGAAAATATATAGATATATTAAACCTGCTGTCAATCTCATGGCAGGGATCCCATCTATCGTTTATGGTTTCTTTGGTATGGTTGTGCTGGTGCCTTTTATAAGCAATGTATTTGGAGGAAATGGCAATAGCATATTGACCGCTTCCATACTTCTTGGAATTATGATTTTACCCACTATTATAGGCCTTTCAGAATCAGCCATTAATTCTGTGCAAAAATCCTATTATGAAGGTGCCATAGCCCTAGGTGCCAGCCATGAAACAGCAGTTATGTTTACAGTAGTTCCTGCTGCAAAAAGTGGAATCTTAGCCTCCATCGTCTTGGGAATAGGCAGGGCCATAGGGGAAACCATGGCTGTAGTTATGGTGGCTGGAAACCAAGCCCGAATGCCCAATGGTATCTTAAGGGGAATTCGTACCTTAACAGCCAATATAGTTATGGAAATGGGATATGCAGCTGACCTTCATAGGGAGGCCCTAATCGCAACGGGAGTAGTCTTATTTGTATTTATACTATTGATTAATGGGATATTTTTGATACTGAAAAGGAGGATGAACTAATTGAATAAGTATACCAAGATTATTAAAGGCTTTGTCATATTATCTGCAATACTTACCTTTTCAGTTTTGCTTATATTAATTGGCTATATATTGATAAAAGGAATTCCCCATATGGATACTTCTTTATTTGCCTTAGAGTTTAGTACGGAAAACCTATCTTTATTTCCTGCAATTATAACTACACTGATGATGATATTTTTATCCCTATTAATTGCCTGTCCACTTGGGGTTTTTACAGGCTTTTATCTTGTAGAATATGCCAAATCTGGGAATAAGGTCGTTGAGATAATAAGGCTTACTACGGAAACCTTATCGGGAATCCCATCTATTGTATATGGCCTATTTGGATTGTTATTCTTTGTTACTGCCCTTGGTTGGAGTTTTTCATTGATTGCAGGGGCCTTCACCCTAAGTATTATGATACTTCCCCTTATAATCAGATCAACAGAGGAGGTCCTGATTGCAGTCCCTAATAGCCTTAGGGAAGCAAGCTTTGGCCTAGGTGCTGGTAAGTTAAGAACCATATTTAGGATAGTCTTGCCCAGTGCTATGCCAGGAATACTTACAGGTATTATCCTTGCCATAGGCAGAATAGTAGGTGAAACTGCAGCCCTTATCTATACTGCAGGTACAGTGCCTCAAATACCTGACAATTTGTTTTCATCAGGTAGGACTTTGGCAATTCATATGTATGTCCTATCTAGTGAAGGCTTATACACCAACAAGGCTTATGCCACTGCAGTAATACTCCTATTAGTGGTAATTGGAATAAATGGTTTATCTAGCTATGTAGCAAAAAGATTTTCAAAGGAGAATGTTAATGGATAAGATTAAAGTAGAAAATTTAAACCTATATTATGGAGACTTTCATGCTCTTAAAAATATAAATATGAGTATAGAAGAAAATCTAATAACTGCCTTCATTGGACCTTCCGGTTGCGGTAAGTCAACTTTTCTTAAGACCTTAAACCGCATGAATGACTTGATTGAAAATTGTAGAATTGAAGGTTCAGTCCTATTAGATGGCCAAGATATATACAAAAATGGAAATATAAATGTGAACTTGTTAAGAAAAAGGGTGGGAATGGTATTTCAAAAACCTAACCCCTTTCCCATGAGCATATATGATAATATAGCCTATGGTCCCAGAACCCATGGTATTAAATCTAAGGCCAAACTTGATGAAATAGTAGAAAGAAGCTTGAGAAATGCAGCCATATGGGATGAGGTAAAGGACAGATTAAAGAAAAATGCCCTTGACCCAATTTCTACACTTAAAATCGAAGACCTAGTAGTGGAATTGAAAAAGGAATATACCCTTGTTATGGTGACCCACAATATGCAGCAGGCAGCTCGGGTATCAGACAAAACAGCCTTTTTCCTAAGCGGTGAATTAATTGAATACGATAATACGGAAGATATTTTTTCCAATCCTAAAGACAAGCGTACTGAAGACTATATTACTGGTAGATTTGGTTAATGGTTATTTGCGAAAGGATTGATATTTGTGAGGAATAGATTTGATAGGGAGTTAAAATTATTAAATGAAGAGTTAATTGAAATGGGCAATGCCATTGAAAGCTCCATAGAGGCAGCTGTTACTGCCTTAATTGAGCAAAATGTTGATTTGGCTAGGAGGGTAATCGAAGGAGACAAGGAAATCAATGATATAGAAAAGGATATTGAAAAAAGATGCTTAAAACTCCTACTTCAACAGCAGCCTGTAGCCAGTGATTTAAGAATGATTTCTTCTGCCTTAAAGATGATTACGGATATGGAAAGAATTGGAGACCAAGCCTCAGATATTTCAGAAATAACCCTTAGATTGGCTAATGTAAAATATTTAAAGGAAATTGTCCATATACCTCAAATGGCTAAGGCCACCATAAAGATGGTAAAGGATAGTATAGACGCCTTTGTAAAAAGGGACTTAGATTTGGCAGTATCTGTTATATATTATGATGATGTTGTAGATAATCTATTTAATATTGTAAAAAACGAAGTCATTGCCCTCATTAGGGAAAGCGCAGACAACGGTGAGCAAGCAGTAGACTTTCTCATGATAGCTAAATATTTTGAAAGAATTGGAGACCACGCAGAAAACATTGCTGAATGGGTTTATTATTCCATTGCAGGCCAACATTATGAAAGGAAATACGATGAACCAAGAGAAATATAAAAATCTCTTGGTTTTGTTATATAATTGTAAAAGGGTATAATCTAATTAATAGCTTTTCACTATTCACTGAAAATGAAAGGGTGGTTTGGTGCCAATTATTTATTGTGTTGAAGATGATGAGAGTATCAGGGAATTGATAGTCTATGCCTTAAACAACAATAATTTAAAGGCTAAGAGTTTTGAAAACTGGTCTGAACTATCTAAGGAAATGGAAGAGGAAATCCCTGATTTAATACTATTGGATATTATGCTGCCAGGAGATGATGGCTATAGGATTTTAGATAAATTGAGAAGTGATTTTAAAACTAAGGATATTCCCGTCATTATGATATCTGCAAAAACAAGCGAATACGATAAGGTAAAGGGCCTGGATATGGGGGCTGATGACTATATCACTAAGCCCTTTGGAGTTATGGAATTGATTTCTCGAATCAATGCTGTTTTAAGAAGAAGTAATAGGAGGAAAAGCAGTGAAAACATCTTGTCCCTAGGTAGCCTAGTCCTAGACATAGATAAACGTATTGTAACTGTAGATAGCAGGGAGGTAAACTTGACATATAAGGAATTTGAGCTCCTATACTACCTTTTGCTAAACAAGGATGTAGTCTTGTCTAGGGATAAGTTAATGTTGGAAGTTTGGGGGACAGATTTTGAAGGAGAAAGCAGAACAGTAGATGTCCATATTAGGACCCTCAGATTAAAATTAGGAGAGGCAGGCAAGTATATCCAGACAATTAGAAATGTAGGTTATAAGATAGGGGGATAGATTTGGAAAGAAGAATATATTATACCCTTGCAGTGATTGCAAGTATAACAGCAGTTGTTACTTCTATAGTACTAGTATTTTTGCTTCACGATTTTTATAGTCCTATGGTTAGTTCAATAGAAAATATAAAATTTGTTTTTATCGGAATTTTACCTGCCATAGTTGGCCTCCTAGTCTTTATTTTATTATTTTTATACTTAATTTCTTCTATTTTAACTGCAAAAATAATTGAACCAATTAAACTCACGACCCAAAATATTGAAAGCATCCTATCTGGTGAAAAAGTGGAAATCCCAGAGGTTTATGAGGAGCTTAAGCCCTTTATTGAAACCATTGAATTACAGAAAAAGGAAATTGAAGCCTATATCAGGAAACTAAAGGAAGCAGAAAAAATAAGAAGGGAATTTACTGCCAATGTTTCCCACGAATTAAAAACTCCCTTAACATCCATAAATGGCTTTGCAGAAATGATTGAAACTGGCACGGCTAAGGGTGAAGATGCCATGAAATCTGCTGCCATCATTAGAAAGGAAGGAAATAGGCTTTTAGACTTAATAGATTCCATTATCAAATTATCCCAATTGGAAGATATTAATGTGGAAAAAGAATTTGCCCCCTTAGATATCTATCCCGTTGGAGAAACAGTTTTAACCAACTTAAGACCCAAGGCAAAGGAAAAAAATATTTCCCTAAGTCTTCATGGTAGTAAAACAGTGGTGGAAGCTAATAGGAGAATGATAGAGGACTTATTATATAATCTTATAGACAATGCTATAAATTATAATAAGCCTGGGGGAGAGGTAAGTATAAATATTTATCCCAAAGGTGATTGGGCAGTTATTAGGGTTAGTGATACTGGCATAGGGATACCTGTTGAAGACCAAAGTAGAATATTTGAAAGGTTCTATAGGGTTGATAAGTCTCGATCTAAAAAGGTGGGAGGCACTGGCCTAGGACTTTCAATAGTAAAACATATTGTAGAATTCCATAATGGAAAAATAGATTTATCTAGTAAAGTAGGAGAAGGAACTACTATAGAAGTCCATTTACCAAAATAATCCCCTCAATTGAGGGGATTATTTTATCTTAAGGATTCCTTTATAACCTTTCCAAGGGACTTTATACCTTCTCTAATCTTCTCATCATTCATATTTGAATAGTTTAATCTAGCTGTGTTTTCATTGCCTCCATTGGGGAAGAAGGAGCCTCCAGGTACATAGGCTACATTGTATTCTAAGGCTTTTTTGGCCAATTCCCTAGCATTCATGTATTCAGGCAGTACTATCCAAGTAAAGAGTCCTCCTTCGGGATAGGTATATTTTACTTCCTTAGGGAATTCTTTCTCTATGGCATCAATCATAACATCTCGTCTATGTTTATATAAATCTATAATTTTCTTGATATGCTCATCTAAGTCATATCTTTCTAAAAACTTAGCTACTTCCACTTGAGAAACAGTACTAGATTGTAAATCGGCCCCCTGTTTTACCAATATAAATTTACTTAACAAGTCAGTATCTGCAACTACCCAACCAAGCCTCAGGCCAGGGCATAGAATCTTTGAAAAAGTTCCTAAAAAGGCCACCCTGCCTTCAGTATCAAAATGCTTAATGGCTGGTAAAATCTCACCTTCAAATCTCAATTCTCCATAAGGATTATCTTCTATTATTGCTACATTATATTTATTTGCTAATTCAACTAATTTCTTTCTTCTTTCAATAGACCAAGTTCTTCCTGATGGATTTTGGAAATCTGGAATAACATATATGAATTTAACATTATCATTAGCTTTCAAAACTTCTTCCAATTCATCCATATCCATTCCTTGGTCATCTGTAGATACTTCTATAAACTTAGGTTCATAGGCTTTAAAAGCATTTATGGCACCTAAGTAAGTAGGACTTTCGCACACTATGATGTCTCCAGGGTTTATAAATATTTTTGCTGCAAAATCAAGTCCTTGCTGCGAGCCACTGGTAATTAAAACATTTTCTGCTTTTGCATCTACATCTAGTTTTTTCATTCTTTTTGCTATTGCTTCCCTTAGAGGATAATAACCTTCTGTTGGGCCGTATTGCAAGGCTAAGGCTCCATTGCTTTCTAGAACTTCTTTGTTAATTTTTTTGAATTCCTCTATGGGAAATGACTCAGGTGCTGGCATTCCACCTGCAAATGATATGATATGTGGCTGCTGAGTAAGTTTTAGTAGTTCTCTAATTTCTGACGCCCTAATGTTGTCCATACGCTTTGCATAATTTAACGACATCATATGCACCTCCAAATTTAAGTTTTATTACCTCAGTTATAGTTTACTATTTAATATTTAAATTGTCTAATATTATAGTACAATTTAATGGCAAAATAAAAAAGTTATTCTATTGCAAATATTATGAAAATATTGACAATTTAGTGTACAATGTTAATTTAACTTCTGAAAGCTCGATTTAAATTTAAGCAAAAATGTCATATAATACAAAAACAAAAAGCCAAATACATTGTTAAAATGTATTTGGCTTTTATCTTAATCATCGTCTTTTAAGTCGTCTTCCATTTCATCTACAATTTCATTTATAATGATGCGAACCCAACATATTCGTTTATCACATATTTCTTCTATATGAAATTCTAAGTTCTCATATTCTACAACGACCTTTTGGCCATCTTCAGGTATATAACCTATTTGATCTATTAAAAATCCACCAAGGGTATCATAGTCCTCTGAATCCTCGTTTAGTTCAATATCTAACTTATTATTCAGCTCTCTTATGGAAATTGTACCCTTAGCAATAAATGTTTTTTCATCTATCTTCCTAAGTTCTGGCTCATCATGGTCATATTCATCATCAATGTCTCCAACTATTTCCTCTATTAAGTCTTCCATAGTTACTATTCCTGAGAAACCGCCATATTCATCTATTAGAATTGCCATGTGTTGTTTTTTCATTTGAAGCTCATTAAATAACTCGTTGATATTCTTCCTTTCAGGGACAAAATAGGCTGGCCTAAGGATTTTTCTTATATCTATATTATCAAAGCCTACTTTATAGGCTTCTAGCAGTAGGTCTTTAAGATATAGTATTCCTAAAATATTGTCTACATATCCCTCATATACAGGAATCCTTGAATATTTTAATTGCAATAAATCATCAAGATATTCCTCTAGGGGATCTTCTAAGTCTATCATGAAAACTTCTGTCCTAGCTGTCATTATTTCTTCAGCAAGCTTATCGTCAAATCCTATAACGCCATCTATCATATCCCTTTCTACTGGGTTAATAATTCCCTGCTCTTGTCCAACTTCTACCATGGAACGTATTTCTTCTAAAGTAATCTTTTCTTCTACTCCTTCTGTTCCAATGCCTAAGAGCTTCAAAACTGAATTTGTTGAAAAGGATAGAAAAGCAACAAAAGGACGCATTATTTTATAAACTATGTTTATTGCTCTTATGGAAAATTTGGAAAACTTTTCAGAATACTTAAGTGCTACCCTCTTAGGTACAAGTTCCCCAAAAACTAAATTAAAATACATCAGGATTATAGTGATTAATATGAAAGCAACATCCTTAGCAAAAGGAATACCAAATCTTGTTAGTAGTCTTCCAAAATCATCTGAAAGACCTATTGCTGCGGATCCAGATGCAAAAAAACCTGCTGCAGTTATCCCTACTTGTATGGTGGATAAAAACCGTGAAGGTTCTTTTAATAGATCCAATAACATTTTAGATTTTTTATTCCCTTCTTCTGCTTCAATGTTTAGTTTTTTCTTGTCTACTGAAACCATGGCCATTTCCGATGCTGCAAAAAAAGCATTTACCATAGTTAATAAAAAAATTAAAAGTAATTGTCCAGTTATCGTGCCCCCAGACCCTTCGTCCATTTTACTCCTCCTAATTATGAAAATAATAATTATATAATTATATAGTTAATACTATTTTATACGTTTCATATGAAAAATGTCAATCATAATCCATTACATTTGTCTTATTCCTCAGTATGGTCATGGTCTTTGCCCTTGTAGTGGACTATGCTTATCCATTTTTCACCTACCAAAATCTTTCTAACCCTTTTTTCAAATTCAATCCTAGTTAACCAAATCTGCCTATCGCAGCCTAAACATTTAAGCTTTATATCAACACCTGTTCTTAAAATCTCCCATTTATTCTCTCCGCAAGGATGACCTTTTTTTAAAGTAATAATATCTCCTACTTCGTACTTAAGCATTATAACTACCTCCAATTACTATTTTTCTATAGGGAACTTTTATATTCTCCCTTTGGAAAGCTTCCTTAACTTTTTTCCTTATTTCCCTTTCAACAGACCATTGAGACATAGGTTTTGTTCTGGCTACTATGGTAATGGTTACATATGACTCTCCTAGGTCAGTAATGCCTAATATATTGGGGCCCTCTAAAATTTCTTCATTAGTAGCTTTAACTTCCATTATCACTTTTTCTAGTATTTTCATTACCCTGTCTATATCTTCATCATAGGTAACTAGGACCCTTACTAAGGCCCTCATGGCTCCCCTAGTTTTATTTGTTACAACTTGAATAATACCATTTGGGATTATGTGAAGATCTCCAGAGAAATCCCTTAATTTAGTAACCCTTAAACCCATTTCCTCAACAGTTCCTTGATAGGAATTGATTATAACGAAATCACCCACTGCATACTGGTCTTCTATAAGAATAAAAAAACCCGTAATAACATCTTTTACTAGGGACTGGGCTCCAAAACCTATGGCTAAGCCTCCTATTCCTGCTGTTGCTATGATGGAAGTAGTATTTATATTAAATACATCCAAGATCATAATAATTCCTATGAAATACAAGGTATACTTAAAAATATTTTTTAGTATGCTTCCTATGGTACTGGCCCGTTTATTGTTGGCAAAAAAATTTAATTCACTTCTACTCTTTAGGATCCTATCTATTAGCCTATTGGTCAAATAGGATACAAGTTTTACTATTGCTAGAATCAATATGATCTTGCTGATTTTCCCAAAAATATTTAAATCTCCACTACTATCTTTGAAATAATAGTCTATTATGGCCATTAAACTTTCCATTTTATCACCTATAATTATATTATCTTTTCTACCCTACTGTGATTTCCTTCCTTAATATATTTATAGATATTTGCTATATTGATTTCACCGTCATCTACCATTTTCTTTACCTTATCTAAATCATCTAGGGCAAATATAATGGCTAAGCCACAGCTAAGGGTGATTTCCCTAGGAGTTGGTATGGTCCTAAAACTTATACCCTTTTCTTTAAAAGTTCCCTCTGCTTGAATAGTATGGTGGGTAGATTTAAAAGTAGTTACTCCATAAACTTCCTTGTTCATTTTTATCTCCTATCCTAATGTTATTGTATTGTTTGCATTCCTCATTTTCTCATATATGGTGTACATATTTCCAATTTCTCCAACTTGTAATTTATCCTTTAAGTTATAATAGTCTAAACATGTTCCACAGGAAATAATCTCAACTCCTTCATCCTTTAAGGCCTTTAAATCTTCTAAGACTTCTGAACCTTCACAGGTTAAGTAAACTCCTGAATTGTAAAAGACCATAGTTGCTGGAAGGGGGGTAGTTTCCCTTACAGTATAAATAAAGGATTTCATCAGGATTTTCCCAAGTTTTTCTTCTCCATTTCCCATTCTATCTGAGCCTATGGCTATAGTCAAATCCTTAAAGGTATCTGGTATACATATAGCAGCTTCCTTTGACTCAGCTTTAGCCTCTGTTTTTGCAAGGCTTATATTGCCTTCAAGGCCTCCCTTTGTAATATGAATATAGTATTCATTATCCTTGCCCTTATCTATAATAAAACTATATCCATAGGACATGGCCAGCTTAGATACATTATCCTTAGCTACCTCATTATCTACTATAGTGGTAACTACTCCACTTTTAATACTATCTAATTCCTTTTTAGTCATTATAACTGGTTTTGGACATGCTTGTCCCCTAGCATCAACTTCTATCCTCATTATTATTCCTCCTTAATTTTCTATTAATTATATTATACTAGTTTAAAATAACCAACTATTAAATATAAGGAAATCTAATACTAGATTTATCATTATAGATATAATTAATAGAAAATTCCATAATTATTTATTAGACAATTGGTATATCTTCATATCTTCCTGGCCTAATACTAAAATCTCGTCTTTACTAGTGAAGACCTTTTCTATGTTTTCAGTAAATTTGAGTATTTCCTTGCCATCTTTTATAATCAATAAATGACTTTTTCCATACAACAATATCTTATCTCCAAAGCTCAGTATTTTTTCATATTCTTCTATTAGCCTATGTTTATCTTGGGTCCTGCCGCTAAAATCAATGGTCTCCAAATAATTACTATATAATACATAGATTTTATCTTTTTCTAAATATATATCCTTTATTAAATCAAACTGCTTTTTCCACATAATCATTTCATTATTAATAAAATATAGGTACCTGTCTGTAAGGAGGATTACTTCTTCAGCCTGTGTAAAATCTAAATATAGTGCAATCTCTCCTTCAAAGTCTAAGGTCCTTAATCTTTCATTATTTATACCATAGATATCTAGCTGAGATTTTAGGACCCCTTCATTTAAATTCAATAGGGCTACTAAATTTTTATTTCCCACTTCATTGGTATGGTAGGTGAGAATATTTTTATCTTCATAGATATAGTTTCCAATTAATACCTTATCCTTATCTAATATATTAATAATCTCCATTTCAGGAGATTTTATATGGAAGATTAAATTTTCACCGCTTTCTTTAATATTGAATATTTCTTTATTTAATTGTAGCCTATCAACAGTGTTGCCCCTGCTGTCAAATAAATAAATATCTCCTGTTGCCCTATCGAATACATAAGCATATTTGTCTCCAAAATAAATGGCAGGATCAAAAAAATCAAATTTCTTCTCTAAAATTAGGCTGCCATCTGAATTTAAACAAGATATTTTATTATTACCCCATTTTATAATATTTCCATCAAAAAAATTTACACTTTCCATACCATCAATATCTTTAATGGCATGTTTTAATTTTAAAACCTTTTCCCTTTCTACAAAGGAATCTATAAAGGCCATTATCTTTTTTTCATTATCTTCCTTTAAAAAAAACAGGCTAAGGGCAAGAAATAATAACAAAAATATTTTAAATCCTCTAAGACTGTTTCTATCCCTTCCCATAATTATCTCCTCGGTGTTATTATGTATATATTATACCATATACGAAATTTTATATAAATAAAGTATATTTTTTATATGCTTTATAAATTTTAAAATCATACCTTAATATTTTTAATTATATAATTAAATATTTTAATATTTGTGTTGACTTTTTTAAGGTTTAATAATAATATATTGGTAAGAGATAATTATACAGACTCAAGGGGGGTCTTTATGGCTACGAGAATAAAGATAAAGGTAATAGATAAGAACAATAATTTAAATATAAGACTGCCTGGAATACCCTTTTGGCTTATTTCTTCTCTATGTAATTTTGCCTTTTTGCTTAAATCCATTATATTGAAACATGCTGATGATTTAGATGAAGAAACTAGAGCCATCTTAAATGAACTAGACTATAAATCTATTAAAGAAATATTCGATGTTTTAAGGTCCTATGAACAATTCGATTTAGTAGATATATCTTCTGGAGATGGTACTGAGGTTAAGATTTCTATTCTTTAATTAAAGGAAGGTGAAAGGATGAAAAGAGAAGTATTAGGTAAATGCCCTGTATGTGGCGAAGAATTGTACGTTACAAAAATTAGTTGCCATAAATGCCATACACATATAGAAGGAAATTTTACACTTTGTAAGTTCTGTAAGCTTACGGAAGAGCAAAAAAGCTTCGTAGAAATATTTATAAAAAGCAGAGGCAATATAAAGGAAATAGAAAAGGAGTTAGGCATCTCCTATCCTACTGTTCGTGGTAGACTAGAAAATGTCATAGAAGCCCTAGGATATAGTCCTAAATATACTGCACCTACTGTCAATAAGAAGGAAGTTTTAAGGAAATTAAATGATGGGGAAATAACTCCAGAAGAGGCATTAAGGCTTCTTCAAGGGGAGGAGTAGGAGGTAGAGGGTCATGAGAGAAGAAAAGATGATGATTTTAACCATGTTAGAAGAAGGCAAGATAACAGCCGAAGAAGCTATAAAATTGCTGGAAGCCTTAGAGGATATTGATGTGCCCAATAGTTTTAGTAAAAATGATGAACTTAAAAATGAAAATCCTAAAAAGGAAACAAGTCCTGGTCCCTTGATATTTGATACTTTAGGAGAAATTGGTTCTGATATTGGAAATGCTCTTTCCAGCGTATTTGATGGTCTAAGGGATTTTACCCAATCTATTGGCTTTTGGACTAATTATGAGACTGTTTCAAAAGTTATAGATTATGATTTAGAACATGAAAATCCCAGCCTTGACCTAAGTGGAATTAACGGAAGCATAAAATTAAGACCTATTGAAGGAAATAAGCTAAAGATAAGGGCTGTATGTCAGTATAAAAAAGGCTTATTATTAGAAAATGAAAATTTCTTCAATTTCACTGCTGCTGAAGGAAGGATTGTATTTAGTCCAAAGTACAATAGCACTATATCAGTAAAATTAGATGTATCCCTGCCAGATAAAAAATATAATGAAATCCTATTGAATACTAGCAATGGAAAAATAGACATTAAAGAACTTGATGTAAATTCCTTAATTTGCATAACTTCCAACTCAGCAATTGAACTTGCAGATGTCAATGCTAGGAAAGTTGATTTAACAACTAAAAATGGCCGTATAGAATGTAGGGATATTAATACGAAAACCCTCAAAGCAGGTACAACAAATTCAGGCATCTATTTAAATGATATTTCCTGCAGTGAAATAGATGCAAAAACAGCAAATGCCAAAATAGACATTAATGACATAGTTGCAGATAAAATAGCATGTAGAACCTCCAATGCCTCAATAGATGCTGTAGATATTGCTTGCCAAACCCTTAGCTTAATTACATCAAATGGGAAAGTAGTATGTGAGGATTTGGACCTTAATAGGATTAAGGAAATAAGAATTATTACATCTAACGGGTCAATAAGTTCTAAAATCTGTGAAATGGAAAGGCCTATCTACCTTGATATAGAAACATCTATGGGAAATATAAATTTAGAGATTCCAAATCTTGTATACAAGGTAAATAAGCAAGTCAAGCTTGGTCAGAAGAAGATAATAGCCCATAGTCCTAATTATAACGAAAATACAGACCATCTAAGGTTTACAGCCTCTACATCAAACGGATCAATAAAAATATATGAGGGGTGATTTTATGTCAACAGAAAAACTGCAAATTTTAAACATGGTTAAGGACGGAAAAATTTCTGCAGAAGAAGGTGTCAAGCTTCTAGAAGCCCTAGAAGATACTCCCAATACAACAAAAGCCCTAAGTTACTCTGGCAGTAATGCAAATTTGTTAAAGATAAAGGTATTTGATCCAGACGACAATACTAAGGTAAATGTAACCTTACCTATTGCCTTGATCAATGTGGGAATTAAATTGGCTAGTAAATTTTCCCCCGAATTTAAAGAAGCTGGCCTAAGTGAAGAAGATATGAATGAAATATTTACTGCCATAAAAAGTGGAGCAACTGGAAAAATAATAGATGTAGATAGTGAGGATGGTACAAAGGTCGAGGTAGTCATTGAATAAAAGGTCAGCTTCAGCAAAAAAGATTAATTTTTAAATAGATAAACTCCAGTAAAATAAGGTTTTCTACTGGAGTTTATTTATTTTAGAACACCAATCAAGCCTATAAACTATCCATATAAGACCTTTATGAGAACAAGGCTTATAGCTAAAACAGAAGCCCAGGTCCCTGCACCTAATAATACAGGTTTTATTCCTGCTTTCTTAATCTGCTGAATATGAACTCCGAAACCGATAGTTACTAAGGCAACGGTCATCAGCAGTTTACTTGATGTACTAATTAACCTTGTTATACTTTCAGGTATAGGTACAATAGAGGCAAAAATAACAGCCATAACAAAAAATACTACGAAGATTGGGACGATGCTTTTAAGCTTATCCCAAGAAATAGACATCTTTTCAGCCTTGTTCAAGGATTCCCTTCTTTGTTTATAATACTTATAATATATAACGCAAATAGTTACTGGAACGATAAATAAGGTTCTTACTAACTTTACAACCGTTGCTATCCCTCCTGCTTCATGGCTCCAGTCAAAGGCTGTGGCAACTACTGAGGCTGTATCATTTACCGCAGCCCCGGAAAGTATCCCATACATTTGATCTGTAAAAGCTGATATTTTCCCCAGGGCTGGTAAAATCAATAGTGCCAACATTGAATAGATAAACATGGTGGTAATAGATACTGCAATATCTTCGTCTTCAGCCTCTATAATAGGTGCTGAAGCAACTATAGCTGAACCTCCACAAATAGATGTCCCAATTCCTATAAGCAAGCCCATTTCATTATTAACCTTAAGCCCTTTATTAAAAAGGTAGCTAGATAAAATAGATACCACTATAACAGAGGCTAATATGGCCAATATACCAATACCTACTTCATTTAATATCCTCAAAGATAAGGTAAAGCCTAATAATACTATTCCTGCTTTTAATAAATAGGAAGATACAAAACCAACAATAGTTGAATCAAGGATTTTATAGATTGGGGTATGGCGAATAATTGCTCCAATCAATATGGCAGCTATTGAAGTTCCTAGAAGGGGTACAGTTCCACCAATAAACAGAGCTAAGGATGTGGATATTCCTAAGACCATTATTGTAAATATTTTATTCTGCATAACTACTCCTTTCTTTCTTATATCCTAGCCATAGGCACATTATTTAATGTTATCTCACAACTCCTGCCTAGTCAACAGGAAACTTAAGCCACTTGCTGGTATACATAGTTTACCACTTTATTTTCCAATATAATCTTTCCTTATAAATTCCCCTAGATGCCAAATTTTGATTATAATTGGACAAATATGTTATAATAAATGTATCCATACAATTAGGGAGGATATTTATGGAAAAGATAAAATTAGATAAGAAGTCAGATATACCTTTGTATATTCAATTATATGAGAGGATTAAAAACTTAATAGAGGATAATCAATTTAAAAAGGATAAACTGCCTTCCATTAGAAACCTGGCTAAGGCCTTAGGGGTAAATAATGTAACAGTAGTTAGTGCCTATAAATTATTGGAGCAGGAAGGATATGTCTATTCCGTAAAGGGAAGTGGAACCTATATAAAGAAGCTCCCCACTTCTGAAGAAATGTCCCATATTGGAGAAGGAGATATTGAATTGATGGTATCAGGCATACTACCTATTACTAAGGACAGTATCAACCTTGCTTCTATGTCACCAACACCAGACCTGTTTCCTATTGAAGAATTTAAACATGCCCTGATAGAGGTCCTTGACAGGGATGGAGGCCATGCCTTTTTATATCCAGAGATAACAGGATATGAGCCTTTAAGGGAGTCAATTTCTAAGTTTTTGGTAGATAATCACAGTATTGAAGTTCATAAGGACCAGAT
>JGI24714J26587_10000351_pt1 | contig 32476 bp, 34 predicted proteins | sample BioPla4DNA2_FD_26587 | JGI IMG/M metagenome (IMG submission 26587)
AACTCCAACCTAATGGCCTTGAGCTTAATCTAGAGGATAATATATGGCTTATATGACCTTCTGCACTACAACCTATATATTCTTCCTCATAACCCCTCATTTATGTTGAATTTGCCTGGATACAAAATAAGCATACAGCTTACTAAAATCCTCAGTCAAATCCACCAGCAAGGCATAATTCATAGAAACCTAAATCCAGAAAGTATTCTCATTAACCCTGATTTACAAAAAATATATATTACTGATTTTAGATGGGCCATAATTGTTTCATCTACCAACAAAGATAAGTTTATTTCCAGCAATCCAGTAGGTAGCCTTGAGTATATGGCCCAGAACTAACAGGTAGACTAGATACCCCTATAGATCAACGATGTGATTTATATTCCTTAGGAGTAATATTCTATGAGTTATTGGCAGCTAAGCTTCCCATTCATGCGGATAATCCTGCTGACTGGTTATATGCCCATATGACCCAAAAATCACTTCTTCTCCAAAATGCAAGTCCAAATATTCCCATTATAATATCAAATATAATTATGAAACTTCTAGAAAAGTCTATTGAGGATAGATATCAAAGTGCATATAGTTTAATGCGCGATTTTGAGGAATGTAAAAGTCAGCTTGAGCAGACAGGTAAGATTATGACCTTATCCAATAGGAGCCTTGAAGCTTCCCCAAAGTTAAATTTGCCCAATAATATCGTTGGGAGAGAAAAAGAAAAGATCCTTCTTGAATCTCTATTTAATTCTGCCTACAAAGGGCAGATGAAAATAGCACTTGTTAGCGGCTATCCAGCGTTGGCAAGACTATGTTAGTTAATAAAACACTTAAACCCTAGTTCATGATAAGGGATATTTTCTCACTGGAAAATTTGACCAGTTAAAGTTAGATGTACCCTATGGTCCTTTTGCAGAAGCCTTTGGCAACATGATAAAACAGTTAATGACTGAAAGTAGAGAAAAGTTGAAATGGTGGAAGAAAAGGATTATAGATGCAGTTGGACACAATGGAGGTGTTGTGGCAGAATTAATACCAGAAATAGAATGGATTTTGGGAAAACAGGCCATTCCTAATCAGTTGCCTCCAAAGGAGGCAGAAAATAGGTTTTTTATGGTTTTTACAGAATTCATCAAGGTATTTGCCTGGAAGGGCCATCCCTTGGTCTTGTTTCTCGATGACTTACAGTGGATGGACAACGCTTCTGCAAAGCTGTTGAAATATTTATACCAGGATGGCAACCTATCTTCTGTTCTTATTGTGGGTGCATATCGGGAAAATGAAATAGATGAAAATCACCCTGTAAATGAAATCTTAGAAAATATAGGTGAAGACCAATCCAATATTATCCATATTCCCTTGATGCCTTTCCTCTATACTGAGACAGAGAAATTCGTACTAGATACATTGAATATAGAGGAGGTTTCAGACCTATCAGAGGACTTGTATCGAAAATCTGGAGGCAATCCCTTGTTTTTAAAACAGCTCCTAGTCCACTTATATGATGAGGGCCTTATTANGTTTGATTTAAAAGAGGGCAACTGGCATTGGGATATTGAATCCATAAGGAGGCTACAGCCTGGAGAGGATGTACTTGAAATTATCCTCAAAAAACTTCAAAGACTTCCAAAGGAAACATATGAGGCCATAAAATTAGCCTCCTGTATAGGGAACAGGTTTGATTTACAAACCTTATCTGCTGTATTTGGAAAATCCCTTCAAGAAACTAGTAGCAGCTTGATGATTGCCGTTAAGGAAGGTTTATTATTAATTGTGGAGAGCAAAAATGATTGGCTGTTATCTGAATATGGAGAATTGGAAAATACAAGCTTTGAATTTTTACACGACAAGATACAACAGACCCTATATTCTTCAATTCCAGAAAAAGAGAAAAAAGAAAAACACGCTGAAATAGGATTGCTTTTGTTGGAAAAATATAGTCCCAGTGGTATTGAAGACAGGATACTCTTTATTATGGACCACATTAGTCGTGGGATAGACTTAATTTATGAGCAGGAAAAAAGAATAAAACTGGCAGAATATAACCTTATGGCAGGAAGGAAGGCTAAGGCAGCGACAGCATACCAGTCAGCTTTGAAGTATTTTAGGACAGGGAAAGAATTGTATCATATATTTCGTCCTTGGCTCACTAATCAACCATTGGACTAAACATGCCAGAAGCTCATTGGACTATCTAAAAAAAGCAGCAACAAGTGGAATTGAAGCAGGGAATTTCAGAGAAGCATTATCATGTGGGGAGAAAATAAAGCCTTTGAGAAGTGCCATCATGGGGTTTATGCTGGAGGCCGAATACAATTTCTATTATTCCCTGTCTATTACTGCAGCTTATTCGGATTTAACCCTTAGACAGAAAGTTCGTTTTCTCAATGTTCTAAGGAAGAATCAGAGGGAGATGAGGAAATGGGCAAAATTCTGTAAGGAAAACTTCAAGCATAGGTATTTGCTAGTAGCTGCAGAAATTGCACGTCTAAAAAAGAAAAAAGAAACAGCAATGTCCCTTTATGATGAGGCCATTTACTTAGCCAAGGAGAATTCCTATGTAATGGATGAAGCATTGGCAAATGAATTGGCAGCAAAGTTCTACTTGTCACTGGGATTGAAGCACATAGGAAAAATGTATATGAAGGAGGCCTATGGTAGATATAACAGTTGGCAAGCCTATGCCAAGGCTAAGGAATTGAAAGAAAAGTATGGTGAGCTTTTAGAAGAAATAGATAAGGAAAAGGAAGAAAAAGATTTAGATAGGACCTTTGAGGACATATTAAGTGTTTCAGCCTACAATGAAAATGAAATTGCCAAGAGTTTTGACACTTCGTTTTTAGAGACTGCAGTAGAAAGTCTAATGAGAGAAACGGATATAAACAGCTTCTTTCATAATTTCCTAGATATTGCCCTTAAATGTGTAGGGTAGATAAGGGCTACCTGATAATTGAAAAAAGTGGAGACCTATTTATAGAAGCTGCCATAGATAGTAATGCAGGAATGTCTTCCACAGATACTGTTTACCTTGAAGAATGTAATGAAATCTCAAAACAAGTAGTCCGCTACGTTGCAAGAACCTTAGAAACTGTTGTATTGAATTGCAGGAAAGAGCCAGGATTCTTTGCAGAAGACCCTTATATAGTAGAATCAAATCCCGGAGCCATAGCCTGTGTACCTTTATTGCTGCAGGGAATTCCCTTTGGAGTAATTTATCTTGAGAACAGCTTAGTCTCAGGTGTATTTTCTTCTAAGCAGCTGCTAGCATTAAAGCTACTGTCAATCCAAGTAGCTTATGCCAAAAAACTACAATCCTATTTGGAGGATGATTCTTTCCATGGCACTGGCTTAATAGATGATGGGCTTGTTGACCCTTTAACGGAAAGAGAAATGGATGTACTAAGGCTTATTGCCAAGGGGTACTCCAATAAGGAAATAGCAGAGGAACTTATAATGACTGTAAATACTGTTAAAACTCATATTAAGAATATATACGGCAAGCTTCAAGTTAATAGGCGTGTTCAAGCTGTTGAAAAGGCAAAAAAGCTTAAAATATTATAATCCAAGTATATATTATGCCTTTGAAGCAAGTTTATTTATGCTTATTATTCTCACCTAGAAGGCATTTAATAACTGGTAAGATGATAAAAAATCCAGATAAGATAACTTTATCTTACTGGATTTTTTTCTTAATAACTTATGGAAAATAAATACTAATACATATATAATAAAATATATTATATATCTCATAATCATAGTATATAGTACAGGGGAGGAATTCCATGGCAACTTTTGAAGATTTTATGAAATTAGATATAAGGGTAGGGGAAATAGTAAGGGTAGAGTCTTTTGAAAAGGCAAGAAAACCTGCCTATAAACTGTGGGTTGACTTTGGAGAGGAAATTGGAATTAAGAAATCAAGCGCTCAAATCACTGAATGTTATAAAAAAGAGGATTTAATAGGCAAACAGGTCTTAGGAGTAGTAAATTTTCCCCCTAAGCAAATTGCAGATTTTATTTCAGAAGTCCTAATCCTGGGAACCTATTCAAAACAAGGGGTAGTATTGGTCCAGCCTGAGCAGATTGTTGAAAAGGGAGATAAACTAGGTTAAACTTTAAGTCACTGGGTATAATGCTTATATAATTTAAATTGGAGGTATGGAATGGAAAATCGATATAATAAGAAAAAGCACTTTATCATAAACACTGCATATTTTTTTATAATAGTAATTATGATTTACATACTTTTAAGATATGGTATTTCCTTAGCAAGTCCCTTTGTTTTTGCATTCTTAATTGCCTATTTGCTAAATAAGCCTGCAAAGAAAATTTCCCAATCATTGAAATTACCACATAAGCTAGTAGCTTTTTTTCTAGTTCTAATATTTTATTTTACAGTAGGTGTTTTAGTTTCCTTTATAGGAATTAGGGTTGTTTCCAGGATAACCAGAATTATTTCATTGATTCCATCAATCTATGAGAAACAACTGGGGCCATTTCTTATGACTACCTTTGATAAAATTGAGGAAGCAATCTATAATATAGACCCAGCCATAGTAGGTATTATTAGTGAGGGGTTTAATCAGTTTGTCCGCTCCTTAGGAGAACATATTACAAACTTCTCCCTTGCACTATTAGGCTCCTTGTCTAATATAGCATCTTCATTGCCAGGATTTTTTATAAAGGTTTTATTGATGATAATCTCCACCTTCTTTATAGCAATAGATTTTGATTCATTAACATCCTTTGTAAAAAGGCAGTTTTCACCAAAAGGCAATGAAATAATAGATAAAATAAGGGACTTTTTAGTAAATACCCTATTTGTAGTAATTAGGTCTTATGGATTGATTATGTTCATTACATTTATTGAGCTATCTATAGGCCTATCCATCATAGGCATACCAAATGCAATATTGATTGGGTTTTTAATTGCCATATTTGATATCCTGCCAGTATTGGGAACTGGTGGTATAATGATTCCATGGACCATAATGACCTTTATCCAAGGGGATATTAAGACAGGTATAGGATTACTCTTTGTTTATATTTTTGTGACGGTTGTGAGAAATATTATAGAACCAAAGATTGTAGGCAGCCAACTTGGCCTTCATCCTGTTTTAACCTTGATGAGCATGTTTGTGGGAGCAAAATTATTAGGAATTGTAGGCTTGTTTGGATTTCCCATTATATTATCCCTACTTAGACATCTGAATCATACAGGAGTTATAAAGATATTTAAATAAAGCCAATTGATTTTTCTATTAAGGGGTGGCACTTATTATGCCACCCCTATATTATTGGTATTTAAAGGTCAGGTCTGCTTCCAAAAATCGTTTTATTTCACGGTATCTTCGATAGGGTTCAATGGTGTCAATGAATAGTAGGTGTATAGCCTCCCATGTAAAGACCCATCCTCCAATTAGTAAACTTTCAAGAAAAACCTTGGAAATAATGGTGTTTTGCCTATTGATTAATAAGCCATAGGTAAATAATAGTGAAGTAGATATTAATAGTAAAACTGCTGAAAGCCTAAAATACCTTTTTGTTTTCCTTTTCTCTAAACGTATTAAAGAATTATAATAGTTACGATAGCTTATGGATATGAGTTCTTCCTTTTCCTTACTGATTTCCTCGGTGTTTACAGAGAATGCGATTTCCAATTTTTTCCTCAAGGGTATGTCCTCTGAACAGATATCAAGAAATTCTGCCAGGTCTGCATTTATGTCACGCTTTTTAAAAGCGGAGTTATCCCATTCATGAAAAAAATCAATATAATCATCTAAGGCAATATCAATAATAATCCGGCCTGTAGTGGGATTTTTTCTGTATTGGGTTTCATAATTATTAGTTCTTTTCATAAGACCACCTTCAAAATTTTTTGATATAAAATATCTTTCCATTAATCCATTATAACATACTAGTTTATATGAATATAATAAGAACCTATATCTATTCCAATATGTGATATAATATAAAGATAAAAAAACATAATTGAGAGGGATTATATGTGTACAGGTATAAAAATTAATTATGATGACGGATGTGTAATGGGGAGAACCATGGATTATGAGGTTCCTTTAAGATATAATGTAATCTATTTGCCTAGAAATTTTCATTATGCAGATGATTTAATGGGAAGGCCCCTATATTCAAAATATAAGGCCATGGGATTATGTTTTGAAAACCGAAATCCATTAAAAGATGGAGTAAACGAACATGGCTTAATAGGAATAACCAACGAATTTACAGGATTTAACCTTTATTCCAATAAAATAAATCCTGAAAAAATTAATATTTCCAGCCTAGACTATTTTAACTATGCCATTACAAACTATAAAACTGTAGATGAATTAATAGAAGATTTACCAAATATCCATATATCTACTAGAAATAGTAGGGGAGAAAATATAATATGTCCAGATTTTCATTTTATGTTTGCAGACCCTACTAAAAGATGTATTGTAGTTGAACCAAAGGGGAAGGAATTAGTTTATTATGAAAACCCATATGATGTTATGACTAATTCTCCTAATTTCGAGTCCCATATTAGAAGACTAAAAAAGTCTATGGATATAAATAATCTTGAAGCTTTTAATTCAGCTAAGGATTTACCGGGTGGATATGACCCAGTTTCTAGATTTATAAAGGCATATTATCTGACTAAGAGAAATGTAAAATCAAGGAATTACAAAGAAGCCCTTTCCAATGCATACAATATATTATCTGCAATGGCCTTGCCCAATGGATTTATTAGGAATAAAAAATACAACTACAATACCTACACTAGATATATTTGTGTATATGATACTAAACACAAGCTATTAACTGTAAAATCTGATACAAATCCTAGGGTATACCATTTGGGATTTGAAGATATAGAAGAAGAGGATAAGAGACAGGAGTTTTTCTTAGACTTAGAATTTACTACTGAGAGATTAAAATAAATACTAATCCAATAGATATAAGAAGGCATCTTTTATATTTAGAATTTCTAATTTTCCCTAGATTTAATCTAGGGATTTTTCTGCAGCAGACAAATTTATTGACTATGTTTTGGTATATAAAAGTTTCTTATGGAAATAAAGCGACTTGACTTAGATGGGATAGTTTTGATAGAACGATAACGATTGTAATTTATAGCCATGAAGAATTTCCTATATCTTTATGGCTATAAAAATACAAAAAATAATTAATGGAGGGAAGTAGATGAAAAAGTTAACAAGCTTGTTCGCAGTATTGTTAGTGGCTGTAGTCTTAGTTACCGGGTGTAGCCAATCAACTGATGTTGGCAGCTCTGATGGAGGATCTATGTACAAGGGTGGAACTTATACTGCTACTGCCAAGGGAAATAATGGCGATGTAACAGTAGAAGTAGTTTTCACAGATGATGCAATAAAATCTATAACTGTAGTTGAGCACCAAGAAACAGGAGGTCTTGGAGACACAGCTATGGATAGTATAATAAATGAAATCTTAGAGAAGCAAACAACAGAGGTAGATGTTGTGGCTGGTGCTACTAATTCATGTAATGCAGTAATAGAAGCAGTTGAAGATTGCATAAATCAAGCTAAGGGAAATTAGATACTTAAACTAAAAGTTTAATAGTTAAATTAAAATTTTAGGCGATTAAGTCATTTGACTTAATCGCCTTTTAATATTTAATCTTTCGTCTTCCGGACGATTTATGAGGATCATTTCCTCATATGGGCTCAGGTATTTTTAAGAATCAAAGGCAAATAACCTTTTAAAGCATCCATTTTATCCCTCCCCTATAATGGCCTATTCTACTCTAAAGTTTCAAGATGGATTATAGGATTTTGGGGTAAAAAAATAGAGTAGTATTATAATTGTATTAAGCTAATATAAATTATATAATATAGATTGACAAATAATTTGAAAGGGGTGCAATATGGATATTCCTAGTATTGTATTTGCATTTTCGTTAACGCTTTTTGCTGGATTATCTACAGGTATAGGAAGCGCTTTAGCATTGTTGACAAAAAGAACTAGTACCAAGTTTTTATCAGCTGCCTTAGGTTTTTCAGCAGGTGTAATGATCTATGTTTCTTTTGTAGAGATCTTAATGAAGGCTAAGGATGCATTGATTTCAGCTTTTGGCGAAAGGGGAGGTAACTGGGCAACTGTTGGTGGTTTTTTCTTTGGAATTCTCATTATTGCGTTAATAGATAATTTAATTCCTTCCACTTCTAACCCACATGAAGTCCATACTGTAGAGGAAATGGATGGGACTAGTGAAGAGCATAAATCAAACCTAATGAGAATGGGAATGTTTACTGCATTGGCAATAGCAATTCACAACTTTCCAGAAGGATTGGCAACTTTTACGGCTGCCCTAAGCGATCCTCATCTTGGAATACCCATAGCTGTTGCAATAGCTATTCATAATATTCCCGAGGGGATAGCAGTTGCTGTGCCTGTTTTCTATGCTACTGGTAGTAGAAAAAAAGCCTTTAAGTTATCCTTCTTGTCTGGACTATCAGAACCTCTAGGTGCCCTAGTAGGCTATGTTTTACTTTATAGGTTTATGAATGATACAGTATTTGGATTTATCTTTGCAGCTGTTGCAGGGATTATGGTCTATATAAGTGTTGATGAGTTATTACCATCAGCGGAAGAATACGGGGAACACCATATTACAATTTATGGACTAATAGCCGGAATGGCTGTAATGGCCCTTAGTTTATTATTGTTTATATAAAGGAGGTATATTGGTGGAAAGCAGAAGCTTTACTGTTTCATTAAGTAAAAACCCAGTGGTGAAAATGGACGTAATACCTGGTCATTTTAGCACTAAACATTATCATACTACACATTATCTAGACTTAAGTAGCTTGAAAAACAATGTAAAAGTAGCCCGGGATGTTGCNGCAGAGNTGGCATTACCATATTTAACAAGTAAGCTGGTGGATACCATAGTATGTATAGAGGGAACAGAAGTAATAGGGGCCTACTTAGCAAAGGAGCTTTTACAGGAGGGAACATCTGTTATAAATGCAGGTAGAGATATTTATGTATTAACTCCTACAGTAAATATAAATAGAAAGCTGGTTTTTCAAACTAATACACAGGAATTAGTTTATAACAAAAACATTATCCTTTTGGTATCCTTAATGGCAAGGGGGGTAACTGTAAATAGTGTGCTAGAATGTCTTGCTTATTATGGAGGAAGGGTAGTAGGCATATCAACTCTGTTTAACAGCTTACCAGAAAGTCATGAGTATGGCAATAGAACTTTATTTAAAAATATTGAAGTCCATTCCTTATTTACAGATAAGGACATTCCAGGATACAAAATTTCTAGCCCAAGTGAATGTGAAGCATGTAAAGAAGGTCATGGACTTGATGCAATAGTCTTAGAAGATGGTTATATAAAAATATAAAATAATATAAGGAGTTGATTTAATTGACATCATGGGAAAGTTTATTTAGCGGCTTTTCTATTATGGGAATGGGCATACCCGAAATTATAATGGTATTAATTGCACTACTACTGGCCTACTTAGCTATCGAAAAAGAGTATGAACCACTTTTACTTCTACCTATTGCCTTTGGGATGTTGATTGCCAATGTTCCATTAGGCGGTCTTTCATCGTATGATGAAGGCGGACTTATTTATTATTGGTATAAGGGTATTGCATTAGGAATTTATCCACCTATGGTATTCTTATGTATTGGAGCAATGACTGATTTTGGTCCATTGATTGCTTCACCTAAAAGTGCACTTATTGGATTAGGTGGCCAATTGGGTATTTTTGTTGCTGGAGCAGCTGCATACTTATTAGGCAAAATTATACCTGGTATTGGACCAATCACTTTACAGCAAGCTGCAGCTATTGGTATGATAGGTAGTGCCGATGGGCCTACTTCTATATATACTGCAAGTAGGCTGGCACCAAATTTATTACCTGTAATAACCATTGCTGCATATTCCTACATGGCCTTGGTACCTCTAATTCAACCACCAATTATGAGAGCTCTTACTACAGAGAAGGAAAGAGCAGTTGTAATGGAACCACCTAAAAGGGTAACTCGTGGCCAGAAAATTGCATTTGCTTTATTTGTAACCCTTGGAACCTTAGTTTTTGTTCCTGAAGCAGGAACTTTAGTGTCAATGCTGATGCTAGGGAATTTAATTAAGGAAAGTGGAGTTACAGATAGGTTTACTCGTACCCTACAAAACGATTTATTAAATGTATTGACTATATTAGTAGGAGTCTCCGTAGGAGCCACTGCTACAGCAGAAAGAGTTTTAAACTTAAATACAATCATTATTATTATCCTGGGTTTAGTTGCATTTTCCTTTGGAACTATTGGGGGAATACTTATAGCCAAACTTCTGAATGTAATAACTGGAGGAAAGGTAAATCCTTTAATAGGCAATTCAGGTGTGTCTGCAGTTCCCATGGTTGCTAGACTTTCACAAAAATTAGGACAAGAATACAATCCTAGAAACCATCTTTTAATGCATGCTATGGGGCCAGTTGTTGCTAGTAACATTGGTTCTGCACTGTTAGCAGGCCTATTTATCTCATACTTTGGATATTAAAAAATTAGTAATGGCGATTAAGTGTATAACTTAATCGCCATTTTAATTATTGTTTTACCATGACTACATTAATGGCCTTTACCAATGCTTCTACTTTGTCTCCTTCATTGAAACCAGCTTCCAATAAGCTATCTTTCGTCATCACGGACGTAATGCGAGGGGCTCCATTGCCTCAGCCGCCAACTCACATAGTGACCTGAGCCATAAGGCCATCATCTTTAATAGATTCAATTTGTCCAGTTAGGTTGTTCCTAACTCCAGCATCCATTTTATTTGCCTCCTTATAAAATTTCTCATACTTATAAAATAGTATTTTCTTATAAAAAATATCTATACATATTAAATCTAATATTAATGTTATCTATAAAGCTTGATTCTCATTGAATACTTATTACCTAAAAAAAGAAATGAAATAGTTTCCTAGATAATATATAATAGATTTATAATTGCAAAAAATGGGCTAAGGCAATTTTTAAAAAGGAAGCTTATATGTAGAGAGAATTAACTAAAGGCATCTAGAGCTTATTTTGGGAAGAAGATAAAGATTTAAAAATCTTGGGGGATAATATGAGAAAAATCAATTCCTTAATAATCTTGCTGATTCTATTAAATATTTTGACAGCCTGTTCAAGGGATACGACTAATCCTATAAATGTAAATATAGAACCTAATCCCTTATTTGAGGATTTAGAGTATTTTTGTAGTGCCTTAGGCTTTGCCATTCATAAATTCGACGATAATTGGCATTTGATGATGTTAGAGGAAGAAAATAAAACATACTTGGGGTGGAAATTACTTGCAATTAATAATATGGATATAGACCAGGTATTTAATAGGGCTAGGGAAATCATGAGCTATGATAATGAAGTATGGGCAACTAGGAGCTTTTCAAATACTATTAATTTTAGAGAGTCATTAGAGTATTTAGGCATAATTGAAAAAGGAGGGCCAATACTACTAGAAATAGAAGATGACAATGGGAAAAAAGAAATACTAGAAATTAACTCAATGAGGGAAGAAGAAATGCTCAGTGCTAAAATTCTTAGCCTAGAGCCGAGGAAGCTTCCTAAAACTGCTATCAGGGGAATTTATAGTGCCATGGCACTTAACCATGATTGTTATTATATACAATATAATAGCTGTCAAGAAGCACAGACCTTCCCATGAAAGAGTTTGTTAACATAGTTAAAAAGGAAATCAAAAAAGGCAAATGCAAAGCAGTTATCATAGATTTAAGATATAATACTGGAGGCAATTCTAGGATTTTTGAGCCTATGATTTCTGAATTAAAACAGTTAAAGAAGAACTTTGGTTTTGATGTATATACAATTATAGGGGAAAACACATTTTCATAGGCAATTATCAATGCAATACAGATAAAAGAAAAACTAGATAGCAAACTTGTGGGTACACCAACTGGGGGAAATATAAATCATTATGGAGAGCTAAGATCTTTTACCCTTAAAAACTCTCCTATTGTAGTATGGTATTCAACAAAATATTTTGAATTAGTTAAGGGATATGGAATTGACTCACTTTATCCAGATATTTATATTGAAAAAAGTATTGATAATTATTTAAATGGAGTAGACAGTGAGGTAGATATGATTTTAGAAACCCTCAGTAATTAATAAGTTTGAAAGGAAGGAATAGTCAAATGGATAGAAAAAGAGAACTTAAGGAATTATATAAAAATATGAAGCCCGATATGGGTGTATTTATAATTAAATCTAAGTCCAATAACAAATATTATATTGAAGGAACCCATGATTTAAAAGCTGGTATAAATAGCACAAAGTTTAAATTAAACTTTGGTAACCACCCAAATCATGGACTTCAAAAGGCTTGGAAAGAAGAGGGAGAACTAGCCTTTACAATAGACATATTGGAAAAGTTAAAATATGATGAAGATGAATCGAAAACTGACTATAGTGAAGAACTGGAAATACTTAAAATGCTTTGGAAAGAAAGGTTATCTAAGGAAGGTGCCGAATTTTATTAAAGGATAATTTTTATTTTTATAAATAAACAAAAGAAGGAAGGGATGACAGGATGAAATACAATTTTGATGAATTTGTTGATAGAAAAAATACTGCCTGCGTGAAGTGGGATAGCCTTGAGCCAAACTATGGTAGCAAGGATATTTTACCTATGTGGGTTGCAGATATGGATTTTAAATCTAGCCATGAAATAATCAATGCTTTAAAAGAAAGAGTTGAACATGGGGTTTTTGGTTATAACTTTATACCAGATTCTACCTATGATTCCATTATAAGCTGGGTAAAGACTAGATATAATTGGGATATAAAAAAGGAATGGATCCTCTTTATGCCAGGAGTAGTTGCAGGATTTAACCTAGGTATTAGGATTTTAACTGAGGAAAATGATGGAGTAATTATACAGCCACCAGTATATCCTCCTTTTTTCAGAGTTATAAATAATAATAAAAGGACCTTGATAACTAATCCCCTCACTGTTGAAAATGGAAAATATACAATAGACTTTCATGATTTAGAGAAAAAAATTAAAAGTGCTAAGGTACTTCTCCTATGCAGTCCCCATAATCCGGTGGGCAGGGTTTGGAGTAGGGAAGAACTTGAAAGGCTAGCTAAGCTTTGTATTGAAAATAATGTGTTTGTAATATCAGATGAGATACATTGCGATTTAATCTTTAAAGGTTATAAGCATATAAATATAGCTTCCCTTTCTAAGGATATGGAGGAGAAATCAATTACATTAATTGCACCTAGTAAAACCTTTAATATAGCTGGCTTATATACATCTGTTGTAATAATACCAAATGAAGATATTAGAAAAAAGTATGAGAATGAAATATCGAAACTAGAGATAGGCCATGTATCCATTTTTGGTGCAGTAGGCTTAGAGGCAGCCTATACTCATGGGAAAGAGTGGTTAGAAGAAGCCCTTGTTTATATTGAAGAAAACGCAGACTATGCAATAGATTATATAGAGAAGAAGATACCTAAAATTAAGGTAATCAGGCCAGAAGGCACTTACCTATTATGGTTAGATTGTAGAGGGCTTGGGTTGAGCCAGGGTGAATTAAATAAGCTAATGATAGAAAAGGGAAGGGTATTGTTAAACGATGGATCAACCTTTGGCAAGGAAGGAGAAGGCTTTTTGAGATTAAACATAGGCTGTCCCAGATCCATGGTAGAAGAAGCCCTAATGAGAATAGAAAAGGCAGTAAATACGGTGCTTTAAATAAAAAGTACCTCTCCATGATAGGGCATTTTGTTGGAAAATAAAGGAAAGGTAATTAGATTAAATTTTTTAAAAAAGGTATTTACTTTTCCTTTATTTTATCTTATAATCTATGTTAATTTTATAAAAAACAGTGATGAGGAGAGTAGCTTTAAGAAAACTTTTGCAGNGAGTTCCNGTTGGTGAAAGGGAACAAAGTTTATTAAAGTGAAGAGGGCCTCTGAGTTTTGCACCGAGGTATATGTAAAGTATATGCCAAGGCTGCAACGGGTTCGCCCGTTATAGTGATAGGGTATAATCAATATTATTTATATTTACGTACCTAAAGAGGCCTATATTGTGAAATATAGGTGAATTAGGATGGCAACACGGGTTACTCTCGTTCCTAAGGATATCTTAGGAACGGGAGTTTTTTAGTTTTTGCAGGAGGTGGAAAATCAACCATGAAGGAGAAACTACTATTGTTGTGGCTTTGCTGGCAAGCAAGATGACTTCTCTTTTGGAAAGTATATTGCCAACTATAATCCTTATCATCATAAGCTTTACCGGAGTAACTACACTAATATACAAATTCTTTAAACCTAGCATTATAGAGAATAATGATTTTCTTAAAGGAGTATTTGCCCTATCGGATACCTGGATTATAGTGAGATTAATAGGCTTAATATTTACCTTTATGGTGTATTTCCAAATAGGACCAGAATGGGTTTGGTCAGAAAATACAGGAGGCTTAATTTTATATGACTTAATACTGACCCTGTTTTCGATGTTTTTATTTGCTGGCTTTTTACTGCCATTTTTAACTGATTTCGGACTTTTGGAATATGTAGGAGCTCTTTGTACCCCTATTATGAGACCAGTATTTCAATTACCAGGTCGTTCATCTATAGATTGTATTGCATCTTGGGTAGGAGATGGAACCATAGGAGTTGCCCTGACTAACAAGCAATATGAAGATGGATATTATACAAGTAAAGAGGCAGCTGTTATAGCTACTACTTTTTCTGCAGTTTCAATTACTTTCTGCCTAGTAGTACTAAGTCAGGTTAATTTACCCCATCTCTTTGGACCATATTATTTAACAGTATGTATAGCTGGAATTGTAGCAGCTATAATAGTACCAAGGATTCCCCCCTTATCTAAAAAGAAGGATACCTATTATAATGGGGTGAAAAATGATATTGGAGAAGATATACCAGAAGGTTTTACCAATACAAGTTGGGGATTGCATTTGGCCATTGAAAGGGCAAAGAAAAGTAGTGATTGGAAGAAATTTGTAATCAATGGCAGCAAAACAGTTTTAGACATGTGGTTGGGAGTTTTACCTGTCATAATGGCCTTTGGTACCATAGGGTTAATAGTAGCAGAGTATACTCCAATATTCCAATGGTTGGGCATGCCCTTTATTCCAATCCTAAATTTACTTAAAGTACCAGATGCAGTGGCAGCTTCTCAAACTATTATGGTAGGATTTGCAGACATGTTTTTACCCTCAGTAATTGGGACCAGCATACCAAGTGATATGACTAGGTTCATTGTTGCAACCCTTTCAGTAACCCAACTAGTATATTTATCAGAGGCCGGAGCAGTTATTTTAGGTTCAAAAATTGATATTTCCCTAATGGATTTATTTATTATTTATTTAGAAAGAACCCTTATTACCCTGCCGATTATAGTATTGGCAGCCCATATAATATTTTAGGGGATGATAATATGATTAAATTTGAAGATATTATAGATGCAAAAAAGAGAATAGAAAAGCACATTTATCATACTCCTTTGGAAAAATCCATATATTTAAGCCATGGTAATACGAGGGTCTATCTAAAACTGGAAAACCAGCAAAAAATTAAATGCGCAAAAGTAAGGGGAGCCTTTAGCAAAATCACTGCCTTAGGTGATGAGGAATTAAAAAAGGGAGTAGTTGCAATTTCGTCAGGAAATCACGGAGCAGCAGTAAGCTATGCCGCCCAATTGCTATCTATAGATAAAACCACCATATATGTGCCAGAAACTACACCTAAAAGTAAAGTAGAAAAGATTAAGTACTACGGTGCAGATGTAGTAATGGTTGGGAAAAATTATGATGAAACCCATGAAATTGGCTTAGAGAAGATAAGGGAAGATGGCAGCATATTTATAGACCCATGTTCAGATGAAAAGGTAATTGCAGGACAAGGAACAATAGGAGTGGAAATTTTAGAAGATGTGCCAAATATGGATGCAATCTTAGTTCCCATAGGTGGTGGGGGCATAATAACCGGTATAAGCATTGCAGCCAAACATATTAATCCAAGTATAAAGGTCATAGGAGTTCAAACTGCTGCCTGTCCTGCCATGGTTGCCTCCATGAGGGATGGGGTATTTTATGAAACCTATCCTGCAGGAGAATCCATATGTGATGCCTTAGTGGGGGGAGTAGGTTTAATCCCATACAAGATGGCTAAGGAATGTATAGATGACATCATAGTAGTTGAAGAAGCTGATATTTATGATGCCATAGTGCATTTGCTTTTAAAGGAAAAGGCAGTAGCTGAGCCTGCAGGTGCCATAGGAGTAGCAGCAGTATATAAGAATTTTCATCTATTTAAAGGCCAAAATGTGGCGGTAGTTATAACAGGTGGAAATATAGACGAAGCCTTATTAAAACAAGTTATAAACAAAGAATACCAGTAATTTTTATCNNNNGATAAAAATTACTGGTATTTTTTATTTGGTTTCAAAGGCAATACCTATGGTATTTGGACCACAGTGGGAAGATATGGTACAACTTGCAGTAGTTATATGGACTTCTTTAAAGTTAACAATATCCAATACTGTATTTTTAGCTATTTCAATATATCTATCTTCCATACCTGAATGGGTAATAAAAATCCTTTCATGGCTAATATTATCATAGCTATTTAACTTATCTTTAATATACCTTACTATGTTCTTTTCAAGGCTACCCCTATATTTATTTCCTACATTCATACTTCCTGAGGAGTTGTCCACATTTATGACAGGTTTAATCTTTAACATACTTGAGCCTAGGGAGGAAAGTTTTGAACAGCGTCCTCCAGCATAGAGGAAATCTAAGGTATCTAAAATAAAGCTAATATGTATATTTTTCCTATGTTGATTTAGCCTTTCAGCTATTTCTTTTGCTGGCAATCCTTCATTTATAAGCTCAGCTGCCTTCAAGACTAAAAGGCCAGAACCGGATGATAGGCTATGGGAATCTATAGGATAAACTCCCTTTAACTCATTGGCAGCTAAACAGCAGTTGTTATAGGCACTGGTAAGGGCGCTGCCTAAATTAATATGTATTACTTCATAACCTTCATCTACCCAGGGTTTGAAATAATTATAGTACTCAGATACGTTTATAGCAGAAGTTTTTGGTAGGATTTTCTTTTCTCTATACACTCTATATATGTCGTTTGGAGTAATATCTACATTGTCTTTATAGGGCTTGTCTTCTAGAAGGATAGTATAAGGATAATAATGAATATCATACTTCTTTGTCAATTCATCATTTAAATCACAGGTACTGTCTGCACTTAATATTATTTTTTTCATAGGGATTTTCCTTTCTTTTCATAATTTGTAAAGCCTAAGTGTTTTATATATAAGGTAATATAACTAAAAATTTTATTTTTGTCAAATACTTGTATGACTTTTATTAAATGAAATTTAAGAAAATAGAAAAAAATGGAATAAACAATTAAAAATAGTTAAATAATAGGTAATAGAATTTAAAAAAGAGGTGGTTAGGTGAAAAATAAAAAAATTTCCCCTGAAGAACTAAAGGTTCTTATAAAGGAATTTTTGAGAGAGCATAAGGACGGATCCCTTGCTACATGTATGAACAACATACCAAGGAGCAGTCCAGTACAGTATGTAGTGGGACATAAGGGGGACAATATGAATATCTATATATTTTCAGCAGGAGGGGAGAAGTTTAGAGCCATATCAGAAAACCCCAATGTCTGCTTGTTGGTAAATACAGATTATATCAATTATAGGCAAATTAAAGGGGTACAAATCTTTGGGACTGCTACTACTAGCCTTATGGATCCACTCTTATTTGATGAAGCTAAGGAATTCCATCCAGATCCCTATGTTGTAGAAAAGGAAAGGCAAAACTTGAAAGTAATAAAAATTGTTCCTGAAGAAATAGTATACCTAGATTCCATAGGGGATGGAGATAGGACTAAGCAAATCCTCAGGTGCAATAATGTAATCGTAAAAGAGGACAGAGAATTAGTATATCGATAAGATAAAAGCAAGGGAATTTCTCTTGCTTAATTATTTATAGGAGGATTTAAATAGAGTAAATTAGACTTATTTGGGTATCAATATAAAACAAGGCAACTTAAATTATCAAAAGAGGTGTTATTATGACTAACTTAGAAAATAAGACTTATTCTGATATAATTGAATATATTTTAAAGGACCACCACGCCTATTTAAAAAGGGAATTACCAGAAATTGAAAGATTAGTATTTACGATTTATAAAGTTCATTTTTTCGACAGTGGTGATGTATTAGAGATGGTCCATAAGCTATATGGACAACTAAAGGCAATATTAGAATCACATATCATAAAGGAAGAAAGGGCTTTGTTCTTTGATATAAGGGATTATGAGAAAAAGCCTTCAAAGGAATTATTAGAAAAAATACTAGATGGAATAAACAGGGTGGAAAAGGATAATGAGGAAACCTTGAAGATCATTAGAGAGTTAAGAGAATGTACAAATGATTATGAACTTCCACCTAGCAGCTGTTCTACCTTTGAAAGCACTTATGATAAGTTACAAGACTTGGAAAGAGACTTAAATAAACATATAGAGATTGAAAGCAATATATTATTCCACAGGTTAAAAAATGAAAAATAGTAGAGCTTTCTACTATTTTTTTTATTTTTAGGAAGAATAAATGTAATAGGGCATTTAAGTCCATAGTTTTTATTGACATAAAAAAACATATATGGTACATTTTTTTAGCAATATATATTAGGTTCTTAATAATTGGAGGAGAGAAGATGAAAATATTGATACCGGTTGTTGTTGGAGCAATCATAGGATATTTTACCAATTGGTTAGCTATAAAGATGTTATTTAGGCCCAACTATGAGAAAAGGTTTCTTGGAATAAAAATTCCTTTTACTCCTGGCTTAATTCCTAAGGAAAGGAAGAGGATAGCAGAAAGTATAGGTCAAGCAGTAGGTAGATATTTACTATCTCCAGACACAATAATAGATTCCCTTTCAAATCAGGGGGTAGGCAAGAAGATTCAAGGATGGATAGGAAATAAAATAGATTGTTTAAGGGCTAATCACAAGCCTCTAAAAGAAGTGCTGGATAATACCTGGAATGACTATACTGGTGTCCTAAGTACAATAAAGGGGACTATAGGAAGTTTTATCCTGTCTCAGATAAGAAAAGAACAAGCCATAGGGGAAATAGTTTCTCTTTTAAACAAAAAAATAGATAGTATAAGTGCTGATAAGATATATGACATAGTTGAAAGACAATTGGAAATTATGATAAATGACCTATCAAATTCCAATGAATTAAGGGAAAGGCTGGGAAGTAAAATCCGTGAAAATCTTAGGAATCTTAGCCAAGATGAGAGGACCTTGGGTGAGATACTGCCTGCAGAAATTCAAGGGTCCCTGGATAAATATATAGATGAAAACGGAGAATTAATTGGACAATCAATAAGGAGGATATTGAAGGACCATAGCATAAAAAACAAAATCAAAAACTCTATATCAAGCCTTATTACTGAAAACATTAATACGGTTTTTTTTGTCTTTATTAGCCCAGACTTCATAGCCGATAAGATTCTCTCTGCCATTGAAAGGTATATAGATAATGAAGAAGCAAATGAAGACATTATATTCATTTTAAAAAACCTGTTAAATAGATTAATGGAAACTAAGATTTCTGACCTTTTACTAGGGGCTATGGATGTTATTGGAGAAGAAGGTATTTCCCAAATTGAAGATGTAATTATTCAAGCCCTATCAAATCCAAAATATAAGAATATATTATCCCAAATAATAAGAAAAAACCTTGAAGCAAGGGAAGAGGAAAATAAGGAAAGGATATTAAATTATTTAGATAAAAATCTTAGGATAATTTTAAATTCAGAAGAAATGGAAGGGGCTATTTTTCGTTTTGTAGATAACTTTATAGATGAAATCTTGGATAAACCTATATCTTCTATAGTAATGAAACTTGATAATGCAAATTTAGATAAAACTTATGATTTTGTAAAATTTGTTTTCAATAGGTTTTTGGAAAGGGAACTACCCCAAATAGTTGAATTCTTCAACATTGAAAGGATAGTAGAAGAACGGATAAATAGCTTTGAAGTAGATTTCTTTGAAGATATAATAATAGAGATAGCAGAAAGAGAGTTAAAGGCAATTACTTGGTTGGGTGGACTATTAGGAGGAATACTAGGACTACTTTCCCCTTTACTTCAAATGATATATTAATCTTAGGTAATAGGCTTGCTAAATAAGTTTAAATTTGATAGATTAATATATGTAGTATATAGTATAATATAAATACACTACATATAGTAAATCTATCTTTTTAAATTGAAGGTGATTATCTTATATTAATTGACCATAAAAAAGAGGAGGTAAGCTATGCTACAAGTTGAAAAACGAAATGGTACTATTGTTCCATTTGAGGAGGAAAAAATCGTCAATGCTATAAAAAAAGCAATGGCTGAATCAGATATAGGCGTTGATGAGGATCTTGCAAAAGAAATTGCCCACAAGGCCTTTGAGGAATTCAGCCAAAGTTTAGAAGTAGTTCATATTGAACAAATCCAAGATTTTGTTGAGATACAATTGATGAAATCTAGACCAGATGTGGCCAAGCTCTATATTCTATATAGGGAAGAAAGGGCTAGATTAAGGGAACAGGGCTGGGCCATGACTGACCTACAAAGGGATATTTATGAGAAAAAATATCGTTTTAATAATGAAAGCTTTGAAAACTTTTTAGATAGGGTAAGTGGAGGAAACAACTATATTAAAAAGGCCATAAAGGATAAGAAATTTATGCCTGCTGGCAGAATTTTAGCAGGTAGGGGCTTGGACAAACTGGGAAGAAAAATAACCCTAAGCAATTGCTATGTGCTGCCAAAGGTAGAGGACAATATAGAATCCATATTTGATACTGCCAAGTATCTAGCCAGAACTTATTCCTATGGAGGAGGGGTAGGCCTAAGTATTTCTAAACTAAGGCCGAAGGGCTCAAAGGTTAACAATGCAGCCAATACTACAACGGGAGCAGTATCCTTTATGGATTTATACTCCATGGTTACAGGCCTTATAGGCATGAGGGGTAGAAGGGGAGCCCTTATGTTAAATATGGATTGCAATCATCCCGATATTGAAGATTTCATAGACGTGAAAAATGACCTATCTAAGGTAACCTACGCCAACATATCAGTTAATATAGACAATAAATTTATGGAAGCAGTGGAAAGGGATGAAGACTATACCTTGTACTTCTATGTAGAAGCCACTGGAGAAGAAATAAAGAGGACAATAAGGGCAAGGGACCTATTCAGAAAAATTGCCTACAATAATTGGAATATGGCAGAACCTGGAGTATTGTTTACAGACCGAATTAACTCTTGGCACCTAATGAGTGAAGATGAAAGCTTTGAATTTGCAGGAGTTAACCCTTGTGCAGAGGAAACCCTTCCTGCCTATGGCAGCTGTAATCTATCTTCCATTAATTTATCAGAATTCGTAAAGAAACCCTTTACAAAACATGCCTACTTTGAATTTGAAAAATTTGGAGAAATGGTAAGGGAAGGAGTTATATTTCTAAACCAAGTACTAGATGAGAATATGGAACTTCATCCCCTGCCTGAACAGAGGGAAATGTCAGCTGCATATAGGCAGATTGGCCTGGGTATCATGGGGTTAGCTGATATGTTTATTAAGTTGGGAGTAAAATATGGGGATAGTGAATCCATTTCCTTAATCCACAAAATAGGCCATGTTATGATAAATGAAGCCCTTAGACAATCTGCCCTATTAGCTAAGGAATACGGTCCATTTCCTAAGTATAATAGGGAAGCCATACTAAAATCACCCTTCCTTTTAGCCAATGCAACGGAGGATGTACTGGAGCTGATTAAGGAATATGGATTAAGAAATAGCCAATTACTAACTATACCTCCTACAGGAAGCATCTCAACCTTAATAGGTTGCAGCAATGGGGTAGAGCCGATATTTCAAATATCCTATACAAGGAAATCTGAATCTCTTCATCATATAGATACCTACTACAAGGTATTTACACCTATTGTTAAGGAATATATGGAAAAGAATAATATTTCTAGGGAAGAAGATTTGCCTGATTTCTTTGTAACTGCATATGACTTAGATTACAAAAGCAGGATAGATGTCCAAGCAGCTTGGCAGCAATATATAGATGCTAGCATCTCTTCTACAGTAAATGTACCAAATGAATTTACAGTAGAAGAAGTAGAGGAACTATACTATTATGCTTGGAAAAAGGGGTTGAAAGGAGTTACAATTTACAGGGAAGGCTGTGCAAGGTCTGGAATATTGATTACAGACAAGTCTAAGGAAAGTAGATTAGATAAGATCGAAAGGCTGAAAAACGAACTAAATCAATTGGCAGCTGAGCAGTTAAAGGAAGATCCAGATCATTGTCCAATGTGTGGAGGTAAATTAATCCACAGTGGAGGATGTGCAGAATGTCAAGACTGCGGCTATAGTCCTTGCTCTGTTTAGTTTTCAAGCTACAAACAAAGACAAAGGAGGATAACTATGATTTTAACTAGCTTATGGAAAAGAGGTATTATTGCAGCCTTAGTAATTGTCTTATTGGCTTCTGTAGTAGGCTGTACTTCTAAGGAAAGCCCTACTGTAGGTGTAGAGAATAATGAAGGACAAGAGGATATAGTGGATAATGTTGTAGAGGAAACCCTTGAAGATGAAAAAATTAAAATCACAGACCATCTTGGCAGGGAGGTAATTTTAGAAAGGAAAGCAGAAAGCTTAGTTAGTGGCTATTATATTACTACATCTATGCTCATAGCCTTGGGATTAAAAGATAAGGTGGTAGGCATAGAAGCAAAGGCTGACACTAGGCCCATATATTCCTTAGCTGCACCTGAATTTTTAGACCTTCCCAATGTTGGTACTGCCAAGGAATTTAACCTAGAAGGTACTATCAGCCTAGAACCAGATTTAGTTATTCTGCCTCTTAGGTTAAAAGAAGCAGTGGAAAGTCTAGAAAAACTAGGCATCAATGTAATAGCAGTTAACCCTGAAGACATGGACCTATTGAAGGAAAGTTTGAGGATGATTGGACAGGCCACAGGGACCTTGGACAGGGCTGAAAGCTTAATAGCCTATTATGATGAGAAAATTGAAGAAATAGAAAAGCTTGTAGCTTCTAAGGATAGAAAGAGGATCTACTTCGGAGGGAACAGCGACTTCCTATCTACAGCAACTAGTAAGATGTACCAAAACTATATGATTGAAACTGCTGGTGGGGAGAATGTGGCATCGGATATAGATGACACCTATTGGGCAAATATAAGTTACGAACAGTTAATAGCCTATAATCCAGATATAATCATCATTGCTCCAGGTGCAAACTATACTAAGGATGATGTACTAAGGGACAGTAGGCTGGCAGGCATAAATGCCATAAAGGAAAATCAAGTCTATGTAATGCCAGGTGATTTTGAGCAATGGGATTCACCAGTTCCATCTAGTATTTTAGGGACTATGTGGCTGACTAGCCTATTACATGAAGAAGCTTATCCTTATGATAAATTTGTTGACGATGTTGCAGACTTCTATAGGGACTTTTACAATATAACCATAGACAGGGAGTTATTAAATAGATAATGAAAGAAAAAAAGGAAGTATACCGATTTATAATAAGCCTCATAATTCTAGGTATTGCCTTTATCCTATCCATAACCATAGGAAGATACCATATTTCCATTGAAGACCTTGGAAAGGTCCTCTTAAATAGGGAAGTAGACACAACTACCAGGATGGTGTTTTTCCACCTTCGCCTTCCCAGGACCATTATGGTGATTATAGGGGGAATAGGATTAGGTATATCGGGAAGTATTTACCAAACCATATTTAAAAACCCCTTAGCTACTCCCGATATAATGGGAGTTTCCTCTGGGGCTAATCTTGGAGCTGCCATAGCCATCATATTTCTATCAGGTGGCTCCTTTATTATAGGCTTTGCTGCTTTTTTAGGAGGCCTATTAGCAGTATTTGCTGCCATTGGCCTCACAAATTTATCTAAGGATAAGGGAATTTCAAGTATTGTCCTTGCTGGCATCGTAACAACTTCACTTAGCCAGGGTATTATTATGATGTTAAAATATTTTGCTGACCCAGAAAGGCAACTGGCAGCCATAGAATTTTGGTCCATGGGCAGCTTTGCAGGCATAACCTTGGACAAGCTATTATCAATCCTGCCATTTTTCATCCTAGGTATTATTATTTTATTCTTACTGAGATGGCAGATAAGCATACTATCCTTATCCGATGATGAGGGAAGAAGCCTGGGGGTAAATGTTACTGTAATACGGACCTTTGCAATAATTGGGGCCACCTTAGTAGTGGCCAGTATAGTTTCCGTTACAGGCCTTATTACCTTCATAGGCCTTATAGCACCCCATATTGGACGAATTATAAGGAAGAAGAACGATTTCAATACAGGAATCCTAAGCGGTATTATTGGGGCCATAATCTTGACCATAGCAGATATCTTAGCCAGGAGTGTTGCCAGCAGTGAAATTCCTATTAGTATATTGACTACCTTTGTCGGTGCCCCTTATTTGGCTTATTTGATAGTTACCCAGGATAGGAGGCTATAGGTTTGCTGAAAGTAGAAAATATTTCTGCAGCATATCATAGGAATGTAATAATCAAAAATATAAGTTTCAATTTGCCTTCTGGCCGCTTATTGGGCTTGCTTGGGTTAAATGGGGCAGGCAAGACTACCCTATTAAAGGTCATAGGAGGCCTATTAAGGCCTATGGGAGGGAAGGTTTACATAGAAGATAAGGATATTTTACAATATAAAAATAAGGAAAGGGCAAGACATATCAGCTTCCTGCCCCAGAGAAACAGCATATTCTACAATACTCTAGTCTTGGATGTGGTCCTTATGGGGATTACACCTTATTTGAATATCTTCTCCTATCCAACAGCTGAACATAGGAAAAGGGCCTATGAAGCCTTGAAGAAAGTTAATATGGAAAAATACCATAACAGTAATTTTTTGCACCTTAGCGAAGGAGAAAAACAGCTAGTCCTCATAGCCAGGTCCCTGTTGCAAAACTCCCGAATCATGCTATTTGATGAGCCAGATTCTTCCCTAGACTTTATTAATAAGCATATGGTGTTAGCCAAGGTAAGGGAAATAGTGAAGAAACACGATAAAACTGGTATTGTATCCCTCCATGATCCCAATATGGCCCTGGAGTATTGTGACCATATCCTTATATTAAAGGATGGGAAACTACATACTTATTTCAGCACTGAGGAGATGAATAAATCTTATATTTCAAAGGTTTTCAGTGAAGTGTATGGGAAAGTTGAAGCCATAGAATATAGAGGAAGGTATTTCATATTAAAGCAACAATAGTCAATATATCTTTAGGGTTAAAGGTTAATTAATCTTTAACTCTTTTTTTATTGATGATATAATTTGTATAAGTCCATCAGTGATAAAGGGGGATCCTAGTGAAGAAAGTTCTACCATTATTGATTATCATATTAATGCTTACCTCCTCTGTAATCTTAGGGCAAGAAGATATATCCCAAATTCAAGAGAGGCTAATGAGTATTACGGAGGAAGAAAAGGAAATCCTTGAACATCTATTTATTCAGACTCAGGAAATAGAGGAAATGGAAAGGGAAGCCAAAAGAATGGATGATGAAATCCACAGCATAGAAATGGATATAGCCACTATAGACAATAGAATCAAAAAAGAGGAAGAAAACTATAAGAAAAATTTAGATGCATTAAAGATAGTTTTGCAGACCTATCAGAGGATGGGGCCAGGCTCCTATATTGAAATAATCCTAAGTGCAGATAGTTTAACTAGCCTTATTCGAAGGATAAATGTAATAAGGGATTTAACCAAAAATACAGATGAGCTTTTGACAGATATAGAATTGAGTAGGGAAAGACTTCTGGCAGAAAGAAACAACTTAGACGAAAAAGTTAAACTATTGGAGGAAAAAAGAAGGGAGTTGGAAGAAAATCTACATAAAAAACAGGACCTAGTCAGGGAAATGGAAGAATACTTAGCTTCTTTACAAAGTGATAGGGAATTATATTTAGAAAGGTTAGAATACATATCTATGATGATGGAGGAGATAAAGAAAATATTAAAGGAATATACCCAGGGGTTTAACCGTATCGTACAAGAAGGTAATTTTCCCGAAGATGGGGTTCAGACTAGTATTACCTTAAGGGGAATAAAGGTTACCATAGATGAAAAGGTTTTTAATGAAATTATTAATGCCTACGAATGGATGCCTAAAATAGAAATAAGTTTTTTCCAAGATGAAATAGAATTAAGTGCTCCAGATAAAGGCCTAAGGATATCTGGTAATTTTCAAATAGAAGATGGACAAGTATTAAAATTCGTACCAGAAAAAGGAAGTTTCCTTGAAATGCCCTTAGGTAAGGGGACCTTGGAAAACTTGTTTGAAGAAGGAGATTTTACTTTAAATTTTGAGCCTATAATAGGAAAAAATATCCTGCGGGAAGTCAATGTCTTGGAAGGCTATCTAGAAGTAATTGTGGCCTTAAGGTTATTTTAGCTGGAGGTGGTAAGGGTGATAGAAGCAAAGGGTGTATACTTAGTCTATGGCAATGGTACTGAAGCCTTAAAGGATGTAAACCTAAAAATAGAAAAAGGAGATATTGTATATATTACAGGTCCCAGTGGTTCAGGAAAAACTAGTCTGCTTAAACTATTTATGGGAATAGAGTATCCCACAAAGGGAGAATTAAAGGTACTAGACTTACCCATCATAAAGGAAGAAGAAAATAATATTAGGAAGCTGAGAAGGTTAATAGGACCTGTATTTCAGGAGTTTAAACTTATAAAGGGAAGGACAGCCTTAGAAAATGTAATGCTGGGCCTAAGATTTTTAAATTTACCACACAGGAAGATAAAGGAAGAATCCATTATGGCCTTAGAAAAGGTAGGCCTAGGCCATAAGAGAGATTCCTTAGTGGAACATCTTTCCTTTGGTGAAACCCAAAGAGTGGCCATAGCCAGGGCTGTAGTCCGAAAACCTGCCATAATCTTAGCCGATGAACCCACAGGAAACCTAGATATAGACAATGCATTAAATATTATGAAGCTTTTAACCTCCTTTAGGGATGAGGATACAGCTGTAATCATTACTACCCATGCAACCCACTTGTTGGAGGACAGGGTTGAGGGAAAATTTATTAAGGTAAATAATGGGGTTATTGCTGTAGAAAGTCGAGGTGAAGCATAATGAAAAATTTCATTTCAAATCTTGGATATTTTTTGAAGGAAGCAAGGACCATATTCCGTATCGACTTTCTATCAAATGTTTTTTCCATATTTAGTATAGGCCTTGTATTCTTCATTCTTTCCATGGTCATCTCCGGATGGTGGATAAGCAAAGAGGTAGTTGAAGTCCTACAAAAAGAGGCAGAAATAAATATCTACTTTGAAGAAAATTTAGAGGACCTTAGAATCTATAATTTAATGGAAAATATTAAAAATATAAAAGGGGTAAGGGAGGCAAAACTAGTAGATAGGGAAGAATCATATCGTAGAATGGAAGAAATACTAGACAAAGAAGCTAGGATATTGGAATTATTCGATGAAAACCCTTTCCAACCCTTTATAGAAGTTAAAATTGACATAGAGCAGGTAGATGAAATTTTGGAGGATATAAAGTCCTTGGAGGATATAGATTACATAAGGGATAATAAGGATATAATAGATAAGCTCCAAAAAATAATAACCGTACTTACTATAGTGGGGCTCCTTATTATTACTGCCACAGGCATATCTACCTTGGTAGTCATATCCCATATTATTAGACAGGGGATATATAATAATAGGGACCAGATAAATACCTTAAAACTATTGGGAGCTCCAGATTCCTTCATTGGTTTTCCATTTTTGCTGGAGGGCTTGTTTTTAACCCTAGTTGGTGGCATTTTGGCCTTTGGGCTAATATTCTTTACATTTAAACTTGGATATGAGCAAATCGGAACAGCCCTACTATTTGTACCCTTGCCTAATATGGAAGTCCTAGTTAAAACCATAGGCAGCTTTATCTTAATATTAAGCGGTATCTTAGGTATAATTGGCAGCTTTTTTGGATTGTCATCAGCCAAGGGGAATTAAATTTAAAACTTTACAGATTCCTGTTTTTTAATTAATATATAATATGGCATAAATTTAGAAAGAAAAGGAGTGAAAAGCAGGTTCTACCTGCAAAAAATATGAAAATTGGATTAATAGGATTACCAACAGTAGGAAAAACAAGTTTATTCAATCTATTAACAGGTTCCAATATAGAAGTAACAGAATTTTCCCAAGGGAAGGTGGAGGCCAATCTAGGTATTGCAAAGATACCCGATGAAAGAATAGATTACCTAGCAGGTATCTATGACCCTAAGAAGAAAACCTATGCCACCATTGAGGTTATAGATGTACCTGGCTTAGTTAAAGGTTCCAGTGCAGGTAAGGGAGTAGGCAATCAATTCTTAGACAATATTAGAAAAGTTGACCTTTTAGTTCACGTACTTAGGGTCTTTGAAAATGATAATGTAATCCACGCAGAGGGCAGCATTGACCCTATGAGGGATATTGAAACCATAAACTTGGAACTGCTATTTGCAGACTTAGGAGTTATTGAAAATCGAATTAACCGTATAGAAACATCTAAAAAGGTTACCAAGGAAAACTTAGCTGAACTAGATGTATTGAAGAAATGCAGAGAAGGATTAGAAAATGGCCTTTTATTAAACAACATAGACCTTAAGGATGAAGAAAAAGAGCTTTTGAAGACCTTTTCCTTCCTATCGGAAAAACCCATGATCCTAGTTGCCAACTTAGATGAAGTCCAATTTATGGAAAAGGATTATCCAAGTAGAAATGCCCTAATAGAGTTTGCAGAAACAGCCAATACCCCTCTAATCGAATTATGTATAAAAACTGAATTGGAAATATCAGAACTGGAGCCAGAGGATAGGGAAATCTTCATGGAAGAATTGGGCATTAAGGAATCGGGTATAGACCTATTGGCTAAGACTGCCTATGACCACCTTGGACTGATTTCCTTCCTAACTGCTGGCAAGGAAGAAGTTAGGGCCTGGACCATAAGAAAGGGTACCAAGGCAAAGGAAGCAGCNGGNAAAATCCANTCTGATATAGAAAAAGGATTTATNAGGGCAGAAGTTTGCAAATTCGAAGATTTTAAAGAACACGGTTCCATGGCAAAGTTGAAGGAAAAGGGGCTTGCAAGGTTGGAAGGCAAGGATTATGTAGTTGAAGACGGAGACATTATAGAATTTAGGTTTAATGTATAAAGATGAAGCCTTAGCCTTGACCAAAGAGGGATTAAATTTGTTGAAATAGCATATAAAAAATTCAGGGAAATATAGCCCTGAATTTTTTTATTCTCTTTTTCTTTTAAAGAAAGTATTTAATATTGGTGCCATAATAGCTGCCACTATTCCGCCAGAGAAACCATTATTATAGAGACTTAGTCCACCATGGACTGAAATTATATTGGATACTATTGAAACGTGGAGGAAACCAGCCAAAACTCCAGCAATTGTTCCATAGGCCCCAGCAATGGGAGCTAAGGTTGTACCAAATAGTGCAGCTATAATCATTGATGTGGAAGCTACATCGAATATTTTCAAACTGGCAGCAATATATACTCCTATGAAAATAGGTATAGAGTTAATTGGATTTTTTCCAAAGGCTGAAAAGGCTATTACTGTAATTATACCTGCCACAACTGGACCATTGAAGACACCCATTACTAATATTACATAAAGAACAGATATAAGTCCCATTATTCCCATATTAATTAATGCCAATCCAAAACCAAAACGATCGATAAAGTCCGTTAAAAATCTTCCACTATGTTTAAAAATATTTAAATACCCATTAAAACTATTTCTGTTTATCAGGAATCCAAATAGTATATATAAAAGTGAGATGATTATTAATATGTTTCTCATATAAATACTATATTCAGTAGATAGAATAGATTGGGTTTCTAGAATGAAGCCAAATCCTCTTAGTAAAGATGCTATCAATGTTCCCAGAACCCCACCTGTGAAACCTATATTATATAGATTGTATCCATCATGGAATTTAGACATATGACCTGCCATAGGTGTAACTACAAAGCCAATGAGAATACCTACAATTATAGCTAGAGGTATGCTTATCATATAATTTAGTTTAAGACCTAGGGCTATTTCAGTAACTACCGGTGCTAAAGTAGTTATAAAGAAAACTGGAACTAATACATTTTTCAACTCTAGTTTTTTATATTTTGCATATATGAAACCCCCTATGAATATAGGCCAAACATTAACTATGTTTTTTCCCATAAATGAAAATCCTAAAACAGTAATTACTGCAGCAATTAATGGTCCTGTTATTGGAGTGTTGCTTACATACATAATAATAATACAAAACAAAGTAGTAAGGCCTGCATTTATGAAAGTAGCTCCCATACCACCTATGGCTAAATAATCCACTAATAATACATCTCGATTTAAGATTATTTTATATAAGCCATGTAAAACTTCCCTAGGTGTATCTACTAAAAAACCTAGCATGATTAGTAAAATTGGTATTGCAGAAAGTACAAAATAATTAAGATTTTCTTCTGATAAAATTGCTTGTTTTTTGCAGACATTGTCCCTCATTTATGCCCTCCAATTCTGATAATATTATTAATACTTAAATATGCCATGATGTTAATCAGATATATTATTATACCATAGCAATGGAAAGAATGAACAGTAAAAGAAAAAAAATTAACAAAATCAATTCCCATACCTATCAAATTTTATACTTGAAAAAAATAATTAAATGTATTATTATATATAAGTAGCCAAAATATTTGGGGCTTTGGCGAAGTTGGGATCGCGCTTGACTGGCAGTCAAGAGGTCAGGGGTTCGAATCCCCTAAGCTCCACTACTTATAGTAGCAGAGAACTGATTCTCTGCTACTTTTTTTAAAAACAATGGTAAGTACTAATTCTCTGTTACTATTTTATTTATGGAATGTGTATATTTTTGGAAATTGGGTAATAACATAATCATATTAGAAAAGAGGTGGTATAATGGGAAAATATAATATGGAAGAATTACATCAGATGACTATAGAAATGCTTGAAAGAAGGGGTGTAACATTAAAGGACATAGGTGAAATAGTTTTGATGCTGCAGAAAAAATATTATTCTGATTTGACCTTGGAAACCTGCATAGAAAATGTCAGGTTAGTCCTTACAAAAAGGGAAATTATCCATGCAGTTTTAACGGGAATTGCCTTAGATGAATTGGCAGAAAAGAAACTATTGCCAGAGCCACTTCAAACCATAGTTGAAAATGACGAAGGTCTATTTGGTATAGATGAAATCATACCCTTATCCATAGTAAATGTCTATGGAACCATAGGCTTAACCAATTATGGATATTTGGATAAGGAGAAGCTAGGGGTTATAAGCAAACTGGATAAGGAGAAAAATGGAGCTGTTCATACCTTTTTAGATGATTTAATAGCTGCCATTGCAGCAGCTGCAGCCAGTAGAATAGCCCACTCTAAAAGGGATTAAAAAGTAGACTCAAATTTTAGAGTCTACTTTACCATTCTATAGAAATCATCGATTTATCAATAGAAGCCAAATCCTTAGCTCCAGTTAATATCATGGTTTGTAGGAGCTGATATTTCATATCATTGATAACCTTAGCTACTCCCTCCTTATATCCTCCAACAGCACCAATGACTATAGGCCTGCCTATGAGGACAGCATCAGCCCCAAGGGCTAACATCTTAAAGACATCTACTCCAGAGCGGACTCCCCCATCGACCAGTACCATTATTTTACCTTTAACAGCTTCAGCAATTTCAGGTAAGACCTTAGCTGTAGATTGGGTACTGTCTAAAACCCTACCTCCGTGGTTAGATACTACTATGGCCTTTGCTCCAGCTTCAACTGCCAGAAGGGCTTCCTCCTTTGTCATTATCCCCTTTAGTATAAAGGGCAGCTTAGTGGAAGAAATAATCTCCTTCAGCTCATCTACAGTTTTAGGACCAACAGGGGCACCTTGTAAAGCTAAAGTAATGAGGCCAGCCCCGTCTATGTCCATGCCTACAGCAACAGCATTTATATTTTCAGCTTTTTTTACAGCCTCCATTACTACCTTATTGTCCTTGGGCTTGATGATTGGAACCCCTTTACCATTAACCTTTTTAAGTGCTTCTAAACCAAGCTCGTAATTTTTTGGATTGGCAGAATCCCCTATCATAGCAATGGTGCCAGCATCTATACTGCCGTTGACTACGCTGTCAATATACATCTCCTCCAGCAGAGCCCCTCCCATGTTAAAGCTAGTGCC
>JGI24714J26587_10000352_pt1 | contig 32434 bp, 30 predicted proteins | sample BioPla4DNA2_FD_26587 | JGI IMG/M metagenome (IMG submission 26587)
TGAAGATTTTTCCAAATTTGGTTTCAGCCACCCTCAAAGATATGCTCCGGGATAAAATGAGTTTATTTTGGTTTATCTTATTCCCTGTTATTTTCATGTTCTTGTTCGGCTGGATCTTTTCTGGGACTGGCTCACCAATTCATTTCGATCTTGGTGTTGTGGTTGAGGGCGAAACGCCTCTCAGCGCAGCTTTAGTTTCCAGTTTGAACGCTGTTGATGTGATCACACTGCACCAAGGTACTCTTGATGATGAGCAGGATGCATTAGCGGAGGGAGACCGGAGTGCGGTTATTGTGCTCCCTAAATTTCAAGGGGAAGGCAGTGTTACAATACCAGTTTACTATAATGCAGCAGAGCAGACGAACCACATTTTACCCCTCATGCTCGGCGAAATCTTAAACGGTGTTGAGCGGATGATTCTGCGCCAGCCGCAGATGTTTGTCCTCGATGTTCAGCCGATCCAATCAGAACCAATCAGTGATGTGGATTATCTGCTTCCTGGGATACTAGCCATGGCTCTGATGCAGCTGGGATTGTTTGGTTCGATGAGATTGGTCTATCTGCGGGAAAAGCGGATTCTCCGCTCCTTAGGTGCCACCCCGCTGCCTAGGATCCAGATTGTTTTTAGTGAGATTGCGGTGAGACTGCTGATCGCTGCGGTTCAAGCACTGTTAATTATTTTAATTGGATATTTTGTTTTTGATGTGAGACTGGCTGGCAGTTGGTGGCAGATTGCAGCAGCAGTGTTCTTTGGAGCAGCAGTGTTTGTCAGTATTGGTTATATGCTTGTTTCCTTTGCTCGGACAGAGGAGAGCGCCAATGGAATTCTGCAGATAGTCCAGTTTCCCATGATGTTTTTATCGGGGATCTTTTTCCCGCTGGAACTGCTTCCTTCTGTGCTGCAGCCGGTGGTAAAGGTGATTCCCCTAACATATTTAGGCGATCTGCTCCGGGGAGTGCTGGTAGGAATCCCCTATAATTATGGACCATCAGTCAGTCTTTTAGTGTTAGGAGCTTGGCTGATTGTGTCATTTTCGGCTGCTGTCCGATTTTGGCGCTGGGATTAACAATTAAACGGTAATATTGCAAATTTCAGCGGTGATTGTTACAATAAAGTAAAATATAAGAAGGGAGCGTTTGTGATGATCGAGGTAGTTGATGTCACAAAACGATACGGCCAGCATTTAGCCTTGGATCGAGTCAGCTTCAAAGTTGACAAAGGCGAAATTTTGGGTTTTCTCGGTCCCAATGGAGCGGGCAAAAGCACGACCATGAACATCATTGCCGGTTACCTTCCTCTGACTGAGGGAACGGTAACAGTGGACGGCCTTGATGTCCTGGATGATGCTGCTGAAGTTCGCCGCAAAATTGGGTATCTGCCGGAAGTTCCACCGTTGTACGGAGATATGACAGTCGATGAATACTACCGCTTTGTGAGCAGGATCAAATTTGTTCCCAGAAACGAGCGCAAAAGCAATATAGATGAAGTAATGGAACGAGTACAGATTACCAATGTGCGCAAACGCTTAATTCGCAACTTATCCAAGGGATACCGCCAGCGTGTAGGTTTAGGTGCGGCGATGATCGGCAATCCTGAAGTGTTAATTCTGGACGAACCTACTGTTGGCTTGGATCCGAAGCAGATTATTGAGATCCGCAATTTGATTAAGGAGCTGGGTAAAACCCATACCGTGATTCTCAGTTCCCACATACTGCCAGAGGTAAGTGCGGTCTGTGAGCGGATTGTTATTATCAATCAAGGACGGATTGTCGCTAGCGATACTCCGGAGAATCTGTCAGCTAGGCTCGGTGGCGGTAAGGATCTTGTGATTCGGGTACCTGGACAAGCCCAACCAGCATTGGATATTCTAGCTGGAATAACTGATATTACCGATGTGGAAGTTTCCGGTGAACGGGAACCTGATACTGTTGATTTGATTATCAAATCAGAGCGGGATATCCGCAGAGATGTTTTCTCCGCTTTTGCCAGGGCAGAACTGCCGATTCTAACTATGAAGCCGAATGATTTGACTCTCGAGGAAATATTTATCCAAGTTACTTCACAGGAGGGGATAGGGAATGCTAGCAGTTTATCTTAAAGATTTATCAGCTTATTTTCGCACCCTCACCGGTTATGTGTTCATGAGCGTTTTTTTACTGGTTTCCAGTATCTTTTTTGTGACCGGCAATGTGGTTTCGGCAAGTCCTAACTATAACTCTACTTTAGGCAATTTATTATTTGTTTTTATCCTGGTAGTGCCGATCCTGACTATGCGGTCCATGTCCGATGAGGTTGCCCATAAAACTGATCGTCTGCTCTATACAGCTCCTATTTCCCTAACGGATGTAGTTTTGGGGAAATACTTTGCTGCGGTAACAGTCTTTGCACTTACCCTGCTGATTACCTGTTTGTATCCCCTTTCCTTAAGCTTTTTTGGTGAAATTGCTGTGTGGGAAATTGTTGGCGGCACGATCGGTATTTTTCTTTTAGGCTGTGTGTCCATTGCAATCGGCATTTTTATGTCTTCCCTTACCGATAACATTGTCAATGCTGCTATCAGTACTTTTGGTGCACTCTTGGCTGTTGTATTTATTGATTCATTCCGTTCAATTTTTCCAGTGGAAATCAATCCAAATGCAGTATTTGCTGCGTTTTTGGTTTTGGCAGTCGCTCTCTGGATTTATTGGCTGACCCGCAGTTTATTTGCGGGAGCTGCTGTAGCTGTTCTAGGTCTAGCTGCAGTGGGGCTGATTTATTGGCTGCAGCCGCAGTTTTTCCAAGGTTTTGTTTTTCATTTATTGGGATGGTTCACCGTGTTTTACCATTTTTCCAATTTTAAAATGGGACTACTNACCCTCAGCTCTGTTGTTTATTACCTCAGTTTTGTGATCGTGGTCCTGTTTTTAACAGTGAGAACCTTAGAAAAACGGCGCTGGAGTTAAGGACATAGGGAGGTAATCTAAGTGGATAAGAGCCGACATAAAATAAAGCAGCTGTTTAGCGATCGAAAATTCCGGTATGGCGGCAGCTCAGCCCTGTTTACTGTGCTTGTAATCGCCATAGTGGTGCTCATCAACTTGATTGTTCGGTCTTATGATCTGCGGTTAGACTTAACTGCTAATAAAATGTATTCCCTTTCAGAGCAGACACTGCAGATTTTAGATAACCTTGATCGGGATGTCAATATTTATGCCTTATACCGCACCGGTAATGAANNAAAATCAGTTTCGGAAATTATCCAGCGGTATGTCAGGCGTTCTGATCATATTAGTTTTGAGTATGTGGATCCGCTGCTCAATCCCCAGTTTGTCGAGGCTTACCAAGGAGATGTTACTCCTGATCTCGGNAGCGTGATTGTGGAAAGCGGTGATCGCTTCAGAGTAATCCAGCNAATGGATTTCTTCAACTATACCTATAACTATTACTACCAGCTGGTACCGGAATCGCTGGCAATCGAACAGCAGATTACCAGTGCAATTATGTACGTTACTGCTGANCAGCTTCCAGTTGTCTACCGGATAATCGGCCATGGGGAGCTGGAGCTACCGGAAAGCTTTGCTGATTTAGCGAAACGGGAGAACTTCCAAATTGAGGATCTGGATCTGCTTACTGTTGATGCTGTTCCTGAGGACGCAGGCGTGCTGCTGCTTGCTTCTCCGCAAAAAGATTTAAGTGCGGAAGAAGATGAGAAACTGCGTGCCTATTTAGAGCAGGGCGGCCGTCTGGTGATGATGGTGGATTTTGGTACTGCAGACCGCCCAGTGCTGGAAGGACTGCTTGACAGCTATGGTTTAAGGTTGGAAAAACGGTTAATTATTGAAGGCGATGCTGGTGCCCGCCTGTCCAATCCGTTTTATCTGGTGCCCCGCTATCAAAGTCATGTGCTGACAGAACCAATGGAGCGGGCAAAATCTTTGGTAGTGATGCCATTAGCGCAGCCAATCACTATCCTGCAGGCTAGACGTTCCAAACTCAATATTGAACCGCTGCTGACTACCAGTACTAATTCTTGGGCTAAAGCTGATTTTGAAGCTCAGACCTTAAATTGGGTGGAAGGAGATGCGATTGGGCCCTTCAACGTGGCTGTAGCTGTGACTGATGGTGTTGACGACGGCTGGAGTCCAACACCTGCAAAATTAGTGGTTATTTCCTCAAGAATCCTGGTGGATCAATTCGATCAGCTCAGCCGTGGTGCGAACAGTGAACTGATCATCAACAGCATTAACTGGCTGATTGATGCACAGGAAAATATCATGATCAGGCCAAAACCATTAACCACTGCCCGGTTGTCCATGACTTACCTGCAGCAGTTAATACTTTCAGGCATATTCGTGATCGTGCTGCCGGTGTTAGTATTCCTGACTGGATTTATTGTCTGGACAAGGAGGCGGCATCTATGAGAAAGGGATATCAATGGATTGGTCTATCGCTCTGTTTAATTCTGCTGATCGGCGTATATTGGTATATCAACCGACCGGAAAGCAGTCCAGAACCGGAAGCTACAGCAGAGCGCGATCTGGATTTTTGGGATTTCACAGAGGAGGACATTAGCCAGTTAGTATTGATCGGCAGTCAGAATATTGCCCTTGAACAAACTGAGGCTGGGTGGCAGGTTGCTGGGTTAGACCCAGAGCTGACCAATCATTCCCAGGTAAGCACAGTGGTCCGCCGCTTTGCCACCCTTGAGGCAGATTTCGTGCTTGAAACTGAGCCGGACGATTTAAGTAAATATGGGCTGGCCAAGCCCAGTGTCACTGTTAAGGCTGAATTAGCAGATGGCAGCGAAAAGGTAGTGTATCTGGGCAACCGCCATCCTACTGAGTATCTCTTTTATCTGATGGTAGAGGGCGATGCGGCAGTGTACGCGGTTAATGGGATGTACGGAACCGCATTTCAATCAACATTGGAGAATTTCCGCAAACGGGAGCTGGGCTCATTTAACCTAGCTGATCTCAACCGGTTGGTGATCCACAATTCTGGGCAGGAGCGGATTGAAATCGCGGCAGCTGAGGATCCAGCTGAAAATCTTAAAGGTTTAGATCGGCTGCGTTTTATCAGTCCCTACCGAACACCCCTGCGGATTGCTGCTCTGGAGAATTATGCTAAGTTTACTTTAGATGGAGGTCTGTTCCTCTCGCTCCGGGTTAAGGATTTTATTGATTTAAATCCGGAGGATTTAGCACAGTACGGTTTGGATCAGCCCCAAGGCGAACTGCTGATCGAGGATCGAGCCAGTTCAATCCATCTTTTACTTGGTAATGAACGCAATGACCTTGAGGTTTATGCGATGCTGGCAGGAGGCAGCGAGGTCTTTTCTATTTACAAAAACCTGATCCGCATTCGTGATGCTGATCCTTTTGAATGGCTGATTAAAGTATTATATATGGTCAGCATTGATGATGTAAACCGCGTTGACGTTACATGGGATGACCAGCATTATGTCCTAACGATGGAACGGGAAGAAATTGTAGTAGAGGAAGACGGTGAGCCGAAAACCGAAATTAAGGAAAGTTTTTATCTCAACGGGATCAGGGCGGAAGAGAGAATTTTTCGCAGGACTTACGGCACAATTGTCGGGCTGACGGTTGATGCTGTACTGGACCAGATACCGGATGAGGTAGGGGAGCCCGAATTTAAACTGGTCTTCTATCACGAGGATCCTGAGCGGCTGCCGGTAACTATCGAGCTGCTGCCGTACAGTCGGGATTTGTACGCCACCAGAATCGAGGGAGTAGTGGAGTTTGTAATAGCGAGGGATAAGGTGGAGAGCGTCAAACAACATCTGACGACCACCTTAGCTGAACTTGAACAGTAAAAAAACCCTAGGTCGAGCGACCTAGGGTTTCATTTTAGCTCCACAATAACCAGATCAGAATGTAGCCGCTGAGCACAGCTGCCAGCGTAAAGGGAACTGAGATTTTCATAAATTGGGAGGCGGTAACCTCATGGCCTTCCTTTCTCAAGATCCCGATTCCGGTGATGTTGGCGGATGCCCCAATCGGGGTGAGATTGCCGCCTAAGGTGGCGCCAACTAACAGACCAAAGTAGAGCAGATATGGTTCGATACCGAGAACTCCAGCTATCTCTGTAGTTACCGGAAGCATGGTTGCTACATAAGGAATGTTATCAATAAATGCGGAAAAGAGGACCGATGCCCAGACAATCAAGGAAAAAATCAGGAACAGGTTATCACCGCTCAGCTTAACAAAGAGATTGCTGATATCAGTCACAACGCCTGCTCTTGTTAATCCGCCAATAACTACAAAGAGTCCGGCTAACAGCAGGATGGTAAAATAATCAATTTCAGATAATGCAGTAATAAGCATATCGGTAGATTTAGTCCGCACTAGATTCTCAATTAAGCCGATGATAAACAGGCTGATACAGATATAACCGTTAATATTTCTGGGTGTGTTAGGGATAAAGGATGCGATGATTAAAAGCACAACCATACCGACCAACAGCAGGGTAGGGAAGTAATTGGTAACCTTTGTTCGACCTATGGCTACAATTGGCTGGTTATCGCTGCGAAACACCCAGAGCAGTACCAAGGTTGATGCTGCCATTCCTATTTGGACGATCCAAAAGAGACCGGGCTTCCCTTGGAAGAAAAAGAAATCTAAGAAGTTCATCTCGGCATGCCCACTCAATAGGATTGAAGTAGTGTCACCAACTAAAGTAGCAGCTCCTTGTAAGTTTGACGAAATCGCAATCGCAATAATACTTTTTACAGGTGAGATCCCAAGTTTGCTTGCGATTGTCAATGCTACCGGTGCAACCATCAGCACTGTTGCTACGTTATCTACAAAAGCAGAGATGAACGCTGCAAACAATGCCAAGGCAATAACCGCCCACTTAACATTCGGCGTTTTTTCTATTAAAATGTCAGCGAGACGTGCCGGCATTTTCGAGTCAGTAAACAAAGCAACAATTCCCATGGTTCCCGCAATCATCATGATTACATTCCAGTCGATAGTTGCGAACACCTCACTAACCGGAACAAAACCAAGGATAACAAAAATTGCCCCCGAAGTCAGGGCAACGTAAGCCCTGTGTCTTGGCAGGCTCAGCAAACAGATATAAGTAAGAGCAAAAAGAATAACAGCAACAACCTTAGACATTTCAAAAACTCCTCTATCTATATAGTTATTTATCATGCAAATTTTAATATATCACAGAACAAAGCTTGTTACAATGATGAGCGACTAAAAACTAATAAGAATTAAATGCATATTGGATTAATGTAAAAATTTAGGTGGTAGAACGGGAGGAAACTGCAGGTATACATCAAATAATATTGATATACATATAGGTAACTTGCTAGGTAAATATTTTACAAGGAGGCATTGCGATGATTAAGAGAGCAGGAATATGGATGTTAACTGCATGTGTTGTATTGGCCGCGTTTGCAGCTGCAGTAACAGCCGAAGAACGACCACTAATACCGGATTTTTCACTAGAGTCAAACCGGGGCGAGGTTGTGTCTTTATCGGATTATGCTGGTGAAATTGTAGTGTTGAATTTCTGGGCAACTTGGTGTCCTCACTGCCGTAGTGAAATGCCTGAGCTGCAGAAACTCCATGACTATTTTGAAGAGACCGGTGCTGGCAAACTGCTGCTGATCAACCAAATCGATGGAGTGCGGGAAACGCGGGCTAGTGCCGCTAAGTATTTAGCGGATAACGGCTACGATTTACTTAACCTATACGATGATCATACCCTTGTCGGCTACTACATTTTTGGAGTGCCAGGTTTGCCGGCTACCGTAGTGGTTGATCGGGAAGGTCGTCTTGCCTCGGCAGTTCTCGGACCAGTTGGTTTTGAAAAACTCTTGGAAATGATTGGAGAGATTGAATAATGCTTGGTCAAATGCTGCCCGAGATTACTCCTTCGCTGGTAGGCTTAACTTTTCTCGAAGGGTTGATGGCGTTTATTTCACCCTGTATTCTGCCGCTGCTGCCGGTATACGTGCTCTATCTCACTGGCAATGAAGGTGAACCGGGCAGATGGAAGCTGCTCCGCAGCACACTGGGATTTGTTTTAGGCTTTACGCTGCTCTTCGTTGCGCTCGGTGCAACTGCATCGGGGCTGGGCAGTGTGTTAAGTTCCCATCGGGTTTTTCTGCAGCGAGCTGCTGGCGTGATTGTGCTTCTCTTTGGTATTAATTATCTGGGTCTGCTGAAGATACCACTGCTTAACCGCTCCCGGGGTCTTCGGCGGGAGGCAGGTGCGGTTGGCTTTGGCGCAAGTGTACTGTTTGGTGCAGCGTTTGCCTTCAGCTGGACACCATGTTTAACCGCCTTTTTAGGTACCGCTCTCTTGTTTGCCGCGAATTTAAAGACTATGTATCAGGGGATGGGACTGCTTTTTGTGTTTTCCCTGGGCTTAGCGATCCCGTTTCTAGTGACAGCCTTGCTTTGGAATCAGCTCAAAGGTACTGTCAGCTGGATCAAGAACAACTATCAGATTGTCCAAATCGTTTCCGGAGGTCTGCTGATTGTGATCGGATTGTGGATGCTGTTTTTCTAGGCTGCAGCTGGACTTTTGCTGGTGAAGCAGGATTTAGTTGATGCGTCGGCGTAGTATATGTTGGTAAGCACAATCAGAATGCGAAGGATGAGGCAAATTGCAGCGCAGAAAATTTGGTAAATTTGATTTTGAAGTATCACTATTAGGATTTGGATGTATGAGATTGCCTACTGTAGCGGAACCAGCTCCCGACAGTGAAGTAGGCGATATTGATCAGGAAAAAGCAATCTCGATGCTCAGATATGCTATTGATCAAGGGGTAAACTATATTGACACCGCATATAACTATCATGGCGGTAAGAGTGAAGTTTTAGTCGGGAAAGCACTGGCAGATGGATACCGTGAAAAAGCTTATCTAGCGACCAAACTGCCGGTTTGGCATGTCAACTGCGAGGAAGACGGCGATCGCTTATTAAATGAGCAGCTGGAAAAACTCGCAACGGACTGGATTGATATGTATCTTCTGCATGCTCTGAACAAGGGCAGCTGGAATGATAAGGTACTTAAGTACAATCTGCTGTCGTTTTTAGATAGAGCCAAAGCGGATGGACGGATTAAATATGCCGGATTTTCATTCCATGATGACCTGGATACCTTTAAGGAAATTGTGGATGCATATGATTGGGATTTCTGTCAGATCCAGCTCAACTACATGGACCAAAATTACCAAGCCGGTACCGAAGGTCTTAGGTATGCTGCCGAAAAGGGCTTAGCCGTAGTGATTATGGAACCGCTCCGGGGCGGCAGGCTTGTCAAGAACATCCCCGATGAAATCCAAGCGGTTTGGGATCAAGCACCGATCAAGCGGACCCCAGCTGAGTGGGCGTTTCGCTGGCTGACCAATTTCCCTGAGGTAACAGTGATTTTAAGCGGCATGGGTAAAATGGAAGAAGTGCAGGAAAATATCAAAACAATGACAGATGCAGCGCCGAATTCATTGACCGAAACAGAATTAGAGCTGATTAATCGGGTGCAGCAGATTTACAATGAAAGAACTAGGGTAAAATGCACCGACTGCCGTTACTGTCTGCCCTGTCCCCAGGGTGTGGAAATCCCGCGTGTCTTTAGTATTTTAAATCACGCCAGTGTATATAATGTTATGGATGAAGGAAAATGGCAGTACAAAGCTCTGCTCGATAAAGGGACTGACGCTTCACAGTGCGTTCAATGTGGAAGCTGTGAATCGCTCTGCCCGCAGAACTTAGAAATTATTAAGTATCTGGAGGAGGCACATGCTGCTTTAACTTGAACTGATACAGGTAACTAGTAAGTTACCTGTTTTTTCACTAAAACTACAATAAACAGGGTTTGATTTAAATTTTAGGAGGGGAGGAGAGGATTATGGAAATTACAACTGGGAATATTCTTTTTGCATTCGCAGTTACCTTGTTAGCAGGGCTATCTACTGGAATTGGCAGTGCTTTGGCGTTTTACACCAAACAAACTGATAAAAAGTTTTTGTCCGGTGCCCTGGGATTCTCAGCAGGCGTCATGATTTATGTTTCCTTTGTAGAGATCTTTGCTAAGGCCAATGATTCCCTCGCCCTTGTTTATGGTCCTACTAAGGGATATTGGGTGGCAATGGCTGCGTTTTTTGGCGGGATTTTAGTAATTGCTTTAATTGACCACTTCGTTCCCAGTGGTGAAAACCCCCACGAAATTCGCGATGTGAGCGAAATGACTGAGGAAGCAGCTGCCGAGGTTGCGGAAGAGCGTCAGCTGTTAAGAATGGGTTTGTTTTCAGCGCTGGCAATTGCTATTCATAACTTCCCAGAAGGGCTGGCAACATTCATTGCCGCAATTCAAGATCCCACTTTGGGGATCAGCATTGCGGTAGCGATTGCAATTCACAATATCCCGGAGGGAATTGCGGTTTCTGTACCAATTTACTATGCGACCGGTACCAAGAAGCGGGCATTCCTTTACTCCTTTTTATCAGGGTTGTCGGAACCCTTAGGGGCGATTGTTGGTTACTTTGTGCTCCTGCGCTGGGTTAATGATGTGATGTTTGGCATTGTATTTGCAATGGTAGCTGGCATTATGGTTTATATTTCCCTGGATGAGCTGCTGCCTACAGCGGAAAAGTATGGCTTTCACCATACGGCAATTTACGGACTGATTGCTGGGATGGCAGTGATGGCAGTCAGCCTCGGATTGTTCTAAGACTTAGCGAGAAGGGAGAGAGGCTAGTGTTCTATAAGTCAAAGCCCTTTCAAATAACGCTCTGGATTTTGATGGTATTTCTGATTATCTGGATTTTGCAGCACATCGGTTATATTTTTCATCCAGTCCAAGTATTGGTTAAAACCATTTTCTTTCCCTTCTTGGTTGCTGGAATCCTTTACTACTTGACAATTTCTATAGTTGACTGGCTGACCAAATTTAAGATTCCGCGGACGTTAGCGATTCTGCTGATCTTTATTGTGTTTATTCTGCTGATCTTATTTGCGATTTTGTATTTATCTCCGATTCTCCAGCGGCAGTTAACCGGATTGATCACCAATCTGCCGCGCTTTCTGACGGAGTTTAACCGACGCCTGCAGGAACTTCAAGACTCAACTATTTTTGCTGAGTTTGAGCAGTTTGAGTTCTTCCAGAACTTGAGTAAGATCGACTATGTCAAGCTGGTAGACGGTTTGATAGCCACCATTTCTCAGAATATCTGGAGTTTCCTCGGTTCGGTTGCCAATTTTGTGGTTGTGGTCTTAACCATCCCACTGCTGCTGTTTTATATGTTAAAAGAAGGTTCAAGTCTGACCCCCAAAATTGTCGGTTTTTTCCCTGAACAATATCAAGGGGAAGCAAAAACCGTGTTATCGGAGATGAACGAAACAATTCGGTCATACATCCAAGGAATGGTGACGATCAGCCTGTTCATTGGAATTGTAGTATACCTTGGATATCTGATTATCGGTTTGGACTATGCCCTTCTGCTGGCAGCCATCGCTCTGATCACGAATATTATCCCATATTTCGGTCCGGTATTAGGGACGATACCAGGGGTAATAGTTGCTTTGTTTATTTCGCCGCTGAAAGCTGCGGAAGTGGTTGTGATCATGGTTGTCGCCAATTATTTAGAAAATCACCTAGTGGCTCCGCTGGTATTAGGCAGAAAACTGAGTATCCATCCAGTAACTATTATTGTTGTGCTGCTGACAGCGGGAAGCCTTGGGGGAATTACTGGCGTTATTCTCGGTGTCCCGGCGTATGCTATCTTGAAGGTAATTGCTACCCATACCTATACTTTCACCAGGCGTTTGATTCAGGAGCGGAGACTAGCCGGTAAATAAATAGATTGGAGCTATTATGCCTATGGACCTGCAAAAGCTAGAAGCTCTGAAACAGGAAATCGTGCGGTTTATGATGACGTATAAATTTGCAGTAGATGAGCTGACGACAAAAGTTGAGATTCTCAAACAAGAATTTCAATATATGCATGACTATAACCCGATCGAACATGTAACCAGCCGTGTTAAAAGTCCAGAAAGCATTTTACAAAAAGCAGTTCGCAAACAAGTTCCCCTCACCCTGCCGTCGATTAGGGAAAATATCCGTGATATTGCTGGCCTGCGGATTGTCTGTTCCTTTGTCTCAGATATCTATAAAATTAGTGAGATGCTGCAGAAGCAGGCATGTCTATCTGTGGCAGAGTGTAAGGACTATATCAAGCGGCCCAAACCAAATGGCTACCGCAGCCTCCATTTGATTGTCCAGGTTCCGGTATTTATGACTGAGGGCATCGAAAAGGTCTGGGCTGAGATTCAAATCCGCACTATCGCTATGGATTTTTGGGCGAGTTTGGAGCATAAATTGAACTATAAATACAACTATGAGATTCCGCAACCGCTGTTGGATGAACTGTGTACAGCAGCGGAAGCTGTTGCCCAATTAGACAGCAGAATGGAAAGGATTCATCAAGAAATAAACAATTTTAAAGCCAACAACCATCAGACCTGTGAAGATTTACATGAACTAAGGTTGAACAACCACCGCTTTCATCTGCCAAGGTCTTTTCTCAATATGCTGTTGGCAGCTGATGAAAATTCGTAATTTATCTCTTTATGACTTGTCTTATGGGGACAGGTCATTTTTTCTTGTCTGCCTTCGATAAGATAGAAAAATCTAAGGAGGAAAAGCCCCGGGCCGCTTTTAAGTAGTAATATATGTGGATGCTGTGATCGTGACTCAGCAACAGGAGCTGATTATTGTGATTACAGTTTTGATGTTAGGTTCATTTGTTCTGGAAGTGGACGGGACTTTAATTTCGGCNAAAAGCTGGAAATCCCAGAAGGCTCTGGCGTTATTTAAATNTCTAGCTCACATGNCAGGTAAGAAGGTGCCGCGGGATAGAATTATTGAAAATACTGTGGTCAGACAGTGAGATGACCAGCGCCTCCCACAACTTTCACACAACTTTGTACAACCTGCGCCGCAGTCTTTTTCCACAGCGCAGTGGTCATCACGCCTATCCGGTGATTCATCATGCCAACGGGTTATACTGGTTTGCCCCAAGCAAAGGGTATTATGTAGATTTAGTTGACTTTAAAGAAAAGGTTTGTCAATGCAGTGAACTAGAACATCGCGATCCCAATTCAGCATTAAAGGTGGGGTTGGAAGCATTCAAACTGTACCGCGGGGATTTTCTTGAGGAAGATGTTTACCAAGAATGGACTGCTGTTCTGAGGGAAAATATCCGCGAAATGTATCTTGATCTGGCTGTTCGCACTGCAGAGCTTTGTGTTCGCTGCAATCAAGACTATGAGCAGGCAATTCAGGTATGCCGCCGTGCCTTAGAGTTTGATCCATCTCGAGAAAAGCTGCACCAACAAATTATCCGCTACCTGGTGGCAACCGGCCGCTATAATGACGCGGTGATTCAATATAAATCTTGTGAAAAAGCGATGCAGGAAGATTTGGAGATCGCTCCCAGTGTTGAGATAACCAGCCTGATTAATCAAGTTCACCTTCCCAAATACCACCTCTGGCCGAGGGACAAAAATACCTTTGCAGAAATGGTAAATCTAAGCCGCCGCAGATCTACTAGAGAAAGTCAGCCGTGTTCTTTAATCATAATTACCCTGCCTAAAGAGCTGGGCAGTTTAGCTGACCGCACAATTAATATTCTCCAGGGAGTTTTGCGCCGGGATGATTTCGCCTGTCGATGTGCAGAGCATCAAGTGATTATTCTGCTTCCCTTGACAGATCAGCGGGGAGCTGAAGCAGCATCGAAGCGAATTGAAACTGTTTTATCGAAAAATATTTCTGGTTGTAGGTTGAGTCTGCTGGTTTTAGAACCGATTAAGGGCATCTCGAGCTGAGAGTTATCTGGGCTCTTTTTTTTTTTTGAGCCCACTAAAATTCTCTTGACAAGAGATTTGTCTATGCGTATACTTATACCTAAATATACACTTAGGTTATAATAAAATTTATAGTTTCACTACTCTTATCCAGAGAGGTGGAGGGACTGGCCCGATGAAACCCGGCAACCGGTGGCAGCTGCCACAAGGTGCTAATTCCTGCTGGATCTGATCCAGAAAGATAAGAGGAGGCTTGATGCTTGATGCTGTGGACCTCTTCTTATCGAAGAGGTTTTTTATTTACCGGAGGTGGGGAATTGATTGAGTTAGTCGGTGTTTCGAAAGTTTTTAGGGGGGAGTCTGAAGTAGTTGCCCTTGATAACGTCAGCTTACACATACCCAGAGGAGTTATTTTCGGCATTATCGGCCTCAGCGGAGCAGGCAAGTCAACTTTGATCCGCTGTATCAATGGCTTGGAAACCCCCGATGTGGGGGAAGTAATTGTAGATGGGGTCAATATGAATCAGCTTACGCCGCAGCAGCTGCGAGAAGAACGAAAAAAAATCGGCATGATTTTCCAGCATTTTAATCTGCTCTCATCCCGCACTGCAGCTGGTAATATCGCCTTTCCACTGGAATTGGTGGGTATGGATAAAAATGCGATTAAAATCCGGGTTGCCCAGATGTTAGAACTGGTGGGTCTCGCCGATAAGGCTGGGGCTTATCCCCATCAGCTCAGCGGCGGTCAAAAACAGCGGGTTGGGATTGCCAGGGCTTTAGCTAATCAGCCTCAGGTACTTCTCAGTGACGAAGCGACTTCAGCACTGGATCCGGAAACTACTTTGTCGGTACTGCAGCTGTTAAAGCAGATTAACCAAGATATGGGTTTAACTATTGTTTTAATCACCCATGAGATGGGGGTTATCCAATCGATTTGTGATTATGTAGCAGTAATTGATCAGGGTAAGATTGTTGAAACCGGCCCGGTAATCGATGTGTTTACCCGACCCCAGAGCAGTTCTACTAAGCGGTTAATCCAAGGCAGTCTCGATGCTCAAATTCCTGAGGAGCTGCTGCAGCGAATTAAAGCCCACACAGATAACCGCCATGTACTGCTTAAACTGAATTTTATCGGTGAGCTGACACACAAACCGGTAATCTCGTCGCTGCTGCGCAGCTGTGAAGTGGAGGCAAACATCCTGTTTGGCAAAATTGATCAAATAAAAGACATTCCCTTCGGTATGCTGCTGCTCGAAATTACTGGTGAGCCGGATCAGATCCAAAAGGCCCTTAAGTTCATGCGAAACCTTGATGTGGAGATGGAGGTGATCTCCAATGGATAAAGCAATGCTGTTTAGAACACTGTGGGAGGCTACGGGCCAAACCCTTTATATGGTGGGAGTGTCGGTGGTTGCAGCGCAAATCTTAGGGATGCCTTTAGGGGTGCTGTTGGTAATCAGCGACAAGGGACATATTGCTGAAAACAGACTGCTGAACAAAATTCTCAGCGTGATTGTCAATATTGGCCGCTCGATACCATTTATTATTCTGCTGGTAGCAATCATCCCTTTTACCCGTTTTATAATAGGAACTTATATTGGGACTACAGCGGCGATTGTGCCGCTAACAGTGGCGGCGATTCCCTTTGTTGCCCGGGTGGTGGAAAGCTCCCTTAAGGAAGTAGATCCAGGTGTAATTGAAGCTGCTCAAGCAATGGGTGCATCTCCCTGGCAGATTGTTTATAAAGTCCTGCTGCCGGAAGCGCTGCCCGGCTTAGTACTCGGGTTTACCCTGACAGCAATCAACCTAGTTGGGTATTCAGCAATGGCTGGTACAGTCGGTGGACGGGGGCTTGGGGACCTGGCAATTCGCTTCGGTTATCAGCGTTTTCGCGGTGATATCATCTTTTATACAGTAGTTATTTTATTAGTCCTAGTTCAGCTGATCCAAGCGCTGGGAAATTGGCTTGCCAGAAAACTTTCCAGACGGTAAAGCCATTAGTAAATAAAAGCAAAACCAGAAAGGAGAAGTGCAATGACAAAGAAATTAAGCTTACTGCTGGTGCTGCTGTTGGTATTTCTCAGCAGCGGAGTTTACGCGGAAGAGGTTCTGCGGGTTGGTGCTACTCCAGTACCCCATGGGGATATCTTAACTCAGGTAGTACCGTTGTTAGAGGAGCAGGGAATCAAGCTGGAGATTATTGAGTTTACCGATTATGTACTGCCGAATCTAGCTTTAAATGATGGTGAAATTGACGCCAATTTCTTCCAGCACACTCCATACTTAGAAGGGTTTAACCGCGATCACCGCCTCAATTTGGTGTCCCTGGCGGAAATTCATATCGAGCCGTTGGGAATTTACAGCAAACGGGTTTCCAGCATTGATGAGATTCCAGCTGGCGCCACGATAGCGATTCCTAATGACCCGACGAATGGCGGTAGGGCCCTGCTGCTGCTGCAGAGTGCAGGATTAATTAAAGTTGATCCTAAGGCTGGCATCACACCTACAATTTTCGATATTACCGAGAACAAGCTGAAACTGAAATTTTTCGAGATTGAGGCTGCTCAGCTGGCCCGGACTCTAGACGATACCACAGCAGCGGTAATCAACGGTAACTATGCACTGCTGGCGGATTTGGTGCCAACTAGGGACGCACTTTTCTTAGAGGGTGCTGAATCTCCTTATGCTAACGTGCTGGCTGTGAGAGCTGAAGATGTCAATAATCCAGCTCTGCTGAAGTTGGCAGAAGCCCTGAAAAGTGATGTTGTTAGAGATTTTATTCTCTCGACTTATGGGGGCAGCGTAGTCCCTGTCTTTTAAGCAAATTGATCTAAAAAAGGAATGCCGGTGTGAGCGGCATTCCTTTTTGCATTAATTAAAAAGTTCCCTTGTGATCGTTTCGTTCAGTTCACTCATCTTTCTGCTGAAAGCTTCCTGGGCTTTCACAAAGTTGGTGATCGTTAGATTTGATTTCACTTTCGCTTCTAAAAGCTGAATCTGCTGAATTTGCTCCATGGTCGGTTCCTTGCCTTCCATCTGCAGCATATAAATCTCCTGTTGGCTGAGCTGCAGCTGTTTTATCAAATCTTCTGCAATAGGATCTAGGCGGATCCGGGTTTGGGCTGAACTCAGTGCTTTAAATTCATCAGTTTCTTTCAACAGTTGGGCAAGCTCAATCGCTTTTTGTTCTAAACTCAATCAGTGCACCTCCAAAAAGTTGTCTGCTTACACTTCGCTGTAGGATGTGTTTATCCTGCTGATTAAGGAAAAGTTTCTTACCTATCTCCTCTTTAAAGTAACCCACACTGCGCTCCAGCGGACAGTGTTGGTGATAAATATCAGTGCGAAGTAGATAAACAGCAGTACTAAAATTGCAATTAAGGCAGCCAGCTGCAGCGATACAGGATACATCAACAGCGTATCAAATGTAAACTTGCCAAAAGCGCCAGCGATTATCCCTAAGCCAATAATTTTAGCCACATCTTTAAACTGAAAACATGAACCTATTGAGCGGTACAGCGCTGCATAATGGAGAATTGTTTCCATGATCACAGCGACTATAGAAGCAGCAGCAACCCCATAAATTCCCATACCCAGGCTCACAGAGAATGGATAAATCAATGCTAAACTGATGCATCGGGGCACAATGTTGTTAAACATAGCGGTGGAGGCATGGCCCAGCCCAACTAGGGAGGAGTGCATTGGTGAGTGGAAATATTGAAAGAGATAAAACGGCGCTGTCAGCTTTAATAATCCAGCTGCTTCTGGTGCTCGATAAAACAGCGTTAAAATCTGATCGGCAAAAACGTATAGAATAATACTGCTCGGCACTCCAACCAGCAGAGAGATCCTGACCGCATGGGAAACTCTGCGGTTGACCATCCCAAACCGCTTGCGGGACGCCGCTTCGCTGATGGCAGGTACCAGTGCAACAGCTAACGAATAATTGATAAAACCTGGAAAAAACAGCAGGGGATACACATATCCGGTCAGCATGCCGAACTGCTCGGCAATGGCAGATGCGGTCAGTCCAGTTTTTAAGAGACTGCGGGTGATCAGCGTGGGCTGGATTACCCGTAATAGGGATCGGAAGAACTGATTTCCGGTTTGGGGCAGCCCTGTTCTCATCAGCTCAATAAAATCGACTTTGGTATGAACCAGACCCCGCAGCACTTTAAGATTTTCCACTCGATAGCGGTCTCCTGTCCTAAACTGAAAACCGAGATAGAGTAAGGCTGCAAATTCTCCGAGCACACTTGCGAGTACTCCACCTGCAGCAGCATATTCAATACCCCGCTCGGCTAGAACTTGGACTAAGACATAGAGCAGAACAATGCGGATTACCTGCTCGATCACCTGCGATATTGCTAAAGGGTTCATATTCTGCCTGCCTTGAAAATATCCCCGCAGAACTCCTGAAAGGGCTAAAATCGGAATTACAGGAATCAGCGCCATTAGGGAATAATATGCCCGCTGATCTGCTAAAAACGCTTCGGAAAATGCCCGACCGAAGTAGAGCAGACCTAGGGTTAAGATTAATGCTGTGCTGCAGGTTAAAGTAAGGGAAACTAATAAAATCCGTTTGATTTTCGCTTCATTACCGCGAGCCTCAGCTTCAGCCACAGCTTTTGAAATGGCAACAGGCAGCCCTAAAGTTGTAACAGTCATCAAGAGGCTGATATAAGGGGTGACCATCATCTGCAGACCAATCGCTTCCGCCCCGAGGATGCGCGACTGCAGAATAGTTGTGGCAAAGCCGAGGATTTTGGTAATCAAAGCGGCGGCAGTAAGTACAAACGCACCTTGAAGCAGGCTTTGCTTTCGCACAGACTCACTTCCTATCATTCCAGTTTGCTAATATATATGCATTCTGCTGAAGATATAGGTAGGTAAATTAATAGGATGAGGGGGAAAAGACAGATGAAACTGCTGGTGAGGTTGGGATTGATCATCCTGCTGCTGGCAGCAGCGGTTGTNTTATACGTACGGACACCCGGCTATCCAGATTTAGGTGGGGATCAAGATATTAAACTGTATCCCCTTGATCAGGCGGAACAGAATTCGGATTTTCTTGAATTCCGCAGGCGGTTGATCCAGGCGGTCGAGGATAAAGACCTAGATTTTCTTTTAAGCTGTGTTGATGATTCAATTAGATATACTTTTGGGGTAAACGAGGGGGTTTCCGGATTTCTACAGGCTTGGGAACTGGATACCAATCCGGAGCAGTCTCGCTTTTGGGATGAAATGGAGCAGGTGCTGAAGCTGGGCGGTGAATTCACCAACCTTGAAAAAACGATCTTTACAGCACCTTATGTTTACTCCAGCTTTCCTGAAGAGATAGATCCCTTCCAGCATGTTGCCATTACCGATCGGGAGGTAAAGGTCTATCAAGAGCCAAAGCTGAGCGCAGATATTCTTGGGGTTCTTAATTACAGTATCGTCCAGAATTTGACTCACAATGGTCGCTATCGCTTCGAGCATGAAGACAGGTACTGGCGGAAAATCGAATCCTTTTCCGGCCACAGCGGCTTTGTGTTAGACCAGTATACCCGCAGTCCGATTGACTACAGAGCAAGTTTCCAATTCAGCGATGGCACATGGAAGTTAATTTTCTTTGTCGCGGGGGATTAGATCTTGCAGATATTTAACTTGACAAGAAACAGATTAGGATATAGGATTAATATGAAGATACCCCCCGGGGGTGGGGTGTAGAGGAGTGAGGAGATGCAGAAAAAATTTAATGTTTCTGGTATGACCTGCTCTGCTTGTCAAGCAGCAGTTGAGCGGAGTGTGAAGAAGCTTGCTGGTGTGCAGGAAGTTAGTGTAAACTTACTGGCGAATAACATGACGGTAGAGTTTGACGAATCCCAGACATCTGTAGCAGCGATTATCGCGGCGGTGGAAACAGCTGGATATGAAGCCAGCGAGGATCAGCCCCAGGAAGCGGTCAGCCAAGCTGAGACTTCAAGGGGTGATCATCTGACAGCTGAAATCGGAGCGATGCGCCGGCGGGTGCTGGTTTCGTTTATTTTTTTGATTCCTTTAATGTATATTGCCATGGGAGAGATGATCAATCTGCCCATGCCGGCATGGCTGATGGGAACGGAAAACGCCTTGATCTATGCTTTTACCCAGTTTTTATTAACTTTACCGATTATCTATATCAACCGCAGATATTTTCAGAATGGCTTTAAGACCCTTTTTCGAGGTTCACCCAACATGGATTCTTTAATCGCGATCGGGTCGGCTGCAGCGGTGATTTACGGCATTTTTGCAATCTACCGCATTGGCTACGGTTTAGGTCATGGGCAGGTCGCTCTTGTTAATCAATACAGTATGGATATCTACTTTGAAACCGGCGGTATGATTTTAACCCTAATTACCTTGGGCAAGTACCTGGAGGCCCGCTCTAAGGGCAGAACGTCGGAAGCGATTTCCAAGCTGTTAGACTTAGCCCCGAAAACAGCTGTGGTTGAGCGGGATGGCCGTGAACAGGAAATTCCTGTGGAAGAGATCGCCGTTGGTGATATCGTTGTGATCCGGCCAGGCCAGAGCATCCCTGTAGATGGTGTTATTGTCGAAGGCAGCACTGCGGTTGATCAGTCAGCAATTACTGGTGAGAGTATACCGGTAGAAAAAGGGGTTGGCGACCGTCTAATTTCAGCCTCCATCAACAAAACTGGATTTATTAAATTTAGAGCTGAAAAGGTTGGGGCTGATACCACTTTAGCGCAGATCATCCAGCTAGTGGAAGAAGCAGGTTCATCCAAAGCGCCCATCGCGAAGCTGGCTGACAAAATCAGCGGGATATTTGTCCCGGTTGTTATCACCATTGCAGTGCTGGCGACTATTGCATGGTTGGTGGCGGGAGCTAGTTTCGAATTTGCCCTTTCAATCGGGATCGCAGTATTAGTGATTTCCTGTCCCTGCGCCCTGGGACTGGCTACGCCGGTGGCGATCATGGTAGGAACTGGTCAGGGAGCAGTCAATGGAATTTTGATTAAATCAGCGGAAGCGCTGGAAACCGCCCACAGTATTGATACGGTAGTGCTGGACAAAACCGGCACGATTACTGAAGGCAAGCCTGCTGTTACTGATCTGGTTCTGGCAGCAGATCTGTCCGAGCAGGAGCTGCTCCAGATTGCAGCATCAATGGAGCAGGCGTCAGAGCATCCCCTGGCGGAAGCGATACTGGAAAAAGCAGCGGAAATGGGAGTCAGTCTCAAGGCGAGTCAAGGTTTTACTGCTGTACCCGGTAGAGGGATTGAGGCTGTAATTGACGGCAACAAATATTTCGCAGGTAATTTGGCTATGATGGAGGAAAACGGGATTGACACAGCGGCCTGGCAGGATTTAGCGGATCGCCTGGCAGCGGAAGCCAAAACCCCGCTGTTCTTTGCCGATCCAGAAAAACTGCTTGGTGTGATTGCTGTTGCCGATGTAGTTAAACCGACAAGTTACAGAGCAATCGAACAGTTTAGGGCTATGGGGATTGAAGTAGTGATGCTTACCGGTGATAATCGCAAGACTGCTGAGGCAATTCAAAAAGAGCTTAATTTAGACCGGGTGGTAGCGGAAGTTCTGCCCCAGGATAAGGAGCAGGAAATTCGAGCAATGCAGGATCAAGGCAAGCGGGTTGCCATGATTGGCGATGGGATTAACGATGCTCCAGCCCTGGTGAGAGCTGATGTCGGGATTGCCATTGGTGCTGGAACCGATATTGCCATTGAGTCGGCGGATATAGTTTTAATTAAAAGCGACCTGCAGGACGCAGCTGCAGCGATTGAGCTGAGCAAAGCCACCATTCGCAACATCAAGCAGAATCTGTTTTGGGCGTTCTTCTACAATACCCTTGGCATTCCTTTGGCTGCCGGAATCTTCTATCCGCTCCTCGGCTGGAAGCTGAGTCCTATGATCGGTGCAGCAGCAATGAGTTTAAGTTCGGTATTTGTAGTAACTAATGCCTTGAGACTGAAATTATTCCGACCAAAACGGATTGGATAAGGAGATTGATTGATAATGAAATCAGATCGGCAGCGGGCGGTGCAGATGCTCAAAACCGCTCGGGGACAGATAGATGGACTGATCAAGATGGTGGAGGAAGATCGCTACTGTATTGATATCTCCCACCAAATTTTNGCGGTACAGGCGATTCTCCGGAAAGTTAATAAAGATATTCTGCACGGTCATTTAAACCACTGTGTCAAGGAAGCGTTCAGTTCGGATCAAGCTCAAACAAAAATTGATGAAGTGATGGAAATCATGGATAAGCTGATGAAAGGCTGATTCTATATTGCTTTTTCCGCCTGAATTGTTTATAATAAACGTGGATTTGAATCGAACAAACGGCTGTGAATAGGATGAGTACCTTGCGCTGATCTTTACAGAGAGTCGGTGGGTGGTGCAAACCGATAAGATGGTGGAAGGGAATGGGCCTAGGAGCTGTTTACCGAAGCTTGTTTCAAGTTGTAGGCTAAACCTGAAGCCTCCGTTATCAGGCAGAGAGGGAACCTAAAGCCTCAGCTTTAGGTTAACTAGGGTGGTACCGCGAGTCTGATCACGTCCCTTTGGGGCGGGATCTTTTTTATTGAAATCCAACACTAACACTATGGGAGGAAACAGATATGCAGCGAGTTTTTTCAGGAATCCAGCCTACTGGCAACATTCACATCGGCAATTACCTTGGCGCAATTCGCAATTGGGTGGAAATGCAGCATCAATACGAGAGCTTGTTCTGCATTGTGGATTACCACGCAATTACTGTTGAATATGAGCCGAAGAAACTGCACGAGCGGGTATTAGATCTGGCAGCTACGCTGATTGCTTCAGGGATTGATCCCAATACTGCCACTTTATTTGTGCAATCATCAGTTCCAGAGCACACAGAGTTAACTTGGCTGTTAACCTGCATCACATCAATTGGGGCTCTAGAGCGGATGACCCAGTTTAAGGATAAATCGGAACGGCAGAAAGGCGGCGTGTTTGCTGGATTGATGAACTACCCAGTCTTGATGGCAGCTGATATTTTGATCTACAAAGCGGAGTTGGTTCCAGTGGGTGATGACCAAATTCAGCATTTAGAGCTGACCAGGGAAATCGCCCGGCGTTTTAATTCACTGTTTGGTGAGATCCTGCCGGAGCCGCAGCCAATTTTAACTAGAGCCGCCCGCGTCATGGCCCTAAACGATCCAACCAGCAAAATGTCGAAAAGTATCGAGGGCAGTTACATTGCAATGGACGATGATGATGACACGATCCGGAAAAAGATCCGCCGTGCTGTTACAGATCCAGGTCCCCAGGGCGGAGAGATGGGACCGGGAGTTAAAAACCTTTTTACTCTGCTGGAAGCTTTTGCTGAGNCTGAGGTTGTAGAGCAGTTCAGAGCAGATTATGCGAATCAATCGCTGCGCTATTCTGATTTAAAACACACCTTAGGGGAAGCGATTGTTGAGGCAATTGCTCCAATTAGGGAGCGGAGAGCAGAAATATTAGCTAAACCGGATCAGCTGATAGAGATTCTCAATGCCGGTGCAGAGCGTGCCCGCAAACTAGCCCGCCAGACTATGGCAGAAGTTAGAGACGCGATGGGCTTTAAGATGCCGGTCTTGTAAAAATTATTTCCCGGTAAATAATGAAAAGGGGTTGTGCCNATGCNGCTGCCGGATGATTTAAGGGATGCAGTAGAGTCAGAATTGAAGATACAGTCAGCGAGACAGCTGGCGAAGCTGACAGCTGAGCTGTCTCAGCGTTATCGGGAGGATCCTGAGGATGGCAGAACTTTTATCCGTTCCATCGCTGATGTGGAGGCCTATGCAGCATATCGCATGCCTGCTACTTTCGGCGCTGTTGCTGCTGTATTGAGCAGGGTCAAGGATGTACTGCCGGATTGGGAACCACAAACCCTGCTTGATGTCGGGGCTGGTCCAGGGACAGTTATGTGGGCAGCGGTGTCGCTGTTTCCCAGCTTAAGCTCGATCAATTTGCTGGAGCGGGAACCAGCGATGATCAGTTTAGGCAGACGCTTGGCTCAGCATGCGGATGCTCCGGCCATTCAAAATGCGGATTGGATTCAGGTAGATGTTGTGGAAAGGGAGGCTTTGGAGCCCCACGATCTGGTGACAGCGGCTTATGTGTTCGGTGAACTTGACAGCAGTAACCGGCAAGCTTTTATAGAGAAGCTCTGGCAGGCAACTGGAGGCATTCTCATAATTNTTGAACCAGGCACCGTGCAGGGGTTTGCCCGCANTAGGGAAGCCCGCAAACAGCTGATTGCNTTAGGAGCCACCATTGCCGCGCCCTGCCCCCATGAGCTGGAATGCCCCATCAGCGGCAGCGATTGGTGCCATTTTGCCCAGCGAATTGCCCGGACCCGCCTGCACCGCCAGGTTAAAGGGGGCGAGCTGGCTTATGAGGATGAAAAGTTCTCTTATGTGGCGGCAGCCCGTTTTCCTGTTCAAAAAATCCCTGGACGCATACTCCGCACTCCCCAGGTGCGGAAGGGGCATATCATTTTTGAAGTATGCGGTCCAGAGGGCATAGAAACTAGGATTATCTCCCGCAAACAGAAAGACCTTTTCCGCCGGGCTAAGGAATTAAAATGGGGCTCTAGCTTTCCTGAAGAATAAAACAAGCACGCAGAAACCCTGCGTGCTCTTTCTATGCTAATTGAACCTGCTCGCCGCTTTTTACTTCTATAATTTGGCCGTTGACCCTGAGCCACACTGACAGGGCAGTAGGATTGGCAACAAACTGCAGCGATGCGCCAAAACGCAGCTGTTCAACAGCGTGTAGGTAGTCGACAATTTCGATATTGGTCGCATACCAAATATCATCTCTGCCGCCCACCAGCTTGCAGAAATCTACAATTAAATCCCAGTTCTGATCATGATCAAATTCGAAGCTGTGACCCCATACATAAAATAGGGCTAAGTTCAGCTGACTGCGAAGTTTCACAAAATTCTCGCCNTGTTCTAATAATCTNTGGTTGTGGTGACAGGTTGACTTCCATTGAAAAAGGTCCTCGGGCAGGCCGAAATGATGGCTGTCTCCCACGATTCTTGAGTAGGCAAAGCCAAGGTGGGGCAGGAGCTCACGGATCTGCTGGCTGTGGGAACCGAAGGGATAGGACAGACCCCGCACTGGGTATCCTACCAGCTCTTCTAAACGCATCCGGTCCATGAACAGCTCCTGCACGATCTGTTCTTTAGGGCAGAGCGCAATCCAGGGATGATTGACGCTGTGAGCAGCTACCTCGTGTCCTGCGTATAGTGTTTTTACTTCATCGGCACTGATAAAATCGTTTTTGCCAAGTGTACCAGCATTAAGATGGAAAGTTCCTTTAATACCGTATTGGTTGAAAATTTCAACCAAGCGGCGGTCAGCAGCTCTGCCGTCATCATAACTCATGGTGAGGGCCTTAAATCTCCCGCCAGGAAAGCAATAAGTAATCTGCATAAAACCACACCTCTTTTTGATTGATGTTTGTTTTATTAATTATAGCATGGTCAAGAAGGCTTTTGTGCCAGAAAGTTGCTGAAAATATAAAGGAAACTGTTGTCCGGGAGTAGAAACAAATAAATACCAATTGGTCCCAAAATATCAGAAAATAGGGAGTGTCAGTATGGCAACAGTCAATCTAAGTACTCTTTTTACTGAGCTTACCGGGAATGAAACTGCAGAGGAATTAAGAAATAAGCTGTTGTGGGAGCGCCGTNTCCTTCATGCTCTCATTGACCGCTTACCGAGTTCTCTCTATGTCAAGGACCATGAAGGCAGGAAAATCCTGGCAAACAGGGCTAATGTCATCCAAGCAGGATTTGAAAAAGCTTCTGATATTATCGGCAAAACCGATTTTGATATGTTCCCCAAGCATATCGCCGAGAAGTTTTACGAGGATGACTGCAAAGTACTCCATGATGGACAGGAAATTAGGAACCGAGTTGAGCAGGTGATTACACCAGATGGTAAAGAAACCTGGCAGATCACTGAAAAATATCCGTTTTACGATGATGAAAATAAAATTATCGGTTTGGTAGGTTTCGGACATGATATTACTGCTGAGAAAGAATTAGAGCAGAAGAACATAGCGGCATCCCAGCAGATTGAAGAACAGCAGAACATGGTCGAAACAATGATCATGGAATTATCTGCAATTCCTGCAAAAATTGAGAACCTGGTTGATGGAATTGCCAACATTGCGAAACAGACGAAAATGGTAGCGATTAACGCGGCCATTGAAGCAGCACGGGTTGGCGAATACGGCCGAGGATTTGAGATTGTAGCGAGGGAAGTGGGCGAGTTATCGGATCAATCGAGTAAGGCTACAACTCAGGTGAGGGAAGCAATTGAAGAGGTTAACTCGCTGGTGCAGAGAATCCTCCAGCTGTGGGAGGAAGTAAGGGACGAACGCTAACTGCGTTTCAGTCATAGAATAGTGAAGCAGGGAGCCTAAGCAATCAGTTCTTTAGGCTCTCATTATCTTTGAGGTGCTTTTAATGCAGTACAAATTTAGTCCCAATCGCAACTATCAGGATTTAGCGGCAGGGCGGGTGATTTACGGCAGTGCCGGTATGCCCAACTTTCCAGTGCGGCTTGCCCAAGAAATATTCTGCCGCTGTTTGGAATACCTGCCCCAGAAGGACAGCCTTGTTGTTTATGATCCCCTGTGCGGCAGCGGCTATTTGTTAACAGTCTTGGGCTTTCTCAATCCAGAACTAATCCGCCTTTTTCGTTGGTTCCGATATTAACTCCAGTGCAGCAGCGTTAGCGTTGAAAAATCTCTCCTTGTTAACTGAGGAGGGATTAGCTAGACGAATCGCTGAACTCAAAGAGCTGTATCGACAGTACCGCAAGGAATCACACTTAGAAGCAGTTAAGTCTGCTCAGCGTTTGCTGGAGCTGGTGCAGGGTCGTGCCTTTGTTCCCCAAGCCAGGACGTTTACTGCCGATCTGTTAGCACCTGAATCATTAGTAAATCAGGAGTTTAACGCTGATCTGATTATTGCTGATGTGCCCTACGGCAGCTTAGTTTCATGGCAGGGAGGCAGCGCAACTGCCCTTGATCAGTTTCTAGAAAACCTAATTCCCGTCCTGAAGTCTACTACAATTGTGGCGGTCTGCACTGATAAAAAACAGAAAGTGAGATCAAACATTTATCGCAGATTAGAACAGCAGGCAATCGGCAAACGCCGTTTCACACTGTTGGCTTATCATTAGCTTAGAAATGGAGTGAACCATATTTTGCAGCTGCTCAAAGGCCTAGTTCCAAATTTATTAACAAGTGCAGTTTTCTTAGCCTTATTGATTTTTGTTGCGGTAGAATACGGCCCAATGATCACCGAAATAGTCAGCGAGCCGGAGGAATTTCGTGCTGTAATTCTATCTTATGGTTCTTTTGGAGCTTTAATTTTTATTGCAGTTCAGGTTCTGCAGATTTTAATAGCGGTAATACCTGGTGAAGTTGTCCAGATCGCTGGCGGATATATTTATGGTGCATGGTTAGCTACACTGCTTTTGTTGATCGGAGCGGTAATCGGTACAGCTGCTGCCTTTGGTCTTGCCCGTTTGATGGGCTACTCTTTAGTGAAGAAGCTGGTTTCCCAGGAGAAATTGGACAGTTTTACTGAAATGATCACCAGCAGAAAAGGGTACATTATCATTTTTATTTTNTTTTTNATTCCAGGACTGCCGAAAGATTTCCTGACCTATCTGGGTGGTTTAACTCCGGTAAAACCACTGCATTTTATCTTTATTGCAGTGTGTGCCCGCACTCCAGCCCTGCTTTTTTCTACAATAATCGGGGAGAATCTCCAGGAACGGGACTACTCAACTGCTGTTATTCTAGCAGCAGCTGCAGTGGTGGTCTTTGTGATTGGTCTGCTGTACCGCAGCGCAGTTTATAATTGGCTGCAGAAATTGGGACGCTCCAGGAAGAGTGAAGAATAAGATTGACTATCGTGAGGTGATTTTATGGAAGCAAAAAGATTAGCAGGCGAAAAAGCAGCTGAATATGTCAAAGACGGGATGATCGTTGGTTTGGGTACAGGTTCAACAGCATATTACGCGATTCAAAAAATTGGTGAGCTGGTAAATCAGGGACTGAAGATTAAAGCGGTCGCAACCTCAACAAGTTCAGAGCAGCTTGCCCGTGAACTGGGAATTAACTTGGTTACCTTCGCTGAAGTTGATTCAATCGACCTTACCATTGACGGAGCGGATGAGGTTGACCCACATTGGAACTTAATAAAAGGTGGGGGAGGGGCACTGCTGCGGGAGAAAATTGTTGCCGCGGCTAGCAAACANCTGATCGTGATTGTTGATGAGAGCAAAGTAGTAGCACAGCTTGGTAAGTTTCCTCTGCCGGTTGAGGTGGTACCCTTTGGTTTTGAACAGACCCAGCGGAAACTAGCGGAACTTGGCTGTGAGCCCCAGATGAGGATGATTGACAACCAGCCCTATCTTACTGATAATGGCAACTATATTTTTGACTGCCACTTTAATGAGATTAAAGATCCAGAAGCTCTCCATGATCGGATCAATCAGATTGTTGGTGTTGTAGATAACGGCCTCTTTATAGGTTATACCAGCAAGGTGATTGTAGGCAGCAGTGATCAAACTGTAACAGAATTAACTAGAGCTTAAAGAAAATGCCCTAAAGCGGACCAAATTGGCGCTTTAGGGCATAATTTTTTTATTCACGGTGGAATGCGTCGTATAAGACTGGTACCACAAAGAGGGTGAGGATGNTTGCGTACAGCAGTCCTGAGCTTNCCGTTACTGCCATAGGCTGAATCAGTTCAGTGCCCATGCCGACTCCTACAGTCATGGTTGCTAAACCAAAGATGGTAGTTAGGGCAGTCATTAAAATCGGACGCAGCCGCACACGGCAGGCGTGGATGATTGCATCCCGTTTGGCCATCCCCTTTTCCCGCAGCTGGTTGATATAGTCGATTAAAACAATACCATTATTCACAACTACACCAGTCAAAATTACTAAGCCAATTACCGCCACAAAGCTGAGGGGGCTGCCGTTAACAATTAGCCCTAGGAAACCACCAGTGAACGCCAAGGGGATCGTGAACAAGACGATAAATGGTGAGAGCAGTGATTGGAATTGGGCAACCAAGACCAGATAGATTAAAATAATGCCCACAACCAGTACTAATGACAGATCGTTAAAGGATTCTAAAATGAGCAGCTGTTCACCGCCGTATTCAATTCTGTACCCATCAGGCAGTTGATAATCAGCTAGTCTGCGGTCTATTTCTCTAGTAATATTACCGGTGTTATAGCCTTCGGCAATTTCGGCGGTAACCGAGATATAACGCTGCTGATTGCGGCGGTTGATGGACGATAAGCCCTGTCCTAGTTCGATGGCAGCGATATCACCCAGCCGCGCTGGTTCTCCCAGGGGTGAATCGATTAACAGTTCATTTAAATCAGCTGATGAACCAATTTGGTTTTTAGGATCATGGACAAAGATGCTGTAATCTTCAGTACCGATACTTAATGTAGTTACCGCTGAAGCAGAGCTGAGCTTTTGGTTAACTGCCATCAGCACCTGCCCGACTGTAACTCCCTTAGCGATTCCTTTCTGCTTATCAACCATAATCCGCAGTTCAGGAGCGGTATCTTCTAATCCATCAGAGACTTCAATTGTGCCTGGGACATCCGCCACAATGGCTGCAACATCTTGGGCAATGCGCTGCAGGGTATCCATGTCCTGTCCTAAGATGTCCAGTACAATTGCTCCACCAGCCAGCATGCTGAAATCAAAGCCAGTGTCGGCGACAGTAATAACTGCGTTCAAGTTTTCTGTTTGGTCGCGAATCTGCTGAGCAATCTGCCTGCTGGTCAGAGTGCGCTCTTCGTTCAGGAGCAGATAGAACGAATATGAATTGCTGCTGCCTATCGGCATTCCCATGCCCAGCATGGATCCGCCTGAGGTTACGCCGATCGTCTCAATATCTTCTATTTCTTCCAGGATAGCGGTAATTTTATCGATTACTGCAACTGCGTCTGAAGTCGCTAAATCAGGCGGCAGCTCAACCTGCATGCTGATTTGATGGCCGTCAGCTGTAGGCAGAAATTCTGTACCTATCTGCCAGATTCCAAAGGCGCTGACAATAAAGAGGATCAGCGCACTCAGCAGAATTAGCGCTTTTTTGTTGAGGGCACCCTGCACCAGTTTGGAGTACCAGTTATTGATTTTATTAGTAATCCGATGTTCTTTTGGCATTTCTTGTTCCAGCAGGCGTGATGCTGTCATCGGAACCAATGTTAAGGCAACAAGCAGGCTGGCTCCAAGAGAATAGCTGATTGTGAGAGCCATCTCGCTGAATATTTCCCGTGTGAGTCCATAGGTGAATACGATTGGTAAAAATACAGCTATGGTTGTTAAGGTCGAACCTGTAATAGCACCGGCCACCTGTCTGGTACCTTCCACGGCAGCTTCTCGCGCCGGCATCCCTTCGCTCCTGAGCCGGTAAATACTCTCAATTACTACAATGGAGTTATCAACCAGCATACCGATACCCAGTGCTAATCCACCCATGGAGATAATGTTGAGATTGATATCACTAAAATACATCAACACAAAACTGGTGACGATACTGATCGGTATGGAAACGGCTATGATCAAGGTAGACTTGATGCTGAGCAGAAATACTAACAGAACCAGGATGGCTAATAAAGCACCATAAATAATGTTATCCATCACTGAATCTAAAACCATATCAATGTAAACGCCTTGATCCATTAAAGTGGTCAGCTGCAGCCCTTGATGCTGATCCTGGAGCTGTTCAGCTCGCAGCCGGATCTTCTTGGCGATATCTGCAGTCGAATAATCGGTTTGCTTTTGGAAAACCAGCATAATTGCTTCCTCGCCGTTAACCCGAGTATAACTGCCGCCGGAGTTGTTAATCAGCTCAATATCGGTGATATCTGCCAAGGTAATCGGCGGCAGGTTCAAAAACGGCACGCTGATCAGGGGCAGCTGCTTTAATTCTTCAATGCTGCGGAACTGATCTCCCACGCGCACTAGGTATGAATTTTCACCATCGGCTAAATAACCAGCTGGCATATTGAGGTTTTGACCTTGGATGATTCCGCTGATTAAATCTGATGTAATTTCAAAATTCTGCAGTTGGTCAAGATCGAAGCCTGATTGCTGCATCATGGCAGCTAAATCAGCACCCGGCATGAATAAATTAGGTAAAAACATCATGGATGCAATCAGATCTTCAAATTTTTGTTTCTGCGCATCAACTTTATCATGATTTAAAGAGATATGTATTTCCCGCTCAACCAATCCGGTTGCTGTTACAGAGGCTACGCCAGCGATTCGTTCGAACTCTGGGATAATCACATCTTCGACAAACCTGCTGGTATCAGCCAGCGATTGTCCTTCTATCGCCGCTGATAATACTGCTACCGGAAGGAGGTTTGGATTGATCCGCATGATCATTGGTGAATTGATTTCCCGCGGCATAAAGGAAGTGATCATGTCCAAGTTTTCCCGGATCTCAATGAGGGCAGTATCCATATTGGTTGTTTCATTGAATTCTAAAATTACCAAGGATAAATTATCTGCCGAGACAGAAAGGACATTCTGAATGTTGCTCAGGGTCAGCATGGACTGCTCAATCGGTCGGGTAACACTCAGTTCAACCGTCTCCGGACTTGCTCCTGGGTAGGCAGTTACTACCACAGCGTAAGGAAGGTTGATATTCGGCAGCAGGTCAGTTGTGGTATTGTATACCGAAATTGCACCGAGAATCAGGATAACTATTACACCTACAATTACTGTATAAGGTCGGTTGACACTAAACTTCGCTAACAATCTTCCCACTCCAATCGTTCATTATCTGTTGATCAGTGCAGCATCGATATTGTTGCTAATGATCTGGTTAAACATTGTTAATCCCTTAATTATATCCATCAGATCTGTTTCTGAGACTTCACTAAAAATTTCATAAAGAAAGGTGTTAAAATTCTGTTCAAGTTCCAATGCGCGTTTTTTATACGCATCAGTCAGGAGAGCGGTGACTCTGCGGCGGTCAGTTTCACTGCGCCTGCGTTCAACAATTTCGAGCTGCTCTAAACGGTCGATAATACCACTGACTGTGCTTTTGGATAAACCCATTTTGGTACTGATATCGGAGACGCTCATTTCTTTATTTTCTTGGAGCAAGATGATTAAGGCGATCTGCGGCATTGTTAACTGATAGTGCTCAAAGGTGTGGCGGAGAAGCTTTTCAAAATTCCGCTTCGCTTCATGCAGTAGATCAACGATCTGCCGTGGTAATCCATGGTTCACTCAATCACCTCCTTGTGACAGCGAGAACAATTAGCAGTTTGTCTAAATGATTCGGATGCGAACTATTTTATTCTAGTATAGTGTAATAATTGCCTGGGTGTCAATGCAAGAACGAGGCAGGATCGTGTCAAGCAACTGTAGGATGAAATAAGACCCACCAACCCTAAGGGAACGAGTTAACTGGTATTTCGTTATAAATGCAATGATGCATTGGATATTTGCCGCAGCAATGGCTGATATGAACTTCGGCCTGTTCGAAGCGAAGGGATGTTGCCAAAAGTTTCAAAACTA
>JGI24714J26587_10000374_pt1 | contig 31614 bp, 25 predicted proteins | sample BioPla4DNA2_FD_26587 | JGI IMG/M metagenome (IMG submission 26587)
TCTACAGCACGCCCGGTATTAGCACCGGTTTCCCGGTGTTATCCCAGTCTTACAGGCAGGTTATCCACGCGTTACTCACCCGTCCGCCACTGTTCCTAGCAGTAGACTGTATAAACAATCTACCACTATTCACCGTTCGACTTGCATGTGTTAGGCACGCCGCCAGCGTTCGTCCTGAGCCAGGATCAAACTCTCCGTAAAAAAATCTTCGCTGACCTCGCACGACTGTTCAGTTTTCAAAGACCTGCCGCTGTCACCGCTTTTTCCCGGCAGCAGCGTTTCTTATCTTAACATGCAAACCTTTTTCATGTCAAGACCTTTTTCGACTTCTTTCTTTCCTGCCTTCTTTCTTGAGGCAGGGTTCTCTAGATTAACACTTTTCAGCTTTCTAGTCAAATGTATTATTTTCTAGTTCCTTGCTGTCAGTTGACAGGGTCGTCTATCTTACCACCCTTATTTAGGGCTTGTCAAGAACTTTTTTTGTCACCTTCCCGGTAACTGTATCGCTTATCTTGCTACCCTCTATTAGGGCTTTCAAGACTTTTTGCCGCTTTTTCGGCGGCAACATTGTCTATCCTATCACCCGCCCTGGGGCCTTGTCAAGACTTTTTTCAAGAAATCAACATGCGTGCTGCAGTGACTATTAATAAAACCGCAAAGATCTTACGCAGTATATCAGGTGAGATGACAGCAACAGAATGCGCCCCGATATAGGAGCCGATCATTGCACCTATTGCTAAAACCACAGCTAGTTTTAAATTTAAATTATTTAAATTATAATGTTGCCAGGCGCCTATTAAGGCAGTCGGGATAATTACTGCAAGGGATGTGCCTACAGCCTGCTGGATGGGAACTTTAAAAAAATAGGTCATCATAGGGACAAGGATCACTCCCCCTCCAATGCCAAGCAGAGCACTGAGCCATCCTGCAGCAAAACCAGCAATTACTTGTATAATCGGCATCTTGTTCAACTCTCTTTCTTTATTTTTATTGGAAAAGAATTAATAGCTCTTGAATCATACAATATTATCGTACTATATGGGGTGATCTTGTGCCACGTTGGAGCAAAGCATTGCTTGTTACTACAGCTGCAATCTTCCTTTTTGTGCAGTACGCTGTATTTGTTAAAAAACAATACGAAAAAGAAGAAAAATATCCGCCAACATGGGCACTTCTTGTAAGCAACGCCATCCAGGGCAATTTAGGGAACGGCACTTTCAGCAGCACACCCAACAATCTAGATCTAAAATTATTAGAACCCGGAGATATAATATTGGGGGGGAACCCCGGGGGTTCATATGGACATTATACCCATGCCGGTCTCTACATCGGTAATAACCAGGTGGTGACCATGTATACCAGCACAGGCGTTTATTTGGAACCGCCCGAAGCCTATCACCGCTATCACTGGGCTGCTATTTTAAGAGTTAAAGGCGACCAAAAGCAAATAGAAGAAGCAATTAAATACTGCAGCTCCCAGCTAGGAGCGCCATTTTTCATTCTCACACCAAAAACAGAAAACGGTCTCTGGTATTGTTCTAAACTAATTTGGGTTGCCTATCGGAAACAGGGCATTGATCTGGATCCCTTTAACTCTTATTGGGTTCTTCCCGATGCCTTCATCCACAGCCCTCATGTCCAAATCATAGATAAAACAGAGGTGGCCTAATCGATGCAAAAACATTCATCATCTTTTCTGTCTATGACAGGTAACCTTTTCCTGGTTCATCTTTTTTTCATTCTGTTAACTCCTCTTGTTCTTAACCTGGGTTACTTTTCAGCAGTTCTGACCCTCTGTTATGTCCTGGTATTATTCATCATAGGATTAAAGCGTTCACTCGCTTTAAATATTTCAGCTCTAAAAGTATTGGCAGCAGGCTATCTCAGCCAGCTGCCGGGTATAATACCTTCCATCTTTGTAATTATCAAAGACCTGTTGCCTTTTCCTACAATTGTATTCGAATTTTTGGTCCAAGTCTGGCAAACACCTTTTTATCCTGTCTATCCTCTTCTGCCGCGCAGCAGTGTAGCGGATTTTCCCCTCTACTTCATGGTTAACCTTTTTATCTCTATGATTATCCCACTGCTCCCAGCGGCTGGAGCATATGTATCCAAAATCAAAAAATAGTTTATCTCATTATTTCATAAGCATATTCTTCCCGGTTGATAGGATGATACTCCAGACACTGCTGTGTTTTTTAAAGATATCCTCAAGAGCATAAAGAAGCCTGTCCAGCTGTTCACGGGACACAATTAAAGGCGGTTCCAAACGGATGACATTAGGGTTGTTCAGGGTATAAGCTGTTATTATATGATATTTGTTCATCAACTCCCCAGCCACCAATGCTGCCAGGTACTCCTCCACAAGTTTGTTGAGCCTGCCACCGCTCAGCTTATTGAGAATACCTCCTGACATCTGCTTAAACTCAATCCCTATCAGCAGTCCTCTTCCCCGCACCTCCTTAATCAAAGAGGGGTACTCTTCCTGGAGGTCCTTCAAGCCCTGGAGTAGATAAGCGCCCTTTGCCCTGGCCTCTTCCGCTAGGTTTTCCTTGATCATCAGTTCAATGGCGGCAATCCCCGCAGCACAAGCCCGGGCATTTCCTCCAAAAGTAGAGGTATGGAGAGTGCATTTGTCCATTCCTCCAAATGCTTTATCCCAAATCTCTTCGGTCGTGATAAAGGCAGAGATAGGAATAACACCACCGCCCAAGGATTTTCCCAAACACATAACATCAGGTGTGACTCCCTCCCGCTGACAGGCAAAATTGGTACCTGTGCGAGCAAACCCTGTCTGGATCTCATCAAAAATCAATAGAACCTCATATTGATTACACAGTTCCTGTACCCTCTTGAGATAGCCCTCAGCCGGTACATTGACACCTCCCTCACCTTGTATAGGTTCAATAATGAAGGCTGCCACATCCTTGTTTTTCAGTTTTGCTTCCAGTGCATCAGCATCTCCGAAAGGAACCGGTTCACAACCAGGAACAAGGGGTTTAAATGGATCCCGGTATTTGTTTTTTCCTGTAACCGAAAGAGCTCCCATTGTTTTGCCGTGAAATGAACCCTCACAATAAATTATCTTTTGCTTCCTGCTTGCTGCCCTGGCCAGCTTGAGGGCTCCTTCAACAGCTTCTGCACCGCTGTTGCCAAAGAACGTTCTGCACAGTCCATCCGGAGTGACCAGTGCTAGGTTGTAAGCCAGTGCTGCATATAAGGGCCCCAATGAAGCCTGCAGCAAATTGGGCAGTTCTCCTGCCTGCTGTACTGCTTCGGTGATCTGAGGGTGGTTATGTCCAAAGTTAAGAGCACCATAACCCCCTAAAAAGTCCAGGTATTCATTCCCTTCATCATCCCAAACAGAGACTCCCTTAGCCCGGACAAATCTTTTATCAAAATTGATCAGGCTCATCATTGTTGCCATCCCAGAATTGGCATAATGCTTGTAAAGTTCACGGATATCCCCGCGACTCAACTGCATGGCATCCTTTAAAGTGAGTAGTTCATCCCGCGGTTTCACAATCTGTCTCCTCCTGATAAATGATAAAGTGTCTATTTACATAATTATCATCACAGCTGATGGTTTCACCTGCTGATATATTCATTGATCGAGGTAAAATAAAAGCCTGTTTCGACAACCCTTTCCCTTGTTATATCTTCCCAAAATCGACGGTATAAATCAAGCTGTGGCCCATAATAGTCCACAAGCCGTCTGAGATCGTCTTTCCCATTCACTGTATCGGTTTTGTAATCCACAATGACCCATCCCTTTTCCTCCAGGAAGACCAGATCTATCACACCTGAAACCAGAGTTTCCCCTGTAGGAAGCAGATCTGCCGTCTTTTGAGAAAATGGAACCTCCACATACCTCCTGCTGCTTCTTGATACCCGTTCCCAAAAGGGGGATTCCATAATGCCTTTCACATATTTGAGGACTTCATCCTTCTCCTGGGAAGGCCTGCCTTCCTCAATTAGAAGGTTTTCTATTAAATGTTCAAGCTTAACCTGCTCTTTTTTAATAGAGGATTCCAGCACCCGGTGTATCACCCTTCCCCAGGAGAAACCGCGCCCTGTGTCTACCCTTTTCGGAAAAGCTTTCCCGCTCTTCACCACTGCGGTCACAGCCACAGTCTGGTAACTGGCTTGTTTGGTGGTGATGTCTTCATTAAAAAACCGGCTCCTGGCTTCTTCCAAAGAACTCTGCTTTAAAGGGGGTTCCTTTGCTGTCAAATTGATCATACCACTGCTTTCCTCATCATCCAACACCGATCCATCAGTTAGGTGTTCGTTAAACAAACACCAGGGGCTGGCTTCAGGCTTCTCCGGGTAGGTGCTCACCACCAACAGATTTTTTGCTCTGGTGGCAGCCACATAGAGCAGTCGCATTTCTTCAGCTTTAAGGTATTCCTCCTCTTTCCGGCAGCAGTTATCCCAGTTTAGAGGTTGGCCCAGTATTTCATTTTTGTACTGTTTTCTTTTTTCAATAAGAAAGAAGCCCCGGGGCTGATCCCCCTCCCTGCTTATATGCTGAGAAGGCGCAGCACTCACATTTTTCCCCGGATTGGCCAGTATAACTACAGGAGCCTCCAGCCCTTTGGCTTTGTGTAAATTCATCAATCTCACTGCGTTTTCATCCCCTGGGTAAAGATCGATTTCCTCTTCTATCCCTTTCTCCATCAGCATCTCCAAGTAAGAGACAAGCTCACAGAATGATGATGATCCCCGGCGCTCAGCAGAAGCAAGGAGTTCCAAAGACTGCACCAAATATCCGGCCCTAGCCTTCCCCTGCTGTCCGGCAACTGCATAAGGGATTGCCCCTAGATCAGATATGATTTTGGCTGCAGCAGCACTTGCCGGAAGCTGCTGTACCCAACTTCTGTATCTGCGCAGACGCTCAAAAGAATCATTTATAATCTCTCTGGACTCAGCATCAAGTGAGTTTGAGACCCGGGCATCAATATGGAAACGGCCGCCTACTTTTTTGAGTTTCCATAAACCATAGTCACTGATCCCGAAAAACTGACTCCTGAGCACTGCCAGCAGGCGCACCGGGTCTTCCTGATCCAAAACTGCTTGGAAAACATTCAAAATATCCCTCATCTCCTGAGAGGCGGTAAAACCGCTCCCCCCAGCTATCTGATAAGGTATATTTCTCTCTTCCAGAGCCCTGGCATAAACATCCATGTAATCCTTATAGTGCAGCAAAATCATAAAGTCGCCCGGCTGGGGGATTTCGGTAAAACCAAGCTTCCTTTCTTCAGGTGTCCGGCATAGCTTATAACAACCATTAAGCCCCCTTTGTATAAAGCAGGCGATCTGTTCAGCATTCATCTCAACGATCTCGCTTATCTTATGGCGTTTTACCTTGGGTAAGGTGAACATCCTCACACCTGATAAACAATCTACCCCATCATCACGCACAGTATCAAGGGGTGCAAAAGCTGCCTGATACTGGTCCGCCTGCTCTGGGAAAATACCCTTGAAAACACCATTGATCCAACTGCCGACAGCTGCTACTGAACGGAAATTGGTGGTCAGGGTTAAGACCCTTCCACCTTTTTTCTCCAAAAGCCTTTTCACCTCATTGTAGATATCGATATCTGCACGCCGGAAGCGGTAAATGGACTGCTTGGGATCACCCACCACAAAAAGTGAACCAGGTTTCGGTGTCAGCCGGCGCCAGTCCCTTTCGGTCACTTCCCCCCCTGTCAAATAGAACATGATCTCAGCCTGGACAGGGTCCGTATCCTGGAATTCATCAACTAAGAGATGGGTAAACCTTTTTTGGAAATAGCGGCGCACCTCAGGGTTTTCCTTGAGAAGTGAGGCTGTCAGCAGCAGCAGGTCCTGGAAGTTTAGTTTTGATTTTTCAGCTTTGAGGTTTTGGTAGGACTCAACTGCCGGCAGTACAAAACTCACCAGAATATAATGACAGTATTCCCTCCACTGTTGCAGAGCAGGTAGTATAAAGCGATCCTTTAAATCTTCAAAGGCAGCTTCAACACTTTCGGCAGTATCCTTATCATCCCAGCGGTTCTTAACAGCCTTGGGTTTGCGGTCCAGTTCGTTAAGCAGCCTGATAAGCTGCAGAGAGTCATTAAGATCAAAGATCCTGCGGTGTCTGTCACCTTTTCTGATCAGCTCCTGAAGGGGATCCCAACCTTTAGGAGGCACCTGAGCAGGCAGTAAAGCTTCAGCCCATTCTAAAAAGTGTATCAATTCGTCCTTCACCTGAGATAGATCCGGTTCCGGCACTGCCTCTTGCACTATTTCCACATCAGGGTAGGTGAGTATTGTTTCAAAAAAAGTAAAAAGGTCCGCTGGCTCACAGCCGATCTTCTCCAGTTCAGCCAGATCTTCCGGTTTATGCACCTGAACCTCAAGGAGATATTCATCCCAGGCCCTTTTCCTCAATAAAGCATCATCCAATTCCTCCAGTTCTTCAAAGGAGGGATCAGCCCCAGCCTCTACCGGCCTTTCTCTGAGCAGTGCGGCACAAAATGAGTGAACTGTGCCTAAAAAACACCGCTCAAGTTTACCTAAAGCCTGATCCAAGCGCTCCTTTTTCAGGGGATCGGTCTCTCTAGCAAAAGCCTCCTCCAGGGACAACTGGAATCTCTCTTTTAATTCTGCAGCTGCCTTGCGGGTAAAGGTGATGGCTGCCATATTATCCACCTGGCATCTGCCCTCTTTAATCAGGGCAACCATGCGCTGAACCAAACTGCGGGTCTTTCCTGAGCCTGCACCCGCCTCCACCATGATACATCTATCCAAATCATTGATAATTGCCTGTCGTGCCTGTTCATCCTTAAGTTTATTAAACATATTCCTGCAGCCTCCTCCAGGGATCCAACCTTCTGACAGCTCTGTTTTCAAAGAGCAGTTTTGCCCTCTTCACTGCAGCCTCTTGGCCGCAGACCAGTTGATAATCACAGTAATGGCACTGGGAACCCTCATGAGAAGCAACAAATGTACCCTTTTCCATGATCTCCAGTAGAGTTTTCAGCAACTCCACCAGCTTCTGCCTGTTTNCTACTTCACGAACCACCTGTCTGCCTTCCCCCCTGACTGAGGGGAAGAGATAGCCAGCGAATTTTACCTTANGTGATCGGCCTGGAAACTCCTTTTTGAGAATCTCTTCTGCTGCAATGGCATAGAGAGCATGCTGGATCTGGCGTCCTTTATTATAGTACAACTGCTCTCCGTAATCCCTGGCGCTTCCGGTTTTATAATCCCAAACACAGTAAACATCCCAGCCGATTCGGTCGATCCTGTCTATGACCCCGCGGAAACGAATGAAACGGCCATCCCTTAGATCTATCGAAATAGGCCTGGCTAGACCGCATCCGGCCTTTGCCACTTCATCTGGGCCAAGACCAAAAGGAACTTCGAAGAAAAGGGGCTCTGAATCCCTCTGCATTTCTGCAGTCAGAAAGACATGACAAGAGTCAAAAAGCTCATTGACCTCCCTTTGATACACAAGCTTACTGGGGGGTGGAATCATCTGTTTATAATAATTAATCTGATGCTCAGCTATATCCCGGAGCAAAATTTGGTGTCTCTCCAAATCCGGCCGCTCCCCACGGGCTTTAACCTGCCGCATAAAATCACAGAAAACGCTGTGGAGTAAGGTACCCCGTGTCAATGGATCAAGCCATTTAGACGGATCAAACAAGATTTCCTCAGGTGGTTGAACCCTCAGCACATATCTGAGAAAAAAGGCATAGGGGCAACCGGCTAGGTACTCAATTTGACTACTGGANAAAATNTGAGAGGATAAACTCTGTGCAAGATCAAGCTCTGGCAGTGCTCCATCATATTCTGTAGGCTCTGACAGCTGTCTGGCATCCAGCGCTTTTTGTCCGCTGCTGATGTTGCTGTAGCAGTTGCTCACCACAGTTTGCTCAAACAGCTCTCCTGCTTTATTTATACAGAGCCACCATTCCACCTCATCTAAAGGATCGGCGTTTCCGCAGGAATACCCCACCGGTTCCCCAAGAGAACTGAGGAAATCGGAATAATCCAGCAGAGGATCAGCTTTCATTTGCCGGTAGATCTGTAGCAACAGAGGTGCAGGAAATAGCTCCCTGTTATCTATAACATCAAAGGACTGGTAGCTTAAAACAAGTTCCCCCCTGCGGGAAGCCAGAGCATTAGCCATGGTTGACAACTTTTCTTCCAACTTGTTAACAGAAAGGGGCAGCTCATCATGGATATTTTTTCGCTCTGAATCAAGAAGCACCGGATCCTGTCTTAAACTGCCGGGGAATGAGTTGGCATCCAAACCAACCACAAAGGTATAAGGACGACCGGACCAGACCAGATTGCGGTAACTGCTGAGGTGCAGCTGTCCTGGTTGAGGGCCGGAACTGCCTACCTTTAAATTTTTCAGGAGGTCTGTCAAGCTATCTACAGCTTCCTCCACAGTCATCTCCAATGAAGAAAGCTCACCAATACCTTTAAGGCAAGATGTGATCACAGTTAAAGCGGTACTATCTAAGTCACCCTTTACCCTGGTCAATAATTGCACCATCTCTGACAGAGCCCTACAGAAATCCCCGAAAGGAATATACCCTTCATCATTCTCTTCTGGGAGCTGTTTAATTAGGGATTGGAGCACTGAATTTAACTGTTGGGCCTGCTCATTTCCCATTTTTTGTGTATAGCATTCCAGCAGCTGATAGCGGTCCTTTCCCCAACCGATCCCGGCATCTCTCAAAATACGGACTGCCTGATGGGGAGTAATCTCTTTTTGCCCACCGTCAGCTTTGATAACCAGATCACCGCTCAGAAGCAGGTTATTAAGAACTCCGGTGGAAAAGTCGCTGTTTACCCAGGAGAGAATACCCTGAAGGGTACGGCCGGGACCGGTCAAAAAAGCAGAAATCCCTTCAAAAACAGTGAGCCCAAAATCCAGTGTATGGGATAGAGAATACATAGCAGAGACATATTCCTCATTTGTATAGGCCACTGTCACCTGATCCAGCGGGATTCTCCCGGCATGGAGCCGGCGCAGAACTTCCCGCAGTTCATTGGTGATGCCGTAAGCATGATAAAAACTTACAGTACTATGTCCCTTCAGCGGTTGGTTATCCTGTAGTGTATCCACAGCTAAGGTGAAAAGCTTTTCCCCTGCCAGGGCATTGATCAGCTTTCTCTGCAGAGGTGTCCATTGCACAAAAGATGGCATTAAATAGATGATCTCATCCTCAGAGTTGTAGGAAGTTGCAAGCTGTACGGCCAAGGCTAGCAGACCGGAGGGATCCAAAAGGCTGTGCTCCTCCAAATAACGCTCATATTCCTGAAGGATCAACTTGATATCCTGCCCCTTCTCTGAAGAAACAAAAGTATCAGGTACAAGGCTGCTGCCGGTTACATTGCTCTCTCTCAATTCCAGCAGTGAAGCGGTTAATGCCGCAGCCAAACCGCGGGTTGCTTTCTGCTTGTTAAAAAAGTGAAGTTCACCTCTTTCCTGCAGCCTCTGCAAAATCTCTATCACAACATAGCTGGTTAAACAACCATCGAGCAATGTAATATGCCTTTCTGTCAGGTAATCCCCTGCAATCTGTAGAGCAAGCCCGGTAGGCGTCTCTGTGCGCAGATTAACCCATCCAACACCGGCCTGGGAAAGAGTTTCACACAGCACATGACCGGTCTGGTAACTGGGCACAACAAGTCTTTTCTCCTCTACCGGGTATTTTTCACAAACCTTGGCCATCTCTGTTAGAAGATGATTCACCCTTCTTCCCTCCTCCCTTTACTGCACCATAACGCAGAAAAGTAGGGCTTAAGAAAAGACTGGTTTTGGCATTATCGCCTTTGCGGTCAAGACCAAGCTCATGAAAAATCCTTTCTGCCCATTCGGTAATCTCCTTTCCTCTTCTCCAGGCAAAATACTGCTGAACCAGGTCATCTCTGTTGCACAAAAAAGAACGCACATCTACCGCATTTCCGATAATCTCATAATAACCGTTGTACTGGTCCACACCCAGGGATAAAACTGCATGAACTATCCCCCCGGCTGTCACAGGCTGTGAACTGAAGAACTTCAATCCAGAATTCAGCCTGGCCAGATACCAATTGTTGCCGCTTCTAACATCAACTACTTGATCTCTGACATAAAAAAATGGTTCAGGGTTGTCTTTTCCATGAGGCTCCAGGCGATCCAGTAAAGCCACTTCCTGAGGAGATGGGAGAGAACTGAGCCCTACATCAACTTCGATCCAGGATACCTGGTCTTCAGGCTGTAGATGTTCCCTGGCAAAATTATTGAGAAAGGTCCTCACCTCAGGAATATCTCTGGGGTGAAGGGAAAAACCTGCTGCTAATTTATGCCCTCCGAACCTATGAAGAGCGCCTGTTTCAGAATGACACTCATCCAGCGCCTCCACCAGATCGAAATCGCCCAGGGAACGGGCAGAAAAACGTGCCTCATCACCAGAGATAGCACCCACTGCTGCCGGACGTGATACAGCCTGTGACAGGCGGCCGGCAGCGATACCGATGATTCCCTCATGCCATTGGGGTGAAGCAAGCAAAGGAAAATGGGAACCGTCATACTTGGATATGCACTCCTGTTTGATTATTTCAACAGCATTTTTTCGCTCTGCATTGATTCTTTTTAATTCACGGGCAATGGGTTCTGCTTCCTCTAAAGTCATAGCGGATAACAGCTTATAAGCCAGATGCGGATCATCAAATCTCCCAGCAGCATTAATATGGGGTCCCAAAATCCACCCCATAATGCGCCCAGTGATCTTATAATTGTTCCCGTTCAGCAAGGCCTGCAGTCCTGGCCGCATCTTCTTTCGCATCTGCAGTAATCCGCGCCTAGCCAGCAGGAGATTCTCTCCGGTCAAAGGACAAACATCAACAACAGTGGCCAGGGAAACCAGATCTAAATAATCATCAGGATACGGTTGATTAAGCAGTTCTGCTGCAGCACAGCAGGTGAAATAAGCCACCCCGGTCCCAGAATACTCCCTGTAACACTGAGAACCGGGAAGTTTGGGATTCACCACCGGTGCATCGGGCAGCTTCCCCTGAGGCTCGTGGTGGTCAGTTATTAGAAGATCAATCCCTAGGTTGTGAGCTGCTGACACAGCATCAAAAGCTGAAATGCCGTTATCCACAGTCACTATCAGATCAAAACCCTCATCAACAGCACGCCTCACATGATGAGAAGTGATTCCATAGCCATCATCCTGGCGGGAGGGCAGAAAAGGCTTAACTTCTGCACCACAGCGTTCAAGAAACCTGGTCATGATCAGTGTGCTGCAAATCCCATCACAATCGTAATCCCCAAAAATGAATACCTTCTCTTTATTTGCGGCAGCCCTGGCCAGCCGCCGGGCTACCTGCTCCATTCCCGGAAGCGAAAAAGGGGAAGGTAACTGCTGATCATCAGATAGAAGGTCCATGCTCAGCCCTCTGGCAGCAAGAACACCTTCTAAGAGCCGATATTTAGGGTAATAGACATCAGTATTTCGAAACTTCCAAACTGGCATATTTATTACAGCGATGATACGCTGTGTATCACCTCCCCTAAAAGATATTCGCAATGGAAGGAGGAACTTCCTTTTTTTCCGAAGATGCTTTTAGGGGATGGTAAGATAATTACCTTTCCGACATCTGACTTGTGGCATCCGACCTCTAATCTAGCTAGACTTGCTTTATTGCTTTATTTGGAATATTGAACTGGCTTACTTTATTGCTTTTTTGTATAACAAAAAAGGGACAGGTTTTGAATCTAAAACTGTCCCTTTCTTGGTTTTATCCAAAGATTTAAGGGCAAACTGTCCTTTATTAATTCCCTCATTTAAAGAGCCTACTGCTGCAAGTTTGCCCGAACATTGTACCAAAGTTTGAAATAAGCTGTTTAATATCACTGCTACCGCATTTTGGACATTTCACCTGTTTCCGTTTCCACCAACTAACAACAACAGTGAATTGTTCGTTGCAGTTCTGACACCTGTACTCGTAAATCGGCATTAAAACCACCCTTCCTATATGTTTTCTTTAGAATTGAGTTCATGCTCAAGATATATAGAAATAAGGAGTCACCTTGGTTAAATAAAGAGTGTTGTTCCTGACTTATCAGCGGCATTCAAAAATGTGGCCACTCCGCCGATCTCCACACCATCGATCAGTTCTTCTTTTTTGATCCCCATAATATCCATGGTCATGTTACAGGCAACCATCTGCACATTGAGCTGCTTCGCCTGTTCGATCAACTCCTCCAGAGAGGACACATTCTTCTGCTGCATGATCTTCCTGATCATCTGCGGCCCCATGCCCAGCATATTCATTTTGGAGAGGGGTAGTTTGACACTTCCCCTGGGCATCATCCAGCCAAACATGCGCTCCATAAAGTTCTTTTTCACAGCTGTGCTTTGGGCTTTGCGCAGTGTGTTCAATCCCCAGAAGGTGAAAAACATGGTTACCTTTTTGCCCATCGAAGCTGACCCATTGGCGATAATAAAGGAGGCTATGGCTTTATCCAGGTCCCCGCTGAAAACAACCAATGTATTCTGATCCCTGTCCTGAAGCCGATCCTGGGAAGAGTCACTCTCTAAAGGATTCTGTCCTGTCTGACCCTTTCTGATCACCGCCTGGATAACATTCCCTTCTTTTTTTATTTCCAGCAGCCGGTTGCCTGTGTTGTCACACCAGGACTTAATATCACTGAAAAAAGCCGGGTCTGTTGCTGAAACCTCTAAAATGTCACCTGTTTTAAGCTCCTGCATCATTTCAAAAACCTTAACAATTGGACCTGGGCACTGCAGGCCGCAGGCATCTATTTTCAACCTTTCAGTCTCCTGTTCAGGTTCACAACTGTCTTTTACAGCCACTTTTACAGCTGGTTCCGCAGCAGCTGAAATTTCTTGAACCAGCTGTTCTGTTTCCTCTTGCCTCTTCTCATCAAGCACTGCTTTATAGGTCAACCATCCGCCGCTCAAATTCCTCACTTTTTTGAAACCGCTCTGCACCAGAATCCGGTAAGCCAGATACCCTCTGAAACCAACCCGGCAGTAAATAATGATCTCCTTTTCCTTAGGCAGTTCTGACAATCGATTACGTAATTCCTGTACTGGTATATTGACCGCACCAGGCAGGTGGCCGATCTCATATTCTGCAGGTGTACGAACATCAAGCAGTAATGTTGATTCTCTGTCCAGTTGATCTATCTCATGCCAGTAGATAACTTCCATATCCCCATTGATGATATTTCCTGCTGTGTATCCTGCCTGATTAACAGGGTCCTTGGCTGAAGAGAATGGGGGCGCATAAGCCAATTCCAACTCCTGTAGATGAAAAACCGTTTCTTTCCTTCTCAGCGCAGCTGCCAGCACATCGATCCGCTTGTCTACTCCTTCCCTGCCGATGATTTGAGCGCCTAAGATCCTGCCCTCCTTGGGGTCGAAGATAAGTTTGATGTGCATTGCTGAAGACCCCGGATAATAGCTTGCATAAGCACCTGGATGGGTATAGGAAACCTGATAGGGGATCCCCATCTTTTGCAGGGTTTTCTCATTGGCACCTGTGGACGCTGCCACCAATTCAAACACCTTGGCGATAGCTGTCCCTTGAGTCCCGCTGTACGCTGCTTTTCTTCCGGCTATAATGTCAGCAACGATCCTCCCCTGCTTGTTGGCAGGCCCAGCCAGAGGAATTAATGCTGCCTCACCTGTTATATAATCCTTAACTTCAACAGCATCACCGATAGCAAAAATATGGGGATCACTGGTCTGCATTTGCTCATTGACCACAATCCCTCCCCTTTCACCGATAGCCAGACCAGCCGTTTTTGCCAGATCAACTTCCGGTTTGACTCCAACTGACATAATCACCATATCTGTTGGAATTTCTCTGCCGCTGCTGAGGCTTACCTTGGAGACTGAGCCATCTTTTTGAATAAAAGAAGCAACAGCATCATTTAGAACCAGTTCCACACCTGATTCTCTCAGGTGTTTATGCAGGAAAACAGCCATATCGTAGTCAAGAGGAGGGAGCACCTGCTTTGAGGCTTCAATTATTGTTGTTTTGATACCCAATAGATGTATATTTTCCGCCATTTCCAAACCTATAAAGCCACCGCCAACAACTACTGCCCTTTTTGCCTGGCTCCTTTCTACATATTCTTTTAAAACATCCACATCAGGAACACTGCGCACAGTGAACACATTATCTGCATCGATTCCCGGTATCGAAGGCCTTACAGGTGCAGCACCCGGTGAGAGAATTAAATAGTCATAGGATTCACGGTAAACCTTCCCAGCATGATCCAGCACCTCAATCTCTTTTTTGTCCGGATAGATCGCTGTCACCTCATTGTTAATCCGCACATCGATGTTAAATACATCTTTCATAGCCTCCGGTGTCTGTACCAGAAGCTTTTTCCGGTCTGTGATTACATTACCGATATAATATGGCAAACCGCAGTTGGCATAGGAGATATATTCTCCCCGTTCCAACATGATGATTTCCGCCTGTTCATCCAGCCTGCGGAGTCTGGCTGCCGCACTTGCTCCACCGGCCACTCCACCTACAATCACAACCTTATTACTCATCAGAGAAACCTCCTTTTTTTCGTATATTCGGATATTTGGATATAATNCTCAAAAAAATATATCTTATCCATTAAATAAAAGCTGAACTATTTTTCTTGCATCATCATTGATCACACGATAAAAAACTTCCAACCCACTGCGCCTTCCTTCGATGATCCTCGCACTGCGCAATTTAGCCAGGTGTTGAGATATAGTCGATTGGGGCACCTCAAGGCAGTTTTGGATATGGGATACATTGCACTCCTCATTTGATAATAAACCCCTGACAATACACAGCCGCACAGGATGTGCCAGAACTTTCAGCAATTCTGCCTTTTCTTTAAAAAGTACTGGATTAGTCTTAAAGGTCTCCAGCTCTGGCATTCATCTCACCTCAATACAAAATATTTGTATATTATAATATATCGATATATATAAAATGTCAAGTATTATTTTCCAAGGCAGAGTCAATTGCTTAGAAGAACGGAAAGCACAATACAGGATTGTTAACCGGCAGCAGGGCAGCATTAAAGGTAAACCCGCCTTGTCGGCGGGTCTACCTTGACAATCAGAATAATTTATATTTTTCTCTCAACCGCTGTGATAATCTCCTGAGTATAGAAAAGGATTGTTCCACATTTGATAATGCCGGGTTTAGAAAGAAGCAGTGGTCCGGAGCAAGCCAGGCTTGGGCTAATATCTGCTCTTTAGGTATACCCCGTGTGGCTAAAAAGTCCCAATACCTCTCAAGTTTTGCTTGTAGTTCGGACACTGTAACAGCCTTTGTCTGTTCATCAGTTGTGGGTGATATCCCCCAGACAATAATAGCTCCTTTATCTAAAAAAGCTCTGATCTCATCTGTGTAATAGGTAAAAACCTCTCCCCAGGACAGAGCATCTAGAGAAAGTATGTCCAGGTCAAGATTGAGCAAAAATGACCAGTCGGGATTAGCACACAGATGCACACCCTTGGGGCTGGGGATTGTTTTTAAAAAATCGGTATACTCCTCCCGGGCCTGTTCAAAGGTGTAGCCGATATTAGCATTGAACAGCATGGCCAGATGGGGCTCATCGATCCAGACAAAGGCCCGGTCATTCTTTTTATTGAGCTCCTGATACTGAACATTTATCTTCCGGGATATAAACTCATATAGAAACTCCCGTACTTCATCATCATATATGATCAATTTATAGTTTTCATCGATAATATTGAGACCGAAGCTGAGAGGACCTATCAACTGGCCTCGCACAGCATAGTAATGCAACAGGTCCTTCTCTAAAAAAGCATGGTAAACAGGAGAGTAAGCAGGAGATAACCTTAAATAATCCTGCTTCTCCATGTTACTGAGGTACTCTGGAAGCTCTTCACAAAATCTATCTTTCGAAAAAGAAATCCGCCCCTCATTTGCATTGGTGATGATACCGGGCAGATGTTCAGTAGCCTGCACATACATATCTTCATAAAAACTCATTCTAGGAAGCTGCGGCCAAAAAGGAATATCCAGTGACAAAGCAAGATTTAAGGCGTCTTCCACAGAAGTGTGGGGAAGTATCCCCATCGCGGTTGTCTGACAGTTCCCGATCAGATTCATTGTCCTTTGCCCCTCTCTGCTGCGACCTATATCCTATCGGTGCTAGGCTTGCTTTATTGCCTTTTTATTGGGATGCTTATTTCATTCCATTTCCGTATAACAACAAAAAGTTTCTAACCACCTCAGGATCAAACTGTTTTCCTGCATTTCTTTTTATCTCTTCTAGGGCCATTTCTTTGCTCATGGCTTTACGATATGTGCGATCGCTGGTCATGGCATCAAAGGCATCACCTACAGCCAGAATACGGCAAAGCAAAGGGATCTCTTCAGCTTTCAACTTCCTTGGATAGCCCGTCCCATCCCAGCGCTCATGATGATAAAGGATATATTCAGCTATCTTTGAAAGCTCCGGGATATTTTGTGCAATACGGTAACCAATTTCGGGATGTTTTTTTATCTCTTCCCAATCTTCCGGTGTCAGCGGCCCTGCCTTTTGTAAAACACTTTCTTTTATGCCTACTTTGCCAATGTCGTGCAGTACTGCCAGGAGTGATAATTCATCCAGTTCTTTTATGGAAAGTTTCATTTTACTCCCAATTGTAAGACAATAATTCTTTAACCGTTCCGCGTGCCCCTCTGTTTCCATACTCTTGACAAACAAGGTAGCCAGAAGGGTGCTGATCAGGGCATTCCGGTAGCTTTTCCCTTCCATCAGCTTCTGCCTGTACATTCTTTCCTCGGCTTCTTTGATAACATGATCCAACCTTTCAGAGGCATCTCTTTTTACAGCGCAACCCATGGCTATGCTCAACTGGGTTTTGATGCTTTTTACCCGCGAACACTCATTTTTGATTCTCCTCATGATTTTTTCCGCATTGTCGGCTGTAGTACGAGGCAGTAAGATAAGAAACTCATCTCCACCCCAGCGGGATATAATGTCATCGTTCCGGCAGTTTTTCTTCAATATCTCTGCTGTTTTTTTCAGAAGCTTGTCTCCTTCTTCGTGACCGAAAACATCGTTTGTGAGTTTCAATCCATTTACATCAGCCATAATTACCGATATCGGCAGATCTCGTGATATGTCTAGCCACTCCATCTGTTCTTCAATAAACCGTCGATTATGAAGACCGGTCAGTGAATCATGATAACTGAGATTGAGAATTTTTGCCTGCCAAGCTTTCTCTTGGGTAATATCGCGAAAAACCATGACAACTCCAGAAGTTTGTCCTTTTTCATCTTTAATCGGTGCAGCACTGTCGGCTATTGGCTTCCTCCGCCCATCCTTGGTAATCAATACCGTATGGTTAGCCAAACCAATAATCTTTCCTGTTTCAATAACTTTAGCTACTGGGTCTTCCACTGGTTCGCCCGATTCTTCATTAAGCAACTTGAAAATTTCCGCGAAGGGCTTGCCCTTCACTTCTTGCTCTTTCCAGCCTGTAATCTCTTCGGCAACTTGGTTGAGTACTATTATCCTGCCTTTCTCATCTGTGGTAACCACTCCATCTCCGATGGAATGCAAGGTAGTTTTAAACATCTCTTTTTCTCGGTAAAGCTCTTCTTTATATTTTTCCCGATCAGAAACATCGATGATTATGGAAAAGAGCAATTTTTCATCTTGATAAGATATCGGGCAGGAATAAACATCCACCAACCTGATTTCGCCGTTTTTCAACCGGTGGGGAAAGAAAAAATACCGCTGTTTTTCACGTAAAGCCATTAGCCGCCTTTTTTCAAGTTCTTCTTTTGGCAGCATATTGATGTCCTGAATGTGCATGCTTAAAAGCTCATCTCTGGTATAACCGTAAAAAGCACATGCGGCTGGATTGACATCCACAATCTTGCCGGATAATGGCTCAATAAGCAGCATAATGGCAGTGTGCTCGTTAAACATGGCCTGCAGTCGGTTAAACAGTTCTTCTCTTTCTTTTTCAGCCTGCTTCTGTGTGGTGATGTCTTTGCGAGAACCCACCAGGTATTTTATGATCCCGTTTTCCATTACCGGTGTCAAAGTTGTTAACCAGGTTCTTGTTCCAGCCGGAAAAGGTAATGTCTCCTCATAGGTTATCGGCGCATTAATATCTACACATCTTTGATAATTAGATTTGAGGATTTGGCCGATTTCTTCTCCTGCCGCCTCAATAGGAGTTTTATCACTTAAATCTTCCAGGGTGTAACCTGCCAATTTTTGATGGGCAGCGTTATTTTTAATATATCTGAATTCACCGTTTTCAACCCTGACTAAAAACATGGCATCTTGTGTACAGTTAAACACTGTCTCTAGTTGGGTGGTCAGGTCCTTTATCTGTTCTATTTCCGGTGTGATATCCTGGCAGTAAATAACAAAATAATCTTTTTGCGGAATAAAAGCTGAAATTTTATACCTGCTTCCCAAAGACTCCATGTATTGGGTAAATTCCTTTTTTTCAACAGTTTTGCGGTAAAGATCTACCCAGTCAAAATCCTTATTTCTGGTATGAGGCGGGATCTCGGTTGTTTTTTTATCCAGGATTGCTTCTCTTTTCAAACCGGTTATTTCTTCAAAGGCAGGATTAACATCAAGAAAGATTAAGTCCTTAGGAAGTCCCTCAGCGTCATAAACTACTTTGTAGTAGGCATAGCCGAAAGGCGACTGCCGTAAAATTTCCTGAAATGTTTTTCCCTCCATTTTATCCCCTCTCCTGATTTGAAAGCTGTTTAAGACGGGTAATTTCATGATCTGGTTCTTGTTTAACCACAATAATCCTATTTAATCTGTAACCTCAATGTTTCCACATTGAATCTTTCTCTCAGTATGGAGGTATGTCGGAATTCTTGTCAGCCCATTTCACTTGAGTTTTTCTAAAAATTATTCAGCAAAAAATAGAAGGCCTATAGAATATAGAAGCAAAGACCTGATAGATATGCTATATTCCCCCATTGTGTATAATATAAGAGTATTATTATGTTTTTTCAACATTATTATTTCATATATTCTATAATGTTTTATATATTTTCAATATTATACAATAATAGACTCTTCAAAGATATAACACCTAGCTACTTATCAGATGAAGACAAAAAGGGGCAGTTCAAACTGCAAATAAAGAAAGCTCCCATGAACTGGAAGCCTTGATTTAGCTGGTGGACGTGAGGGGATTCGAACCCCTGACCTCCTGAGTGCGAACCAGGTGCTCTCCCAACTGAGCTACACGCCCATTGCCTTAATAATCTTACCCTGCAGTACGTTCTCTGTCAAGGGTTCTTTAAATGCAATCAATCCACTGACCTTTTTAAATTTTCAACGATCTTATCCCGGATCCCTCTTCTCACAAATGGTTCCACATCCTTAAAATCCAGGTGGGGAAAGGAATTTATTATTTCCTGACCCATCAATGTACCCTCTCTCAGCAGTCCCGCTTTGCTCAGCATCTCGATGGTCTCTTCATCGGTCTTCCCGGTCTCCATAAATTCGTCATATAACCGTAATAACTCTTCCCAGAAAGAACGAGGCAGATCCTGTTCCACCATTGTTTTTCCTCCCATCTTAAGATCAGCTTAACCCCCTGAACTTCTGTTTATATAAAGCATTATAGATGACTATTGCCACAGAATTTGATAGATTTAAGCATCTTGCACCCTTCACCATAGGAATGCGAAGACACAGTTCTTTATTTGCGTTGATCAAATCCTCAGGTAAACCTTTGGTCTCGGACCCGAAGATAAAAAAATCACCGGGTTGGTAATCAAGCTCAGTGTAATAATTCATCCCCTTAGTTGTAATATAATAAAATTTGCTATCTGCATGTTCAGCTGTAAAATCATCAAAACTGTCATAAATATGGACATCAAGCAGGTGCCAGTAATCAAGCCCTGCCCTTTTCAGTTTGCGCTCCTCAAGTGAAAAACCAAGGGGACCGATAAGATGAAGACGGCAGCCTGTTGCAGCACAAAGTCTTGCTATATTACCTGTGTTTTGGGGTATCTCAGGCTCAAAAAGTGCTATATTGAACATTCATTATTCACTCCATCTGCATTATAAACTATAGAAAACCGGGTGTCTATTCAAATCCAATAAAAGCTCAAGTTTTGATAACCAATCTCGTGGAAACAAAGATCTTGTGGTAGCATAAATGCTTTTTGTTTGTAACAAAAAAGAAAGCAGATATAATATAACAATAGTGACGGAATTGAAGCGGTCAGAGGTCGGAAAAAGGTAACTGATCGCTACTTTTAGATGGAGGGTTCATTTTGGCAAAAAGGCCTTATCATGACTCTTTATGGAAACCGGCAGGACAGGCTATCAGCAATCACCGGATGATCGAAGATGGGGACCATCTTGCTGTCGGTGTTTCCGGCGGTAAAGACAGTTTGACACTTCTTTATGTTTTGAGTGAAATGAGGAAGTTCTCCCCGGTCAAATTCCACCTGCACGCGATTACTGTTGACATGGGCTTTAATGTGTCCCTGGAACCGATCCGGGATTATTGCCGGGAGATCTGTGTCAACTGGTCACAGGTGCATACTAAAATAGCACCGATCGTTTTTGATTACCGCAAAGAACCGAACCCCTGTTCCCTCTGCAGCAAAATGCGGAACGGCGCTCTGCACATCGCAGCCAAACAGATGGGGTGCAGTAAAATTGCCCTGGCTCACAGCCTGGATGATGCTATAGAAACCTTTTTTCTCTCTCTTTTTTATGAGCGCAGAATCAAACTGATGCAGCCGGTCAGATACCTCTCCCGGAGAAAGGTCACAATGATCAGGCCGCTGATTTATGTGCGGGAAAAAACCATAAAAAATTTCACAGAGACCTTTCAGCTGCCTGTGGTAAAAAACCCCTGCCCTGAGGATGGCAATACTCAAAGGCAGGAGATGAAAGATTTGGTCTCGGACCTGGAAAAGCGGTTTCCCGGTGTCAGGGACCGGCTCCTGACCGCTTTTCAAAAATCTGATCCTGACTCACTCTGGAAAATCCCCTGAAAAAAGGACAGGGCCAGCTCACCCATGGCCTCATAACCTTTTTTGTTGGGGTGAACACTGTCCAGATAGAACTCCTCTTTCACCTTCCCTTCGCTATCTGTAAAGGCCTTGGCAAAATCAAGGCAGTACAGACCATAGCTATCAGCTAATTCCTTTTCCTCTCTCCTGATGCGCTCCAGTTTACCTGCTGCATAATCGTCCAAGACAGCCATAGGCAAAGCCACCACAGGGCAGATATCATCCTGCTGCGCTTTTTTGATTATCTCTTCCAGCTGATAAATCGTTTCGGCACAGGAAATCTCAGGGTTGTAGGCATCATTGGTTCCACCCAGAATTATTAAATAATCGGGACAGTGCTGCTGGACATCCCTTCGATACCTTTTGTTCATCTCTTCCATTGTATTGCCATTGACACCTGCATTGATCATTTTTAACGGGCAGCGATCTTCAACATATGCAACCCAGGAAACATCCGGGCTATATGGATAACCAAAGGTAAGGCTGTCCCCCAGGCACACAACCCTCTTTCTGAACACCGGTACAACCCCTCCCCCTTCAGATAATATCTAAACTGCGTAACCTATTTATTGCCGCGGCGATTTCAAAACTGCGCGGTCTTGCATAATCCCCATTTTTCTCTTTATAGGGGGAAATCACATCCAGGCCGTACTGATCCAGGTCATTTTCTATGCAGCTGATAGCCTCGCTCAATGAGCGCTTGCCATCAAAATACTTTTTCCAGGCGTAATAGATAATATCTGCAATAGCTCTGGTCTGGCTGGGATCCACTAACTGCTCCACATCATCCAGGTCTATCTGGTAGCGGCCGAACTGAACCAGATCCAACCCCTTTGCCCCTACCTTAGTTTTTCTCCCTCGCTGTGGGTCAAAACTCCCCGGAAAAGGCACCCTAGCCTCCATCTTTCCAAACCCCTTCCCCCTCTCAGGAGTCCTGAGCGCAGGGTAGTTCTGACAGATTTCCTTCGCCTCTCTGCTGACATCTACAGGTTTATATTCATTCATCATAATAACCTGATCAGCCACATCCAGATAATCCCCGGACCCCCCGATTACCAAAATCGAGGAAACACCCTGCTCCTCATATAATGGTCGCACCTGATCCAGGAAAGGAGTGATGGGCTCTTTTTCTTTAGAAACCAGGGCCTGCATCCTGCCATCGCGAATCATAAAATTAGTGGCACTGGTGTCCTCATCGATCAGCAGCAGTTTACAGCCCACCTCTAATGCTTCAATAATATTGGCGGCCTGAGATGTGCTCCCACTGGCATTCTCTGTTGAAAAACGCCGGGTATCCTGCCCGAAGGGAAGATTGTTGATAAACGGACTGATATCCACCTTTTCAACCCTTCTTCCCTCCTCTGCTCTGATCTTAACTGCCTCCTTGATGGTGATCACCCACTCCCTGCCATCAGCTGGAAGGTGATTGTATACACCCCGTTCCAGCGCATGGAGCAGTGTTGATTTCCCGTGGAATCCCCCACCGACGATGAGGGTAACCCCTTGAGGGATCCCCATCCCTTTGATCTGACCATGGTTGGGAGTTTTAAAGGAAACCATAAGAGATGGTGGGCTCATGAATGGTATCACTCCCCTGGTCAAGGGCAGGTCACTCACACCACTGCGCCGGGGCAGAACTGAACCATCAGCTACAAAGGCAACCAATCCCTGTTCCGGAAGCGACTCTCTGATGAATTCCTGGTCTTCTGCAAGGTAAACATGTTCAGCCAGTTCCTTCTGCTTGATAGAATCATATAGCAGACTATGATCCACTATTTTGGGAAGCTCCTGAAATAACATTGCCTGTGCAACATTACCCAGTACAGTACGCCCTCTAGCTGGCAGCCCGCAGAAAAACCGCGCCTCTACATAATCGCTGTTGATCATAATAGCGCTTCTTTCCAAAACTTGCTGTTGTCCTGCATCAATAAAGATCAAACCGCTTTTCCCTGTACCCCTGTTTCCTGCACAAAATTTCTTTACAGCCTGTTCAAAACACCTGGCCAGGTAGTCACAGAGAGCAATTTTGCGGGGCTTGTCCTGGAAAAAAACTGCTGGGAATTTTGCCCGCTTTTGTTTTACCTGAACCCGTAAACTGGAAGGTGATGCAAATGGGTCTCCCTGGACATGATCAATAAACAATTGATAGTGTCCGAAATCATACTCCCCTTTGAGATCCTGGTAAGCTTTATAACCTTTATTGTTGATTCTGTGGATCTTTTCTTTTAAATTCCTGCTGTCCTGCAAAACCCACACCTCTTTGAAAAAAATCATATACACAACTGCTGCACAACAGTTGATACTATCTGCAGGCTTTTTTTTATTACACTTACCGTTCTGCAGCTAATAAAAAGGCTTCATCAACAAGCAGAGAAACAAGTTCAGCAAAAGAAATGCCTGCTGCTCTGGCAGCATCGGGGAAAAGGCTGGTTTCAGTCATTCCTGGCAGTGTATTGGTCTCCAGAACAAAGGGTTCGTATTCTTTGTTTAACATTAAATCAACACGGGCATACTGACGGCAGTTCATGGCTTTATAGGTTTTCAAGGCCATCTCTTCCACTTTTGCGGCTGTCTCAGGTGGAATGCGAGCGGGAATTATATGGTGGCTCATCCCTGGAGTGTATTTTGCTGTATAATCGTAAAACTCTGTTTCAGAAACGATCTCGATCAAGGGCAGCACCCGCGGCTCCTTTGTTCCCAGAACAGCTGCTGTGAGTTCTATACCATCAATGTATTTCTCTACTAAAACTAATTGATCATACTTGAAGGCCTCATGGAGAGCCTTTTCCAGCTCATCTTCTTCCCTGACAATAGTAACCCCTATTGTTGAACCCTCACGTGACGGTTTTACTACCAAGGGCAATCCCAGTTCTTTTTTTAAGCCTTCTACTGTGCTGCGGTCAGATTGGTCTGTTAGGAACTTATATGATGGAGTAGAAATTCCTTCATACTCCATGATCTTTTTAGACATCACCTTATCCATACACAAAGCACTGGAAAACACACCGGAACCTGTATAGGGAAATCCCAGTATTTCCAATAAGCCCTGTACAGTACCATCTTCACCGTATCTGCCGTGCAGTGCTATAAAAACAACATCCGGTAGGAATCCCTGCAACTCACCAATCAGATCACCTGCAGGATCGATCTGCTTTATCTCATAACCTTTTTCAATCAGTGCTTGTGATATTTGCCTTCCTGTCTTTTGTGAGATCTCTCGTTCAGAGGAACGCCCACCCATCAATACCGCAATTTTACGCGGTTTTTTACTTGCCACCGAGCTCACTCCTTTGCTATAATTAGTACCACATTTTTATTATTCTATAACAACTAATAAAATACCTGAAACTTTTTTTAACCTTCTTTACATAAATTCAGTTTTTCGCTATAATAGTAATGCGAATACAGGGGTGTAGCTCAATTGGTAGAGTAGCGGACTCCAAATCCGTTGGTTGCGGGTTCGAGCCCTGCCACCCCTGCCATTTTTTTTATACAGCCGAAAATCTAAAATCCCATCCACAACCTCTAATACTCTTCTCTATAGCTCATAATTCTATCCATTTCTCTGCAAACCGCAACTATTTTTTCATCTTCTAACTTATCAACTAAATATATATTATTACAATCAGTACATACTTCACACCTGATTTTCTTCAATTCATATAAATTTGGGATAGATGTTTTGACAATAATCGTAAAAGTACGTGGTACAGTGTTATTATTACAAAATGTACAAATCATTATTTAGGTTAATCCTTCAACCCCTCTCCCCTTTTTCAGCTGCTTTCGAAGTGTCATTTTTATTGCAACCCCTCAATCTATTGCTATCATAGCTTATCAGGCATCCCACTCTGATTCAAGTTCCGATTAATCAATAGGATAATATGTATTTTGTGATAGTATCATAAACCTTAAAAAGAAGCTCAGACATCTGCTTACTCTTAAAAAATTGCAATTCAACCGATATCCCGCCAGACAGGACAAGTTTGATTTCAGCATCCAAATCAAATGTACCAGCGGTTTCGATTGAGTAAGCAACGATTGACTTATAAGGGATTGTGCAGTATTCGACCTTTTTGCCTGTTAATCCCTGTTTATCAGCGATTAAAATCCTCTTGTCAGTGAAAACTGCAGCATCGCGGATGGTTTTCACCGCAAAAAGGGGTGTTTCCTGTGGAGCCAGCAGATCCTCCATGTGCTTCGGAACCGGCACCTCATTATAAAAACAATACTTGGTAGATAATACATCTGACATACAAACACCTCCTCGATTCTCTTCTTACATTCTTCTGCAAGAAAAGGATTTCCTGCTAAAGAGATTTAGCAGTTGATCAACCCCCTTGCAACGAACATTTGTTTGGCTTATAATAAAAGGAAACACATGTTCGGGGAGATCAAAATGAACCGTGCTATCCTGCTTGCAGATATGAACTCCTTTTTCGCCAGTGTGCATCAGGCGCTTGATCCAGAACTGCAGGGCAAACCGGTTATTGTTGCCGGGGATCCGGAAAAGCGCCACGGAATAGTTCTCACCGCCAGTTTTGAAGCCAAAAAAAGGGGCATCAGAACAGGGATGGGGGTCTGGGAGGCAAGGCAGCGCTGCCCTGAGGGGATTTTTATCAAGCCCCAGTATCACCTTTATGTGGATTTCTCCAGCCGCGTCCTGCAAATAATGGGTGATTTCACACCACTTGTGGAACCCTTTTCCATTGATGAGGCCTTTATGGATGTTACCGGCTCTCAGAAACTCTTCGGTTCTCCTGTGGAGATCGCCAAACAGTTAAAAGAACGGATCCGCCGGGAAATTGGGATCACCTGCAGTATCGGAGTCGGCCCTAATAAATTATTAGCTAAAATGGCAGCTGGTCTACAAAAACCGGACGGTTTGACAGTGATGACCCGTGAAAATATACCTCGGCTCCTATGGCCACTGCCGGTCCGGGAGCTTTTCGGTGTGGGGCACCGCTATGAGCAGCATCTTCATAAGCTGAACATTCATACAATCGGAGATCTGGCCGGATACCCGGCAGCCATTCTCAAGAAAAAGTTCGGCCTTTACGGTGAAACACTGTGGTTGAGCGCTAATGGCATCGATTCCAGCCCAGTTGATCCCGACAGCCTCAACCGGGTGAAAAGCATCGGCCAGCAGATTACTCTCCCCCGAGACTATAAGGGAAATGAAATCAAGGTGGTTATTCTGGAACTTGCGGATCTGGTGGCTCACCGGGTGCGGGCCGGAGGGTACCTGGGGAGGACCGTATCACTCACCCTCAAGGACACCAACTTCTGCTGGCTTTCCCGGATGCAGACCCTAAAGAGGCCCACCGATCTTGCTGCAGATATTTCCGCGGCAGCCTTTGATCTGTTGCAGAAGCACTGGTCCCCCCGCTGGCCTGTGCGTATGGTGGGAGTATCCCTGGCCAACCTCTTCCCCTCCCAGCTGGAACAGGCAGAATTATTCGGCAACAGGGAAAAACTCCGGGGGATAGAAAAGGCATGTGATCAGGTGCGGGAGCGTTACGGAAGAACAGCTGTTTTCCGGGCAGTCTCACTGAAAGAAGGATGCCTGGAACATGTGCGCTACCTTTAAGGTGCTTGTTTTATTGCTTTATCGCCCACCCCAACCACTAACTGTGTATTAGCGCGGAGGGCAGTGAAATCAAGACATTAATATTTTGGGGGTTTGGTTACAGTGAGCATTTATAACAATAACAAACTCTGGGAAGGCCACCGGGTGATCCTCCCGGAGTTCCGGGAAAAAGTAATACACAAATGCCGGGACTGCCGCTATCATATTTTGATTCAGGGCAAGGAAGAGGTGCGGCAGGGCTGTATCGAAAAATACAAAGAATTGTGGTCAAGACCACCGGAAAGAATAGATGTGCTTGTTCTCCTAAAGTTGGTAAGAGAAGAGGGATTGCGGGAGATATTGAGCAAAGGGGATCCTGAAGCACAGAGTTGCGGTTATTTCAGGCGAAAATTACCCCCTAAAAATATACGCACTCCGCAACGGAGATAACTGTATTGACAATTATTTAAAGTATTAGAACTACTGTCTTACTATAAACCTGAGAACAAGAGAAGCTGGTCCCTTTTAAAGAACCAGCTTCTTTCACTTAATTGATTAGGAAATTCAATCACTTATGTACATTCTTTTTTGGGATTTGGAAAACCCCGATGTCTTGATAAATCGCTCATTGATGCGGATACTATCCATTTGGAATATGTATCTTACATTACCCCAGGATGGCCTTGATATCCTCCTCAGGTGTGGTAATAGGCTGAATATTGTAATTATCCTGCAGTACCTTAAGCACATTCGGTGTCAGGAATGCCGGCAGAGTCGGGCCAAGCCTGATGTCTTTAATCCCCAGGTGCAGCAGCGTCAGAAGGATAGATACCGCCTTCTGTTCGAACCAGGAGAGAACAAGGCTCAAGGGCAGGTCATTGACCCCACACTTGAAGGCATCAGCCAAGGCTCCTGCCACCTGAATGGCCGAGTAAGCATTATTGCACTGCCCCATATCCAAGAGACGAGGAATGCCGTCGATCTCGCCCAGGTCCAGATAGTTGAAGCGGTACTTCCCACACCCCAGAGTCAGGATTACACAGTCCTGCGGCAGTTTCTGCACGAACTCTGTGTAGTATGACCTGCTGGAGCGTGTTCCATCACAACCGCCAACAAGGAAGAAGTGGCGGATCTTGCCTGACTTAACTGCTTCAATTACTTTGTCTGCTATCTGAAGAACAGCTTGGTGATGGAAACCGGTCATTGTTGTAGGCCCTATATTCTCCTGAAGTGGAGGCAGGGACAAAGCTTTCTCGATTACTGGGGTAAAATCACGGTTATCGATATGGACAACACCCGGCAGATCAGCGATCCCACAGGTAAACATTCGGTCTCTGTAAGAATCCCGGGGTATCAGCACACAGTTGGTGGTTCCCAGGATGGCACCTGAAAACTCTTCAAACTCTTTCTTCTGATTCTGCCAAGCGGTGCCGTAGTTCCCCACCAGGTGCGGGAACTTCTTCAATTCGGGGTAAGCCAGAGCCGGCAGCATCTCCCCATGGGTATAAACATTAACTCCCTTGCCTTCTGACTGCTTCAACAGTTCATAAAGGTCCAAAATATCATGGCCGGTCACCAGGATACCAGGGCCTTCCTTTGTTCCTACCTGTACCTCTGTAGGCTCCATCTGTCCAAAGCGCTCAATATGAGCCTTATCCAGCATCTCCATCGCCCGCAGGTTAATTTCACCGGCTTTAAGCAGCAGTTTGATATGGCTCTCCAGATTAAAGTTAACATTGGTCAGTGTGGAGAAAAGTCCCTCTGCAAAAAAGGCATCTACCTGTTCATCATGAGCACCAAGCTCCCGGGCATGGTAGGCATAGGCTGCGATCCCCTTGAGAGCAATAACAAGTGTGTCCTGAAGGCCGGCAATATCCGGGTCCTTCCCACATACACCCGATTTAGTGCATCCTGTTCCTTTTGCGGTCTGCTCACACTGATAACAAAACATTTTTCTCCCTCCCAATTTGAGATTATTTTTGTCCAATTAGATTAGAAAAACCACACAATACAATTGTTCCATATTTTAACATCGAATTATACAAGACTAAATACATCCACTTTAGCGGCAAAAAGTGTATTATCCTTTTACACCACCTCCCGGCAGGCCGCCTTCACGTACCTGTTCCACTAAATCCAACAGGGTGATCTGACTTAAAAAACCTGAAATTCTCTGTTCCAACTGAAGCCAGTTATATTTGAGCACACACTTGGGAGCACGGTTGCATCCGTCTTTTCCCAAAAAGCATTTGTTCATAGCCAATTTACCCTGCATAAGCTCAATAACCTCAAGCAAATTGATCTCTTCGGGATTCTTGGCCAGATAAAAGCCACCGTAAGCTCCTCTGTGTGCACCCACAAAACCGCCACGAGTCAGCTTCTGCAGAATCTTTTGCAGGTATTCAAGAGGAACATCCTGCTCCTCAGCAATCTCTGCAGCTGTCACTTCCTTACCGGGATGGAGTGCTAAATGTACAAGTGCTCTGATACCGTATTCTGTTTTGCGTCTGATTATTTCCATGGTAACACCATCCTCTATGTGGACTATTATAGTCCACATTGATCGACCTGTCAATAAATTTTAAAAAATTTTTTTAACTTTTTTAAATCCGATGAAAACCAGGGATATATAGAAGAACCGGCTATCATATATAGCTGTGTAAGCCCGGGACCATAAGGGTAATTCCCATCAGAGTAAAGAGAACTGCGAAAAACCCCAGACAGCTAAGGATAGCTCCAGCTTTGCTACTCCAAAGAGAGGTATGCCTCAAATGCAAGTAAAATCCATAGACAAGCCAGGTAATCAAGGATGCTGTTTCTTTCGGATCCCAACTCCACCATGTTCCCCAGGCCTGCTCTGCCCATATTGCCCCTGTAATAATAACCAGAGTGAGGAAGGAGAAACCGAGAGCATTACAGCCGTAAATAAGATCATCAAGACTCTTGTGATGGCTGAGCATCACAGGCACTTTTAACAAAGACATCAGGGCCAGAGCAAAAGAAACAGCAAAAACACTGTAACCGATCATGGCAACAGACACATGAAACTTTAACCAGGGACTTTGCAGGGCGGGCATCAGCGGTTGTATCTTGCTGGAAAACAGTGCTGCACACCCCAAAACACCGATAATCAGGGGAAGGATAAACACTCCGCTGTTTTGGAGTTTATACCTAATCATAATAAACAGATAAGTAGCGCTCATCCCCCAGGCGAAAAGGAGCAAAAACTCATAAAGATTGCTACCGGGTAATCTCCCTGCCAGCAGAGAGCGGTAAATCAATACAATGTTGAGGAGAATGAAACCGATGATAGTACACAATATACCTAGCTTTTCCAGGGTGTGCTTTTTGTACCATAATAGTGCGAGACAAATCAGAGCAGCAATTAAATAAAAACAAAAAGTTATTAAAACAAGATTCTCCTCCAAAGGTCACTCACCTTTCCTTCCCCTCTTGCTGGAAATCAGGTAATACAGCAGTATGCCACAGCCAAGAAAAACAAAGCCAGTGAAAACGATAGGAACTCCGGGGTCTTTTTTAACATGAAGTCCTGTATAGTTCCTGTAGCCTGAAAAAGTAATTTTTAACCCATCACCCAACTCCGCTGATTCCTGGGGCTTGAGCATAACGATGTCAACAGGTAAACCGCCTGAAGTCCGAAGAAAAGCCAGTTGTGGGTTGTTTGCTTGAGGTGTACGGGAAATCGGACGCCCTTTTGCATCCCTTGCCCAGTCCGGATAAAACCTCAGTTGTAGGATTTCACTGCCCTCTTCATTAAGAGCAAGCTGATCCCCATCTTTAACTTGAAAGTTTCGGGAACTGCCATCCTTCTCCAGAGAGAGATCCAAGAGCCATCCATAGTTGAACTGATAGACTTTAAGGCCTTGATAAGAAAGAGGGTTATTAACAGATATTGTTTTTTCAGATAAATTTTCGCCATCTTTGAGCAACTTCAAGTCGGTATAGTACTGGCTCGGAGAACCATCTGTGTGGTGCTCTATGTCAAAACCCACCGCTTGCAAGTCATAGCGCTGCTCCCCTATGGTGATCCCTTGAGACCCGGGTACAGCTATTTCACAGTATTGTTCAAAGCTGTAAAATGCTCCGATAAAGGCACCCAATAACACAAGTAAAAGACCTGTATGCATGAAAGGAGACCCTAGGAAATGCAGTCCGGCAGGAAGTGAAGGTTTTTTGATAACACAGCGATAATAGTTCTGCCATCTTTTGATGGTACAGGCCAACAGGTTAATAAAAAGCAGCAAGCACAACACAAAAAACCATGTAGAATTAAAAACCTGATCAAAATCAAGCGCAGTGATCAAAGAACCCATCAGATCGCCGTAATTGTGATAATAAAATGAGGGATCTTCACCTTGAGGGATGAAGATCCCCGGCAGGCAGACTACAGCGAGAATGGTAAAAAGCAGGAGGGCAATCCTTACGGAGGTTAATAATCTCCATAAAAAGATGCCACAACCCAAAACAGTACCGTAATTTGTTTCACGCTTTTTATCTGTCATTTATTACCTCTCCGCTGTTCTCGCCTCTTGTGCTTTTTCTATAGCTTTGTGAGCGCAGTCAACAGCTTTACCAAGAAGATACAACCCTTCCTGTGGGTTATGAAAGCCCATGGAGTTTTCAGCAGCCATCCAGTCCCAGTACCACTGAGCCTGCCGGTGAAGTGTCCTGGCTTGATCAAGGATTTTTTCATTTACCCCCGGCGTTTTTGCACTTTTTGCTATCTCTTGAATTGCTTTTTCTATTGTTTTTCCAGCCAGGTTCTTCATTTCATAAGTACGGTCCTGAGTATAAAAGACCCGTTCCCTTAATTTTTCAGCACTTTCTCTGTGGCAGACCAAACAGCTTTGTTGCATGTGTTTAAGAGGACTGGTCCACCAGTGGGATGTGATCTTTACATTCCCTTCTTTTACATATGGCATATGACAATCAGCACAGCTCACACCTGCTGCATAATGTGT
>JGI24714J26587_10000383_pt1 | contig 31156 bp, 29 predicted proteins | sample BioPla4DNA2_FD_26587 | JGI IMG/M metagenome (IMG submission 26587)
AGAATCTATTTTTTCTACTATTTCAAATACATCTATAGACCTAGCATATAGTAAAAAGGGGAAATTGGAGCGCTTCATATACTCAACCCCTAGGGTTATTTGACATACGATTACTATAATAGTCAATATACCTAAGGAATAAAGGGTAGATTTTTTAATTTGTTTCTATACCCCTTGAAGCACAATATATACATGTAACTATCATTCCTATGGCCACCAGATTTTCAGAGGTATCCGGTAGTATTGAGGAATTTATCAACTCCGTTTGTATGGTGGCAGTATTATGCCTAGTATTACCCCTTATTATTTCCAATAAATGTATAAATTATAAGGACTTTATTAGAAGTGCCGAAAATCAGACTAATTATGAGAAAAGAGGTAATACTATTAATGAAAAAATTATTTTCTTGAATGGAGGTAATATATGGATACTTTAGCTTTAGTCCTAGTTATAATTGGAGCCCTGAATTGGGGTTTAGTATCAGTCTTGCAATATGACTTAGTAGCCGCCCTCTTTGGTGGTAGCGATGCCATTTTAAGTAGGATAGTCTACGGTTTAGTTGCCTTAGCAGGTATTTATTGTATTAAATTCTTAATGGATAGGGATAGGGTAAGGGAATAAAAAAAGCACCTGATTATTTCAATCAGGTGCTATTCTGTATTTATGCCATAATTCTCTTCTTCAACAGTTCATAAACCAATACGGAAGTTACCGCTCCCAATAGGCCCTGGAAAATATTACCCGGTACCGATATTAAGGCTGCCTTAGGACCGTACATAAAAGTCTCTGCTATATAATAGCCAAAGGCCATCCACAGGCCCCCTATAATAGTAGCTAATAGGGGTTTTTTCCCACCGATTCTAGTCTCCAATAGTCTTCCTGCAATAAAACCCTCTATGCCTTTTACTAAAAAGGTTATAGGAACATAATGGTTATAAGCTAGCAGTAAATCTGCCAAAGCTGAACCTAACCCTCCAACTATAAATCCACCCTTCTTACCTAAAATCATGGCAGAAATAAATACTACCATATCCCCTAAATTTAAATATCCCTCAGTGGCAACCGTTGGTATGTGGATTACCATAGTCATAATGGTGGTTAAGGCTACTAAAACTGCCATCTTTGTCAGTATCTTAGTATCCTTCATAATATCACTCCTATCTGTATGGGTACGATATCTCTTCACACAAGGTCTGTATCTATTATTAGAATAACACTTTAAAAGTGTTTACGCAACCCTATTATAAGATTTTTCTAGGCTGGAAAGTGTAAGGGGTCTGTAGTCTCTAGGTTTACATCATACTCTAGGAAGGTATCCTGATCTATAATAGCTGCAATTCTTTCTCTAGGGTCCATCCCTAAATCCTTAATCTACCATAGGTGATCTTAAAATATATATATCTTCAGAGGAATTATCCATTATATCTTTTTCAAGATCATTTCCTGCACCTTCAGCTATATCAAGCTGCTTATCAAGTTGGCTAAACTTTTCCCTTACTTGGGATTTGTCTTCCTCCAGCTTATTATTCCCTTAGATATAAATATTTTAAAATCACCTTTGTGAATCTCTACAGTCTCTATATCCGTATTATTTATAGTCAGTATCAATTCCTTGATGTCCTTTACCTCCAAGATTTCACCTCCTAAGATATAAAAAAATAGTATAGAAAACATTATAACATAATGTACAACGACTTTGTCCATGGGGGTTGGTAGGTAAATAGGCATAATAAGAAAATAGGCTTAAAGCAAATTAAAATCCCCTCCTTTAGCCCAAAGCAAGGAGGGGATTCTAAACTAATATATCTTATAATAAACCATTTTGCCTCAAGTATTCTTCCACATCAGATCTTATGGTGTTTCCTTTTAATATTTCCTGATACCACTGCTCATCAAAGGCAACTTTTTCCTCAGCTATTTTCAGTATTTCATCAGCCATCATTGGGTCAACTACTACAACCCCATTAGCATCACCAACTATAATATCACCAGGATTTACCGTTACACCACCACATGATATAGTATAATTTATCTCTCCAGGTCCACGCCTACTACCTAAAGATGGGGTTACGGCTTTTGCAAAAATAGGCGCCCTCATCTTCTTTAACTCTAAAATATCCCTAACAGCACCGTCTATTATAATCCCAGCTACCCCCTTCTTTATAGCTGTAAAGGTCATCATTTCACCTATGATGGAATTCATATCTGCTCCATAAGTATCCACTACTATGATATCGCCTTCTTCAGCCATTTGAATAGCCTTATGAAGCATAAGGTTATCTGCCGATCTCATCCTAACAGTTATGGCATTTCCTGCAATCCTTGTTTCCTCATATATGGGCTTAATGCTAGGGTGCATAGTATTAAAACCATTCATGGCATCACTAATGGAGCAGGTACCGATTTCCTTAAGCCTGGCCAACAATCTTTTATCACTTCTAACTATATCTCCATTCATCCTAAAGCCTATCTTACTAATCATTTCGCCCTCCTATTGACTTTCATTATTGCCGATTATATTGTTCAACAATTTTGTAATCTAATTATAGCATGGCTAAATTTCCATGTCAAATGAAAAAGATACCAGCAGTTTATGTAATAATAAGGCAAATAAAGATAAATTTATCTAAAATGTTAATATTATAAATCTTAAAAGCTTTATATAATATTAAAAGCTTATATAATATTAAAAGGCATTAGCTTTAGCTAATGCCTCCTAATTCCTATTCTAGTAACTCTTTTAGTCTTCCTACTATTTTATATTCTGTTTTCCTTAACTCTTCTATATTTTGCTTGCTCAATAATAACATAATCATCTTTATCTTATAGACTATACCATCTAGATAATTTTTTGCATTTTCATAGCCACCATGAACTAGATAAGCTAATATTTCACCACTTATACCAGCCAATTCAGCTCCTAATATTATTGATTTTACAATGTCTGTAGCATTCCTAATTCCACCGCTGGATATGATCTTTAGATCCTCCGGTAATTCCCTACACTTTATTAGGGAAAGGGCTGTCGGTATACCCCAGGAATAGAGTTCCCCTAGATCTATATTTCTATTTCTTAAGTTTTCTATTTCCATAAAGTTAGTGCCACCAAAGCCAGAAATATCTACATATCTCACCCCTACATCATACAACCTCTTTGCCACATCCTTAGATATGCCAAAACCAACTTCCTTTACTATAACGGGCTTGTCTATGCCCTTAACAATCTTTTCTATATTGTTGATTATGCCCTTAAAATCACGGTCTCCCTCATCCATTGCCAATTCTTGTGCCACATTTAAATGAATTTGAATAGCATCCCCATTTATCACATCTAGTGCAATTTTGGCATCTTCAACGCTGGCATATCCGTTTAGATTTGCTATTACTACACCTTCATCCCCTATATTATCCCTTACGATTCTAAAGGAATCCTTACAAGCATCATCTTCACACAAGATTATAGTCTCAGAACCTACAGCCATGGGAATGTTGAAGTTCTTAGCCAGTAGGGATAGCTCCCTATTGATTTCTCCCGCAAATTCTGTACCGCCTGTCATAGCATTTATAATAATTGGATAGTCTATAGTCTTTCCAAGAAACTCCATCCTAGTATCTATATCTGACAGATTTAATTCAGGTAGGGCATTATGTTCAAGATAGACATCGCCAAAAAGGGTATCACCCTCAAATGTGGTTCTAAGATAGTTCTCCACATGTTCCTTCTTCCTGCTTTTTCTCATTATTTTCACTCCTATTTATTTTTTAATAAATAGTCTCCAAACATTTCTTCAACTAGGGCCTCTGTAGCTTCCCTATCATATATTAAATAAGAGATACCGTTTATCATCTTATTGGTACCAGTAATTGTGGCAGTATTAATATTTTCCGTATCTATATTTCTTGCAGCCCCTACACCTTTTAATATTAATTTAAAAGGTATATTAGTTTCTACATATTCGAAATAAGTTTCCACCAACTTAGGTAACTTTAAGATATTCTTAGGCTGTAGTGTTTGCTTTATAAGTTCCTTCATAAAGTACTGCTGAGCCTTTATCCTGCCTAAATCTCCATCTGCATAACCAGATCTAAACCTTAAGAAATCATGGGCTTGTTGGCCATCTAGTACTTGTAATCCTGGCATTATGTCGATATTTAATGGCGGATTAGCTGTAGGATCTTTATACTTCATCCTCTGTGGAACGTCTATCTCCACTCCACCGATTGCATCCACTATAGTTTTTACAGCCTTATAGTCCACTTTTACATAGTAATTTAAATCTATACCAAGGAAATCTTCTACAGTTCTGATGGTTAGGTTAGTACCACCGTAGGAGTGGGCGTGATTTAGCTTATCTTCCTTACCCCTAACCAATACCCTGGTATCCCTTGGTAGGGATAGAATATCGATTTTACCCGTATCAAAATTCACCTTAAATAGCATAAGGGTATCCGTTCTTATACCCCTATAGTTCTTCATATCATTAGAGTCAACGCCCATCATCAAGAATACTATTTCATTATCTACTGGTAATTTATAATCATCTTCTATAACATCGTCATCTTCCATAACAATTTCATCACCAGGAGCTGCCACCGTCTCCTTTTCAAAGACTTTAAACCATAAAGTAGAATAAAGAATAGTAAAAGCTATTAAGGATAAAATAAATGTTATAATAAATTTTCTCTTCATTGCTACACCTCAAGTCTAATCTTCTACTCTATCCAAAAGCTACTATTACAATAATACTACATTAAAGGTGTAATTACAATTAAAAATATAAAAGTCCAGTTTACAAATTAGATACAAAAAAGAGGCTTATAGCCTCTTTTTATAAATATTTATTATAGGTATCCTATATGGTTTTTAATCGCTTAATAACCTCTTTTCTCCCTCAAGTTTTCTTATTGGTCCTACATTTTGAACATATTCCATGGTGCCTAGGTATTCTCCCTTTTCATTCCTTACAGCAAAGAATCTTATCAAGATGAACATATCCCCTTTTTGAATCCAGAAATCTTCCCTATCCTTCTTGCCAGTTTTAAAGTCCTTTACGATCTTTTCCACTATATGGTGGGATTTAGGTGGATGGCAGTTCTCCACTTCCCTTCCAATTACTGCCTTAGTCCTAGTGAAAATCCTATCTTCTCCTTTGGTAAAAAATCTTACCTTATTATCCTGGTCTACAAAGGAGATCTCTCCTGGTATAGTTTCAAAAATAGCCCTTATTTGTTCCACAGTTAAGGAGCCATTTTCAAACTTAATCCGGCCGTTGGAATCTATTACATCCTCCTCAACTTCCTCATCCTGCTTTTTTATTCGCTTATATTCCCACTCCCTATCAGGAGTTATTAAACAGTATCCGATTTCATCGGATTCCTTATAGATGGTAATCCATTCGTCTTCCGTTAGGGTTTCTAGACACATAGGAAATAGGATGTTCTCCTCCTTATAGATCATCTCCTTGATCTGCTCCGTAGCCTGATTTAATTTTTCAACTAGCTCTTCCTTCTCTCCTAGATAATTAGTCAAGCTCAGCTTTACATCCTTGATTAAGGCCCTAATTTCATCATCAACCCCCCACATAACTTTAGGGGGAGCTGTAATACCATACTTCTCTAAGTAAGGGAATACTAGGTTTTCCTTTCTATCATAATGCTTATCTATATCCCATAGGAGGTTTACCAGCTCTAAAAGCTTAAAGACATTTTCTTTTGAATCATCCTTCTTAAAGGCCTCTAACTGCCTTTTTATATCTTCATCTAAAAGCTTTATTATGGCTTCATTTTCCTTCTTAAAAGTGTGTATGGGATGGCCTGGTACCTGCTCAGGATGGTGTATTTCATCTAGAGAGCCCTTAAATACTGCAGCATGGACATCACAAAGGTTTTGAATCTCTTCTATGGGAAGACCCTCTTTAACCAGCTCTACTTCCAGCATGGAAATCTCCCTAGGAGAAACCCCGTCTATTACCTCAGCAAACTTTTCCTTTACTTCATCCACCGTCTTACCAGCATGTAGTTCCCTGATAACTTCCTTTAGTTTCTCACGCCTATATTCTCTATTGTTAAGTGCTTCACTCATCTCTATACCTCCCTTATTATCTTGTTTATATTATTACCCAATAAATGGCCTTATAAAAGATAAATAGATAATAAAAAAAGGCTCTTCTTCATATGATTCCGCCAAAAACTTTTGTTTAAAATAGGAAAGTCCTTTAGGAACTTTCCTATTTTTTAATGCTATTTAACTACTATTTGGCTAGGGAAGACTCCTCTCTCCTACCTTTACCTACTAAATTGACTTCAGCCCTAGATAACATCAACTTGAGCCTATTTAGCTGATTGACTTCGCTGGCACCTGGGTCATAATCTATAGGGACTATGTTGGCATTTGGATAGATCTCCCTTATAGGTTTAATCATACCCTTGCCCGTTATATGATTTGGGAGACAACCAAAGGGCTGGACGCATACAATATTTTCTGCACCATTTTCGATAAGCTCCATCATCTCAGCAGTCAACAGCCAACCTTCACCAGATTGGTTCCCTAGGGAGATTAGTTTTTCTGCCAGCTGGCCTAATTCCTTTATAGTCAATGGTGGATTAAACCTCTTACTCATACTTAGTATCTCCCTAATAGGCTTTCTAAAGTGTTCTATATATTTGATACCTATCTCACTAACTAGACTACCTACAGCCCCCTTACCCAGATGCTTACTCTTAAACTCCGCATTATATACACAATACAAGAGGAAGTCAGCAATATCTCCCACCACCACTTCAGCTCCTTCAGCCTCTAAGACCTTAACCAACTGGTTATTGGCCATAGGGTGGTATTTTAATAATATTTCACCAACTATACCCACCTTAGGCTTCTGTATATCTAGGATTTCTATTTCATCAAAGGACTTAACTATATTCCTAGCATATTGAAGGAAGTTCTTATAGGTCATATTCCTTAAATTTCCCCGTAATTCTTCTATCCATTGGTCTAAGAGCATATTGGTGGAGTTCTTTATCTTCTCATAAGGCCTTACCCTTAAAGATACCCTCATCAATAGATCTCCTAATAATACGGCCATTATTCCCCTCTTTAATAGGCCATAGCTTATGGTAAAGCCAGGGTTTTTTTCAATTCCTTGGGCGCTCACACTAATAACGGGAACATTGGAAAAGCCAGATTCCTTAAGGGCCTTCCTTAAGAAGCCTACATAGTTAGAAGCCCTACACATACCACCGGTCTGACTTATCAAGAGGGATGTATTGTTAGGATCATACTTACCTGATTTTAGGGCGGCAATAAACTGTCCTATGACAATTATAGATGGATAGCAAGCATCGTTATTGACATATTTTAAGCCCTCATCTACTGCATCTTCCTGAACCTCTTCCAAAACTACTAAATCATAGCCATAATCCCTAAAGAGCCCCTCTAATAACCTAAAATGAATTGGAGCCATCTGTGGCATTAAGATGGTATGCCTCTTCCTATCTTCCTTAGTAAATAGGATCCTCTCACCATATATTTGCCTTTCCTTCGCTGGTCCACCTTCCTTTTCGTCTAAGGCAGCCTTTAAGGACCTGATCCTAATTTTAGCCGCTCCCAGGTTGCTTATCTCATCTATCCTCAATTGGGTATAGATCTTGCCTCGACTCTGCAATATCTCCTGAACTTGGTCGGTGGTCACAGCATCTAGGCCACAACCAAAGGAGTTTAGCTGTACCAGTTCTAAGTTCTTATGTTTGGATACGAAATCAGCAGCCCTATATAATCTAGAATGGTAGGTCCACTGGTCTAATACCCTTAAAGGTCTCTTGGGCTCACCCAGATGGTCTATACTATCCTCCGTTAAGACAGCCATTCCTAGGGAAGTAATAAGGCTAGGAATACCATGGTTTATGGCTGGGTCTATATGATAAGGTCGACCGGATAGAACTATACCTTGTAGGTCATTATCCTCTAGGTATCTAACTACCTTCTCCCCTTCTGCCCTTATATCAGCCTTATAGTTCTGCATCTCATCCCAGGCCTTATCTAAAGCTACCCTTATCTCCTTATAGCTTATATTAAAGGAACTTAAGGCCTTATATAACTCCTTACCTAAGCTCTTCTTATTATCTAAGGTGATAAATGGATTTAAAAAGAGAATATTCTTATCCTGAATCTCCTGGATATTGTTTTTAATAACCTCTGGATAACCTGCAACTACAGGGCAGTTCAGATGGTTATCAGCCCTTGGGTCTTCCTTCTCCTCATAGAATACCGATGGATAAAAAATAAATTTAACACCCTTTTGGATTAAATCCATAATATGGCCATGGCTAATTTTAGCAGGATAACAAGCCGTCTCGCTTGGTATAGAGCTTAAACCACTTTCGTATACACTTCTGCTAGACTCGGTAGATAATTCAACCCTAAAGCCCAGCTCTGTAAAGAAGGTATGCCAGAAGGGATAGTTTTCATAGATATTTAGTACCCTGGGTATCCCTACTGCTCCCCTTGGAGCTTCTTTAAGGGCTAAAGGCTTATAAGCAAAGGCCCTCTTATATTTGTAATCAAAGAGGTTTGGTAACTTATCTTCTACTAAATTGATGCCAGATCCCCTTTCGCACCTATTACCAGTTATAAAGCTATTGCCGTCGGAGAATCTATTTATAGTTAATAAGCAGTTATTTCCACACTTACCGCACCTGCCTTGGGTAGTCTTATAGGAGAAGCTTTCCAACTGATGAGCTTTTAAAATAGTAGATTCCCTGCCTTTACACCTTTCCTTGGCTATTATGGCAGCGCCTAATGCACCCATAAGGCCTGATAGATTTGGCCTAATGGCCTCCCTATCTGAGATGAGCTCAAAACTTCTAAGGATGGCATCCCCGTAGAAGGTACCACCCTGAACTACGATTTTCTTTCCTAGGCTCTTTGGATCCCTTGCCTTGATAACTTTTTGAAGGGCATTTTTTATTACTGAATAGGACAGACCTGCTGCTATATCCCCTATGGTGGCCCCTTCTTTTTGTGCCTGCTTAACCTTAGAGTTCATAAAGACCGTACATCTGGAGCCTAGGTCAACAGGATTCTTGGCAAAAAGTCCTTCAGCTAGGAATTCCTCCACCGTCATATTGACGGATTTAGCAAAGGTTTCTATAAAGGAACCACAGCCAGATGAACAGGCTTCATTTAAAAGGATGTCGTCAATTACCCCATCTACAATCTTCATAGATTTCATATCCTGGCCACCTATATCTAGGATAAAGTCTACATCCTTTTGGAAATGGCTTGCCCCCTTATAATGGGCTAAGGTCTCCACTTCTCCAACATCTATTTTTAGACCTGCTTTTATAAACTCCTCGCCATAGCCTGTCACGCAGGAATAAGTAATGGGAATATGAGGCATCTTCTTATATATATCCTTCAGTATTAATATGGCTTGATCCAAGGGTTTACCCTTATTATTACCGTAATAGGTATATAGAACTTCCTTATCCTCGCTGATAAGCACAGCCTTGGTTGTAGTAGAGCCAGCATCTATACCTAAATAGGCCTTACCATTATAATTAGCTGGATCCTTTGTTTCAATCCTCTGCTTATGATGACGGGCCTTGAATTCTTCATATTCTTCCCTATTGTTAAATAAGGGTCTAAGTCTTCTTATTTCCACCCTTTCCCCGCTACCGTCCTTATCCAATAAGTCTTTTAATTTTTCATAGGATATGAGTTTTTCTTCTGCAGATGAGATAGCAGCTCCTATAGCCACATATAACTGTGAGTTTTCAGGATATATGATATCGTCCTCTTCTAAGTCTAATGTCTCAATGAATCTATTCCTCAGTTCAGAAAGAAAGTGTAATGGTCCTCCTAGAAAAGCTACCCTTCCCTTAATGGGCCTACCGCAAGCTAAGTTTGATATGGTTTGATTTACTACTGATTGTAAGACCGAAGCACTAATATCCTCCTTGGAAGCCCCTTGATTTATCAAGGCTTGTACGTCTGTCTTGGCAAATACTCCACACCTTGATGCAATTGGATAGATGGTCTTGTGACCCTTGGCTAATTCATTTAATCCCTCCGCGTCCGTTTCCAATAGGGAAGCCATTTGATCTATAAAGGCTCCTGTTCCACCTGCACAGATGCTATTCATCCTCTGTTCTAAAGCCCTTCCTAAATATGTAATCTTCGCATCTTCTCCCCCTAACTCTATGGCCACATCCGTATCAGGAATCAGATGCTGTATACTTCTAGTTGAAGCTACAACTTCCTGTATAAAGGGAATGTCTAACCACTTTGTTACTGCTAAACCACCTGAACCTGTAACCATCATGGTTATCCTATCATTTTTAAAATTCTTATAGGCATCTAGTACTACTTCTCTTACTGAACTTTTGATGTCAGAATAATGCCTTCTATAGCTGCCATATAACAATTCATAGGAACTATTTAGAACTACTAATTTTACAGTAGTAGATCCTACATCTAAGCCAACATGAAGTATTGACATTCAATCCTCTCCTCCAAATGCAAGTAAGCAATTATCATAACTATATTATACTATAATTACAAAAATTTGTAATATTAAATACTTTAATAAAGTAAAATACCCTCACTAGGAGGGTATTTATTAGTCTAATATACAGATTTAGTCTGGTATACAGATTTCTGCTCCAGGTTTAAAGTCACCCGGTGGCATATTTGGATTTATCTTCAATAGATAGGATACGCTAGTATTAAACTTCATAGCCAAGGCTGCTATAACTGAACCATGAGAAGGAACATCTGATGGCATTATGGTGTAGGCCTTAGTTCCTTTCTTACAAGGACATCCCCTATCCTTGTGAGCTAGTATGCAAAGCTCTTGACCTACCCTTATCCTATCTAAATCTAGATTAGGATTACCAGCCATTAGGTCCATAACTGATATATTGAATTTTAATAATATGGAGGATAAGGTATCACTTTCTTTAACTACATAGATATGTCCCCCTGGACATGGTTTCGGACTAGGTTTGCCTTTTGGAATACAAATAAGCTGACCTACTTGCAACCTATCTGGATCGATGCCTGGATTAGCAGCTATTAATTCTGCCAAGCTAACATTATATTTCCTTGCAATTGAGTATAGGGTATCCCCAGGTCTTACTACGTAATACATACCATCGCAGGCTGGCCTTTCATCCCTAGGTATACAGATTACCTGACCGATTTGTAGGTTATTTGGATCTATTCCTGGATTTAGGGCCATTATTGCCTCTACTGTCGTATTATAGGTCCTAGCCAACTGCCATAGGGTNTCTCCCTGCTTGATGGTGTATTCAAAGGATCCGGCTGGACATCTGCGTGGCCTTTCTTCTGGGATACAGATTACCTGACCGATTTGTAGGTTGTTTGGATCTATTCCTGGATTTAGGGCCATTATGGCTTCTACTGTCGTATTATAGGTCCTGGCCAACTGCCATAGGGTGTCTCCCTGCTTGATGGTGTATTCAAAGGATCCGGCTGGACATCTGCGTGGAGGCTTACTATCCTTTGGTATGCAGATTTTTTGGCCTACTTGTAAATTATTTGGGTTAATACCTGGATTGATGGCCAGTATGGCATCTACAGTAGTATTATAAGTTCTGGCCAATTGCCATAGGGTATCTCCAGCTTTTATAGTATATGAGAAGCTTCCACTAGGACATTTGCGGGATAATTCATAATAATCCTTCATCTTAACCACCTTTCTTTATTAATCTTTGCAATATATACTATGCAAAGGTTTGGTTAAGAGTTCCTTTCACTTTTGGCTAGGTGGATATAATTGTATATAGGCAATATAAATAGATAAAAGGCATAAGGGACTATAAGGGCTGGATTCAGGCCTAAATTATTGGCTATTACGAAGTTGGCAATATTCCAGGGTATCATGGGGGATATAACGATGGCTGTATTGGAAATATCTGTAGCCAACTGGTAATTATCTACTTCCAGCCTTTGGTAGATCTTTTCCATAATGCTATTTACCATAACTACGGCTATAGATTGGTTGCCACCAAAGGCGGCACTAATAAAGGAAGAAATAGCCGTAGCTTTAAATAGCTGGCTCCTGCTTTTTACCCCCTTAAAAACCTGGTAGGTTTTCTCAAAAATCCCCATCTCCTCTAATACCCCTACCATGGCACAGGATATGAAGATGACTATACCAGGCTTTATCATGGAAAGTAACCCCCCACCCCTTAGAATGCCTGATAGGGGATTACTATCGTCTAAGCTAAAACCAAATATTAGGTTCCTTGCTAAACTCATTAGCTCAACCCTTTGGATGGTCAGGGCAATTATAGAGCCCATAACCGCACTTAAAAACATGGACTTTCTTACGTTGATCTGGAAGATACTTAATATCAACATTACCACAGCCGGCAGTAGGACTATAAAGTTGATGGTGAAGTAATTACTTAAATCATCTAATATGGTACTTTCTGCCGTATTTAAAGGGTTATTAATTGAAAACAGAAAATAAATCAAGATGGATATTATCAAAGGCATAAGGGTGGTCCGTCTAAAGTTCTTTAACATGGGGTAAAATTTAGTTCCGGTCAAATTGGATATTAAGTTAGCACTAGATGACATGGGTGAGCACCTATCCCCGAAATAACAGCCTCCTAAGATGGCACCACCAACTAAATTTAAGTTTATATCCCCTGTCCTAGCCATTATTATCAAGACTATACCTATGGTACTAGCGGTACCAAGGGAAGTGCCTAACATATAAGATACTAAGCAGCTTGTTATAAAGCTAAAGAGGACAAAGAATCTGGGATTCATTATCCTTAAGGCATAGTAGACGATGGCAGGTATGGTTCCAGCCGTTAGCCAGCTAGCTGTAACTAAGCCTATCAGAATAAATACCCTGATTACAACCAGGGATTTCTTGGCACTATTTAAGGCCCTCCTTCTAATATCCCTAAAACTATGACCCTGCCTTAGGGCAATAAGGGTAAAAATTAAAAGGCTAGTAAATACACAAAATCCTATGTAGATACCCTTGTAGAGTCCAAATAATAAGATAAAAAATGATGATAAGAATCCTAGTAGTAATTCCAAGCTAGTTCATCCTTTACCAAAAATTTTAAAAGTCCCACCTTTTCAGGTTTAGGACTTTTAGCTTCATTATCATACTAACTATATTGTCTGGCAAGATANTTCTATTATATTGTCCGGTAAATCGATGGATAGTAGGTTTAGCATCTTATGATATGTTTCCTCTTTACCAGTAGTATAGATCTGGAAAGTGGACTTATCCAGCTGAGCCTTCATATTCCTTGCTTCCAGCAGTTGATTAATATACCTTACTTGCTCATAGGCTGGGTTTATAAAGTTGATGGAAGGACTCCTTTCCTTAAACTTGTCCAAGACTATAGGATAATGGGTACAGCCTAAGATAATATGTTTTAAATCTCCCTTACTTAGGATATTGGTCATATGTAGGTCTATTACCCCTCTAACTTCGGTAAAATTACCACTATCGATTATCTGTGCAAGATTTGGGCTTCCCTCTGAGATAACCCTTATGGATTCATCCCCTTCCCTTATAAACCTATCATAAGCACCAGATTGAACTGTAAATTTAGTAGCTATTACTCCAACTTCCTTTATGCCATTTTCCACCACATAATCGGCAGCAGGCTTTATTATACTTACTATGGGGATGTCATAATCAGTAAAATACTTATCTAATAAGCTAGAGATGGTGTTACAAGCTACAGCTATTACTTTTACATCCTTATCTATTAAAAAATCGATCATATTTTTGGTTAGTTGNGCTATCTCTTCCTCCCTTTTATTGCCATAGGGAACGTTTGCATTATCTCCAAAGTATATGATACTCTCCCCTGCTAGCTGTTCCTTAAGCTCCTTAACTACCGTCAATCCTCCTACTCCAGAATCTATGACGCCTATTGCTCTATTATCTGCCACAATAACCCCTCCATATTCTGAAAATTGTTATTTGTTAATATAATAATCTCATATTTAACAAATGCTGTCAAACAATTTTCCCTGATAGGAATCCCTATTTTTTAATTCCTTATCTATGGAGGTTAATACCTTGATCTTATTTAAAGTCCATTTTGGCTCTACCAATAAGCCCCTCTTACCGTCTCCTGTTAGCCTGTGGACTATCATAGATTTGGGCAGTATTTCTAAGGCGTCTACCACTATATTTACATATTCCTCCAAAGTCATGATGGAAAAGGGCTTTCTAAGATAATAATCATATAAATCAGTATCCCTTTGAATATATAGGGAATGAAGCTTTATCCCCCAAGTATTGGTCTTGGCCACATATTTAACGGATTCTAATATATTCTCCCTGCCTTCCTTAGGTAAGCCTATAATTAGGTGGGTCACTACCCTAATATTATTTTCTTTTAACCTTTTTATAGCCTGATCATAAACTGCTAAGTCATAGCCCCTTCTTATAAATTTGGCCGTTTCCTCATGTATAGTCTGCAAGCCCAGCTCAACCCAGAGAAAGGTCTTCCTATTAAGCTCTGCTAGAAGTTCTATAACCTCATCATCTAAACAATCGGGCCTCGTGGCTATGGCAATACCCACAACCCCTTCTATCTTCAGGGCTTCATAATATAGCTTTTTTAACCTTTCTACCGGGGCATAGGTATTTGTAAAGCTTTGAAAGTAAATTATATATTTATCTGCCTTCCATTTGTTAGACAGCAGTTCCTTTTGGGACCTTACTTGCTCTTTAAGGGGCAGGCAGCTAGATGATGCAAATTCTCCACTTCCTTCTTCTCCGCAGAATATACATCCCCTAGTCCCCTTGGTACCATCCCTATTGGGGCAAGTAAAGCCTCCATCTATGGATAATTTTATTACCTTTCCTCCAAATATCCTCCTCAACTCTTTATTTAAGCTATTATATCTCTTCATCTATAAATTCCTTCCATAATGATTCTATTTTAGCATAGAGTTCCTCCATAGTATGATTTCTTTCCCTAATACAGATCCTGGCAGGCTGGTTACAGATTAAGCATCTCCTAGGGTCTACTTTTAATTCGCTCCTGCTTATTTGTCTATGCTCCTTATCAAAGACGTCTATATCAAATATCCTACCCAAGGGATGGTTCATTTCCAATTCTATTAATTTTTCCTTTATTCTTCTTGGGTCCCCTTCTACCACTATAAAGCCTTCAGAGCCTGTTGACTTATTTCTAGCCTCCTCATGTAGGATTTTAATACCCTCCTCCTTTAGAAGGGCTCTAATAGCCTTCATACCAACCTTATGTATGGACCTATACATCTCATTATCCTTAACTATACCAGGAGTATTAAGGGTGAAGGAGATTAAACTTGCTTTATATTTACCAATCAAATCAAGCTGTTTATCCCTTCTCTCTTCCCTGGACTTTAAAATCTCCATAACAAATTTTTCATCTATCATATTTCATCACCGTACTTTAACATATAAAACATTAAGCTGACGGCCAAAAGATCTGCCGAACCTCCCGGGCTAATATGCTTTTCTATAAAATCCTCATCTAAGGCCTCAATATACTTCCTACCCTCCTCAGTAAAGTATCCTCCTAGCTTTAGGGCTTCCTTTGACCTTTCTTGAACATATTTTAAGGCCTCCATATCATGCCTGCCTAAGACATTGCTATCTTCAGTATTAGCCATTAGATTAATCAACACTTGCCCTAATATGTCGTTTATATGGTATTTATTTTCCTGTATTAGCCCAACTAGGATGGGGAGGGAGTAGTTTAAGACGGTAGTAAACCCCGATTCTACTTCACCCCTAATTCCCTTTGTCCCATATTTTAAATATAGCCTTTCCCCATAGGTTAAATCCTCTTTTTTATAGGCTAGGTCTAATTCTTTAGTAATTCCAGCAGTAATAAGTTTTACCCGCTCTGAAATCTCCTCAAAGTCAAAATGCTGCCTATTTAGCTCCCTATGTAAACTTCCTACAGCTGCTGCTATTATACCCATAGAAAAGATTATCCCCTTATGGGTATTGATGCCAGCTGTAGCCTTAAACATATCCTCCTCAGCCCTTATTCCAATAGGCCTAATATTAAGCAAGAGTTGAGTATAATCTTCCTCATCGAATTCTATCCCAGCCATGGTGCAGTTATAGAAATATGGATAGAGGACGGAACTACTTTTTAAGAAGGTAAAAATATCCATATCCTTATGGGCACCAGGATTAAACCTATCAACTAAGCCTGGTTTAGGTGATACAGATACTTCAAATAAGACGGACCTAATAGCGATATTGGCCACCAGCCGACAGTATTCATTCTTAATCATCTAATCCCTCTTCTTCTTTATATTTCAATGCCAATTGTAGTTTACCCTATTAAGTTTGAATTTTCAAGTATTGAGACCATCTGTACAGTTAATAAAGACTCACAATTATACTCCTCTTTCATATCTTATATATTAGCTATATCTGCCTATTTAGGGGTGATTCCATGAATAAATTGATTTCATTAGATAAGTTACCCATTGGAAAGTCTGCCATAGTGAAAAAATTACATAACCAGGGGATAGTACGCAGGCGGTTACTAGATCTTGGACTTATTGAAGGAACTAGGGTAAGGGCTCTAATGAGAAGTCCAGCAGGAGATCCAACAGCCTATGATATAAGGGGGGCTGTAATTGCCCTAAGGAAGGAAGAAACATCCAAAATATTAGTAGAGCAGTTAGATTAGTAAAGGAGGGTATCAATGCTTAATCTTAAGCTAGATCCAAATAAATCAATTATCGCCCTGGCAGGCAATCCCAACACAGGAAAAAGCACCATTTTTAACAGCCTTACTGACCTTAATCAGCATACTGGAAACTGGCCTGGTAAAACAGTAAACACCGCATACGGTGATTTTACTCATAATGGTAAAGAGTATTTACTAGTAGACCTACCAGGTACATACTCCCTACTTTCCAACTCTGAGGAGGAAGAAATAGCAAGGGACTTTATATGTTTTGCTAATCCCCATGTGACTGTGGTGGTTACCGATGCCACCTGCTTAGAAAGGAATTTAAACCTAGCTTTACAAGTAATGGAAATTACCCATAGGGTAATAATTTGTGTAAACCTGATGGACGAAGCCCAAAGGAAGAAGATTAAAATCGATTGTGATAAGTTATCTAAACTACTAGGGGTTCCGGTTGTAGCCACCGTAGCTAGAGAGGGCAAGGGTTTAGACCATTTAAAGAATACCATTGAAAAGCTTATCAAAGGAGACTTAAATCCAAAACCTATAAAAGTAGATTATGGGGAAGAACTAGAAAGAGCTATTGAAAAAATAAGACCCCTTTTGGAGAAGATTGCCAATGGTTTAAATACTAGATGGCTAGCCCTCCGCCTATTGGAAGGAGATAGGTCCTTAATTAGGTCCATCAAGGAAAATATAGGTTATGATATCCAGGAACATGAGCTTTTAAAGGATTTATTAGAAGAGATTTTAGAGGAGTTAAAAGGCAAGGGATTAGATAGAAATAAGATAAGGGACATGATAGTCTCAAGCATAGTAAGGACAGGGGAGGCTATCTATAATAGGGTTGCTTTCATTGAAGATGATAGCTATAGGGAAGGAGATAGAAAAATCGATCAAATCCTAGCATCCAAAGTTTACGGCATCCCTATAATGATCTTGTTATTAGGCCTGGTATTTTGGATTACCATAGAAGGGGCCAATTATCCATCGGACCTATTGGCTAAGGGCCTATTTTACTTGGAGGACAAATTAAGTGCACTACTAAATCTTATTGGTCTACCTAAGAGGGTCCACGACCTTTTAGTTTTAGGGATTTATAGAACCCTAGCCTGGGTAATATCTGTAATGCTGCCGCCAATGGCCATCTTTTTCCCCCTATTTACAATTTTGGAGGATTTAGGATATTTACCCCGCATAGCCTTTAACCTAGACCATTTCTTCAAAAAGGCCTGTGCCCATGGCAAGCAAGCCTTAACCATGTGTATGGGTTTTGGTTGTAATGCTGCAGGGGTTATATCCTGTAGGATTATTGATTCACCAAGGGAGCAGCTTATAGCCATAATTACTAATAATTTTGTACCCTGTAATGGCCGTTTTCCTACTTTAATCGTCCTATCAAGTATTTTCCTTGCCCCTTCAGCTAGGGGAAATACTTCCTATATAGCCGCCATCTTCGTATTACTGGCCATCATCCTAGGAGTTGTAATTACCCTATTTGTATCTAAGCTCTTGTCCAAAAGTATTTTAAAGGGGCTTCCTTCCAGCTTTATCCTGGAGCTACCACCCTATAGGAAGCCCCAGGTTGGCAGAATCATAGTCCGCTCCATCTTCGACCGGACCCTTTTCGTCTTAGCTAGGGCTGTAATGGTGGCTGCTCCTGCCGGCCTTGTCATCTGGAACATGGCTAATATAACTATAGGTGAATACAACATCTTAACCCACTGTGCTCAATTTCTAGATCCCTTCGCCAGGCTTATAGGCTTAGACGGCTATATATTGATGGCCTTTATATTAGGTCTACCAGCCAATGAAATAGTTATACCAGTCTTAATCATGGCCTATATGTCTAAGGGGTCCCTGATAGAACTTACTAATCTGGCTGAAATAAAGCAGCTCTTTATAGATAACGGCTGGACCTGGCTTACAGCCCTATGTACCATACTATTTTCCTTAAACCATTGGCCCTGTGGCACTACCCTTTTAACCATAAGAAAGGAAACCCTAAGTGCCAAGTGGACCTGGGTCTCCTTCCTAGTTCCAACCCTAACTGGTATAATTCTATGTTTTATAGTGACCCAAGGCTCTAGGTTATTGGGGCTGGTATAGTAATATACTATATTTAAAAAACTATGAAGTTAAGATATACAATAGTCTAATAAAGGGCTGTTTCATAACTATTTAGAAATTATGAAACAGCCCTTTGGCTTTCTTTAAAATTATTCTTTAAATTGTTGAGCAAACCTTCTTCCAAACTCATAGCATTCTTTAATTCCTTCTTCATCTGGATTCCACAGTATCCTTGGTCCACTTTCTAGTACTTCTAACTTAGCATCCTTTAACTTTTCTTCTATTATCTTAACACTCTCTCCAGACCAACCATAGGATCCAAAGGCAGCAGCCTTTTTATTCTTAAAGCCTAGGCCTCTGATCATCTCTAAAAGACCACCTGTAGCATTCATGATTCCCTTGTTAACTGTAGATGAACCGAAAAGGATACCCTTAGATCTAAATAATTCAGTTATAATATCATTCTTATCCGTCTTAGCTGCATTATATAATTTAACCTTTACTGAATTATCCACTGATTTTATACCATCAGCTATAGCTTCTGCCATCCTCTTAGTTGCATTCCACATAGTGTCATATACTAGGGTTATTTGGTTTTCCTGATAGGCATCCGCCCATTCTAGATATTTTAGTACAATTTGTGAAGGATTATCCCTCCAGATGATACCATGGCTTGTGGCGATCATATTTAAGGGTAGTTCCATAGCCAGTACTTCCTTGATCTTGTTGGTAACTAGTGCACTAAAGGGGGTTAGTATATTAGCATAGTACTTGATGGCCTCTTCATATAGTTCACACTGGTCTACTAGGTCGTTAAACATCAGTTCTGAAGCATAGTGCTGCCCAAAGGCGTCATTGCTGAATAGAATGGCCTCACTATCCATATAGGTCATCATACTATCTGGCCAGTGTAACATCCTAGCTTCTACAAAGGTTAGGGTTGATTCGCCTATATTTAAGGTATCTCCAGTCTTTACCTCTACAAAGTTCCAATCTTCATGGTAGTGGCCCTTTAAGGTCTTAGCTCCGTTGGCTGTACAATAGATAGGCGTATCTGGAATCTCCTTCATCAATAGTGGTAAAGCTCCACTATGGTCTACCTCTGAATGCTGGATAATTATATAATCTATTTCCTTTAAGTCGATTTCTTCTTTTAGATTCCTAATGAATTCATCTGCGAAGGGTGTCCAGACCGTATCGATGAGAACCGTCTTTTCATCCCTAATCAAATAAGAATTATATGAAGAACCTTTAAAAGTGGAATATTCATCCCCGTGAAATCTCCTCAATTCCCAGTCTATTTTGCCTACCCAGCTTACCTTATCTGTTAGTTTAAAAGCCATAATTTTACCTCCTACCTTTTAATCACTTTATAATTCAATACCCACAGTAAATGGATTATATTTACATTTTTAAGGATTTAGGTATTTCTTTTCCAAGTCTTCCAATAGGGAAAGATATTTTTCCTGTAGACCTTGCTCACTTGCTTTGGCCTCAATCCTTTCACATTCTTCTTCTATATAGGACTTACTGTCTTCCTTCAACATGTTCTCTGCAAATCTGTACATGGCCGTATTTTCCTTTTCAATATGCCTATCTAATAGGTCAGCATAGCAGATGGCATTGGCTATAATATCTAGCCTTGCCCTATCGTCCCCTTCCCTATAGGCTTCTACGGCCTTCTCAAGCTTGGAAACATAAAGTCTACCTGAGTCGTGTTCTATATACATGCCGGTTATGGCACCAGATTCAGCCAATTTTTGTATCTCCTTATTCATAGTTTTAAATAGGATATCCTCTTCCTTACCATGATGGTGTTTATCTGCATATGTCCTTATAAAATCGATTATCTTAGTAATATCCTCTAGGTCAAAGTCTCCTAAGGTCAATACCCTATAGGAAAGCTCCCTTATTACCTTCAACATCCTCCTTATATTTGCATGTTCCTCTACCATTATATCTATAGCTTCCATTATCTTACCTCCATTTATTCTATTTCCTCTAGTGCCCTTTCATTTAAGATTACGATCTTTCGATGGCCTATTAACTCGATTATGCCCAGCTCCTGAAAGGCGGATAATTTTCTACTTAAGGTCTCCTGGCTCATGCCTATATTAGAAGCTAGATCCTTTTTGGTTATCTCTAATTTTATAACCCCTTTACCATCGGCTAAATCCAACAAGGTTTGGGCTAGTCGTTTCTCTACTGAATAATGGTTAATATTCTCTATTAGGTTCTCAGCCCTTTCAAGCCTTTTACTAAGCTCTTCCATGATTTTAAAGCTGATGGAGGGATATTTAACCATAAGCTCCTTCAACTTATGTCCATCTATTATGCACATATTGGCCCTTTCGACTACCTCCCCATAATCCTTAACAGGTTCCGAACTAAAGAGGGATAGCTCACCCATAAATTCACCAGGACCCAGGACCCTGATTACCTGTTCTTTACCAGATTCGGTAAATCTACTGATTTTTACCTTGCCTGTATGAATAACATACAGCTTCTCACCCTTATCCCCGGCCTTATAGACCATTTCACCCTTCTCATAAACCCGATCCTTGGTTATTGCCCTAACTTCCAGCATTTCCTCTTCAGTTAGGTTGCTAAATATGGGAACTAATTTGATGCAATTATTTTCATTGTTGCAACAACTACATGTCAACCTACTCACCCTTTAAACTTTACAATTATTACTGTTATTATACCCATTAAGAACTACTTTAATTTTTAATCCTAATTTATAATCATATTATATTATTAATGAATATCTATTTAATTGACCCAGGTCAATTTTGCAAAAAAACCCATATATTTTACAATTTAATTACATTATCCATAATCCATATATAAATAGTAAAATCTGTGGTATATTAATCTTAAGGAAGGTGAGAGACATGAAGGTCTATATCAAAAAAATTACTTTTATTTTAGTACTATTATTAGGATTTGCCCTGGTAGGATGTAACAGGGAAGCACCACAGGCTCAAGTAGGTGAAGAGCTAACCCTAAACGCTGGAATTGCCCATTCTAAATATGTGGAAGATGATAAAAATTATATTGAAATAAGCATTGATGGTGGGGATTTAAAATTACAAGTGGAAGACGACACCCTATTTGATTCCTTAATGGAGGATGAGTTTTATCTCTTTGCCTACAATAAGGACAATGTAATCAAGGATATTGAAGTTAACAGCTATTTAAAGGATCTAGTCTTAGATTCTATGAAACAGCCTGTAGATGATGATATGGAATTACAAGGAATTAAGGCCCAAGACCCAGTTTCAACAGATGATTTGACCCTGCTAGATGAATATATCATCGACTTCAACCAGGACGGTTTTGAGGAGAGGATCAGCATGTACGTTTCAGCTGGCAGAGATGAAAGCGGGGAGATCATGTGGGATGACGGACAGAGATGGCTTTTGGTAGTCCATGGTGACGGTAAGGATTTCGTCCTGTTTGACGACTATGTCCAATTAGGTACTATCCATTTTAATGTCTTAACAGAAGAGGATGACTTCTATATAACTACTATAAGCAGTAGAACCGCCAACTTTGCCGTTACCCAATATGAATACCATAAAGAGCAAGACCTATTTATTCAAAGGACCCCAATAGCAATAGAAGGAAATGTAAATATGCTTCACAGCTCCAGTGGATATTAAATTTAGAAGGGGCTGGTTCATAACTAAAAATAGTTATGAACCAGCCCCTCTATCTTTTCAATTGTCTTCTTCAATTATCTTCTACCCTAGTCTATAAGCTCAATTAAATCTCCTTCCCTAACTATTCCACCCTTTATTACCTTGGTGAATATGCCTTCCGTTGGCATAATACATTTTCCTACCTTACGGGATATTTCACATCCAGTATGACATTTCTTACCGATTTGAGTTAGTTCTTGTATAGTTTCCCCTATCTTAAACCTGGTCCCTATGGGAAAGGAGTAAAGATCTATACCTTCTGTTGTTATATTTTCTGCAAAGACTCCAGGCGATAGGTTATCTACACCCATCTCCTCCATCTTATTTATACTTTCAATACCTAAAAGGCTTACCTGCCTATGCCAATTTCCACCATGAGCATCGTCCTTTAAGCCAAAGTTTTCTATAAATAAGCCTTCTTTTATTGGCTTTTTAATTACTCCCTTTTTATCGGAAATATTTACCGAAATGACCTTACCAACTGCTTCCTTTCTCACATAATCACCTGACTTTCCACCAGTCTTTTTCATCAACCTAATATCCTTTATTTCCATATCCTTATCTATGGCCTTACACATATCATATATGGTTAAGCAGGTTATGGATACAGCCGTTAGGGCTTCCATCTCAACACCTGTTTTACCCTCTGTCTTAACAGTTGCTTCCACCAGGATTCCATTATCCAAATATTTAAAATCAATATCGGCACCAGTTAGGAAGATATTGTGGCACATGGGTATAATATCGCTGGTCTTCTTTGCCCCCATTATTCCTGCTATTTGAGCTACAGCTAGAACATCCCCCTTCTTTATATTACCTTCCTTAATCCTCTCTAGGGTTTGCGGCTTCATAATAATCTTCCCCTGGGCTATGGCTGTCCTCTTGGTAACTTCCTTATCTCCAACCTCCACCATCTGGGCCCTGCCCCTATCATTAAAATGAGTTAAATCCATCTTCATCCTCCTATTTGGTTCATATTCCTGCTTATGTATTTTTCTTCCTCTAAACGATGACTTTTCTCCTTAGTTAATATAGCTTCTTGGATTACATTTTTTATATCTTGTCCACTAATTAGGGCTTCCTTTAAATCTATTTCCCTGTTGGAATGTAGGCATAGTTTTAACTTCCCAGTGGATGTAAGCCTGACCCTATTACAGTGGTCACAGAACTTACAGGATATAGGATTTATAAGCCCCACCCTAGCCTTTGCACCAGGTAATTTGTAATAGTTGGCCGGGGATGAGGGATCATCCTTTATAACTGGGATTAAACTCTTTACTTCCCTTAATACCCTCCTGTTAGGGATGAAGTTATCTTGNGCGAAGCCGGCAGCTTCCCCAATGGGCATTAACTCGATAAATCTTACATCGATACCCATCTTTGTTAGATTTACTAAATCATGGATTTCATCATCATTAAAACCGCCTACTAAAACTGTATTAATCTTTATAGGACTAAGGCCTACCCTCATGGCCTCTTCTATCCCCTCTATAACCCTTGATAAATTCCCACCCCTAGTGATTTGAAAGTATTTATCCTCCTTTAAGGTGTCTAGGCTGATATTTACCCTAGTAAGGCCTGCTTCCTTAAGGTCTTTAGCCATATCCTTTAATAAAAGCCCATTGGTGGTCATGGCTATTTCCCTTATCCCCTTTAGCCTACTTACCCGTCCTATTAAGTCTATTACACCCTTCCTAACTAAGGGCTCTCCTCCTGTAAACCTGATCTTATCTATACCTAGTTCAACGAAGTTTTTAATCAAACTATAACTTTCTTCAAGGCTAAGGATATCTTCATGGGCAAGCTTCCCCTCTATTCCCTTCTCCGGCATACAGTATCTACATCTTAAATTGCATCTATCGGTTAAAGATACCCTAAGATAATTTATCTTCCTTCCATATGAATCTCTCATCTAATCACCTAATTTTTCCTTATATAGTCATATATATAATCCGATAATTCTTCCACTTCATCTAATTTAAATTGCTTTATTTGAGGATCAAAGATATCTAAATCACTGACATAGGCTATTACCGTCTCTGGATTAGATAGGGGAAAGGTGGAAACTTCACTTCTTACAATTTCAATCTTAGGAAAATCTGAATACTTAAAGCCTTCTAAAAGTATTAGGTCTACCTCTGGGAAGTGGCCTATTAAGTAATTAATATCTACATCCTTCTCTTCCTTAATTACCATCCACCTATTTTTAGAAAAGATGGCAACCCCACAGGCACCAGCTCCCCTATGCCTATATGTGTCCGTCCCTTCCACATCTGGTTCAAAGTCATGACCATCATGTTTAATAGTAGCCACCCTCAATCCCCTTTCTTTCAACAAGGGTATAAGCCTTGTAATCAGGGTTGTCTTACCTGAATTTTTTACACCGCTTATGGCTATAATCCGCTGTCTTGGGTCTTTCATAATATTTATTACCGCCTTTTTATGATTGCTATTTCTTTATAATATGATTTCCTTATAATTTACTACTAGCCTATAAGATTACCACATCCACTATATCATTCTTCTTAAGGCCCATATTTCCAGCCTCTATGTCGATCAAAGCGTTACAATCCTTCATACTTAACAGCATACCTGATGAATGTCCGCCCTTTGGCAAGCCTACCCTACCATCCTTATAAATGCAGCGAATAAATCTCCTGTTCTTGCTTTTCTTATTAAAATCATCTAACATGATGGCTTTAACCCTTTTAGTTTTAATAGTTGTATCTTTACTTAACTTAGCCAGAAGGGGTCTACACAGGAGTTCAAAGGTTGCCAAGGCTGCAAAGGGGTTACCTGATAGGCTTAAGATGGGCTTATCCTTAAAAATAGTATACATAGCGGGAGTACCAGGTTTTAATCTTACCCTCCAAAATAACCTTTTACCCCCGATAAGATCTATAACTTCATGGAGTATATCCTTATCACCTACAGAAACGCCACCAGTAGTAATAAGTAGGTCTAAAGCATCCATATTCTCCTTAATTGCTTGGGCAACGGCCTTAGGACAGTCCCCCTGGCCGTCTATTTTTATAACTTCAAAGCCCAATTCTCTCAGTCTGGAAGCCAGCAGGATACCATTTGTATCATAGATCTTTCCATCTAGTAGGGGCTCAGTATAATCAATAATTTCATCTCCTGTAACCAAGATCCCTACCCTAGGTTTTCTAAAGGCTTTTACCCTAGCCTGTCCCATACTGCCTAAGACTCCAAGATGTATGGCATTAAGCTTAGTTCCCTTCTCTAGTAGCAGGNTTCCCNTTTTTATATCTTCACCCTGAAAGCAGTAGTTTTGAAAGGCCTCCAGTTTATTTTTTATAATTACTCCATCACCTACTACTTCACAATCTTCCAGCCTGATGACGCAATCGGCTCCTGCTGGTATCTTGCCGCCGGTCATGATCCTAATGGCTTCAAAGCTCCCTAGACTTTTACTGCTGGGGCTGCCTGCATAAACCCTATCTATAACCTTAAATTTAACTGGCTTATCCTCGGAGGCATTAGCAGTGTCCACCGACCTTAGGGCAAATCCATCCAGGGGTGATCTATCGAAGGGTGGATTGTCCACTGGGGCGTAAAAATCCTCAGCCAGGATCCTTCCTAGGGCGTCTTGCAAATCAATTACTTCAACATCTTCTATAGCTTCTATAGAATTCAGTATTAGTCCTATGGCCTCTTCCAATTCTATATTGTACAACTTATACACCCTTTCCAAATTGACAATTTGGATAATGACAGCTTTCACAATCTAAACATAAGCCCCCATAACCCAATTTAGCAATATGTGCCTTATCTACTTTAATACCTGCACATACATAGGGAAGTATTATATCAAAGATGGTGGTTTTTTTATACATGGCACAGCCTGGTACCCCCATTACTGCAGTTCCATCCTCGAAATAAGCTAGTAAAAACATGGCTCCCGGCAAGACCGGCGCCCCATATGTAACTATCTTAGCTCCACTTAATTTTATGGCTGCAGGTGTCAAATCATCAGGGTCCACACTCATGCCGCCAGTACAGATGATAAGGTCCACCCCTGCCTCCTTCATCTCTAGGATGTGGGATTTTATCCTGCCTGTATTATCATCACTAATCAGATGTTTAACTACTTTTATATTCATGGCCTCCAGCTTTTCCCTTATTACTGGAGTGAAGGTGTCCTTTATCCTGCCATGGTAGACTTCATTTCCAGTAGTTACGATTCCAGCCTTTAAGCTTTTAAATGGGGTCAATTTAAATAGGGGTTCCTTCCCAGCTACTTCCTTAACCTTCTTTAGTTTATCCTCCTCTATAACCAGAGGAATAACCCTCATTCCTCCCAGTTTATCACCCTTCTTAACTGGCAAATTCCCCATCCTAGTGGCGATCATTATATCTTCCAATTCATTGATCCTATTTAACCTATCCACATCCACTTGAAATAGTCCATCAGATGTGGCCTTAATCTCAACCTTACCTTCCTTAACCTCAGTTAGCTCCATATGGTCATTTATACACAGACTTGATAAAACTAAGGCTGCTTCATCTTCATGAACCATACCCTCATCCATTTCAAAGACGTATATATGGTCCTTGCCCATGGATAAAAGTACAGCTATATCTTCCTCAGTAATTACATGGCCCTTTCTAAAGGCTGCATCCTTCATCTCATCCTTAACGATCCTGGTCATATCGTGGCAGAGTACATGTCCTACGGCATCTTTAGTTTTTATCTTCTTCATCTAATCACCCTCTATATCAAGAAGGCTGTTTTCAGTTGAAAAACCGAAAACAGCCTTGAAATTTTGTATACCAACATAATGTACTAAAACTAGTACATCATATTCTCAGCTGCTCCTTTTCAAACACGGAAGGCATGCTCGTTTCCAAACATACCCTTAAATATTATTGTAAAAATAATATTTAGGCATTTATCCATACTAGACTTCAGGATAGAATGCTCGGAGTCTAAACCCCTATTTAGTTTGATCTACGATATCCATACTCTCCGTACTCCACACCCTCAGCAAGAGCCCTTGCATACTTTTCAGTCATGTGAAGGGTAGAGTAAAGGTATCTTACATTATTTCCTGTGGTCAACTCCTGTATATCACTGTATTCTTCTTCCTGCCTTATCCTCATTAGAGCACGTTCAATCTGAGCATCTGTATAGAAATAAGGGGAATTCTTAAAATAATACAGGGGCGTTGCACAAGGGTAGGTCTTACAATTCCACCTGACCATTTCCGCTATGGTCCTTGGTAGATTGTTATCCTCTACCAAGGCAGCTATCATGGCATAGTTATCACTCATAAAATCTTTTGAATAGAAATATATATCCTTTTCACCTCTTATGGAGGTGATATCTTTGCATTTTTCATCATTCTTTAAATCCTCTAGTAGTTGTTCCAGTTCTGGTTCTTCCTTTTCAAGAGAGGACTTAGCCGTTAGGTGGGCAGCCTGGCTCCTTAGCCTTATAAAGTCTGCCAGTAGTTCTGTCTCAGATTTTTCCTCTTCTACAGCCTCTTCTGTCTCAAGCTCCTCTGAAGTTAGAGGACTTTCCTCTTCATCTAGCTGGTCTAGATAGTCCATTAGGTCCATCTTTTCTTCCTCTTCCTTCAGCTTGTCCTCATTAACTTCCTGGGAGAAGTCAGTAAGCTCAACTTCTTTGGCAAAGCCCTTCTTTCTAGGTCCAAATAGCAAACTCTTCACCTCCATATTCTAAAAGGCCTATGCTGGTAATAAACCTCTAGCTTCTAGGTCATCAGCCATATAGCCTAAGCCTAGCCTTTCAAGGGTTTCCCTAGTTGGGATACCAGTTTTCACATCCCAACCCATTTCTTCGTAGAACATGGTCTTAGCTACTTCCATATCTTCCCTATCCATCTTAACCGTTCCAGCCTCAAATGGTTCAAAATCTGGCTCCTTATCAAAGACCCAAGCTGCTATGGTATCATGGTCTTCCCTTAGGTTAGTGCTTCCTTCATGGATATGGAAGGAAATAGCTGTTATAACCCTTAGCATATTAGTTACCCTTTCACTAACTAGGTCCACATCTTCCCTAGTCCAGTTTTCGCCAGTAACTGCAGTCATATATTTAGCATCTAGTTCAAGGTCTCCCTTGTATCCCCTCTCCTTAGATGGTGATAGGGTCATTGGGTACATCCAGTTACATAGGGTAGCCATGTCATGCCATTGTTTTCCTATAAAGGCCCACTTAGCAAGTCTAGCCTTAGCCCTATTCATTGGAGTGTAGTGTTTTGGCTTGTCTACTGCACCTTCACCGAATTCTTCTTCTAAGATCTTCTTATATAACTCATAAGGAGAACCGGATTGTACAAAGTTAGTTATATGGTGTACCATACAGTCCCTGTTGTACATGATGTTGTATAGTAGGCCTGATTGCCATGCGTCTTCTGATGAATGGTGTTTTGGATAACCGTTATAGGTTACGTTTTGTAGATATTCAATATCGAAGTATTCCTTACCTAAATCCCATTCTTCAACTAGTAGGTAAGTTCCAAGACCTAATTTGGATATTTCTCCTTCTTTCAAGGATATCCTACGAACTATATCTACTACGAAGCGTGGGTCCCCTTCCTTCATCCAATGCCATGGTATGGAGTTCCACTCTTCTTCAGGAAGTTTTTCCTTAAGGATTCCTGACCTATATAGGTAGTTGAAATCACGCTGAATATTTCCATAGTTATCCCATAGGCCGTAATCATCTACTGCCCTAGCACCTGCCCCACAGATAACTAGGTTAGCGTCTCCCTCATCTACAAAGTCTGTTAATCCTTCTGGATACCATGCACTTTGATAGATAATAGGCATACAGGTGTTGGATACCTTAGTTGGTAAGTCATACTCTGCTAGTGGGTCTATGTCATATTGGGCATAGCATCTTATAGGACATGAGGAACATCCTCCAACCTTAACCATGTACTTATCTGCTATAGGTCCGTGGTCGAAGTGGCCCTTGTGTGCCCTGTAACCGATCTTATCTATATCCCCAACTGGTTGCTCGCCCATATCTACAAAGCCACCTTCAGCCTTATGCCAACCTCTACCAGGAGCTCCTGACCATCTATTCTTGCCAGATGGTGCAGAATACTCTGCCCAAGACTGTGGTACGGCAGGAACGTTATGGTTATTATTTCCACCAACTAATTCCCTTAACATGTAGTCACTAACTTCCTTTAAGCCCTTAGGATCAGCAACTTTTAAGCTGCCCGTTCCACGAACTACGAAACCTTTAACCTTTTTAGAACCAAATATTGCTCCAACTCCAGCTCCACCTGCGTTACCTACTGAGGTAATCATACAGGACATATTAACCAAGTTCTCTCCAGCTGGTCCTATAGTTGCAGCATCGAAATCTGAACCATTTTCCTCAACCAATATTCTATTGGCTTCGAAGGTTCCCTTACCCCAAAGATGGCTTGCATCTTCTATAGATACCTTATCATCATCTATTTTTAAGTAAACTGGAGTTTCAGACTTTCCTTCGAAGATGATACCATCATAGCCTGCATATTTTAAAGCGTGGGAAATATGACCACCCATGTGAGCATCTACTACTGAGAATCCCTTAGTCCATGATGAGAGGAAAGTCATACTAAGCCTACCTGAACAGGGTACTCCTGTACCAGTTAAAGGGCCCATGGCTAGTACTATTTTAGAAGCTTCATCATAGGGGTGAGTATCTAAAGGAACTTCATCGTATATTACCTTATATCCTATCCCTATCCCACCGATATAGTCCTTATATTTCATAGTGTCTTCAGTGGTTATTGAACCAGTTGTGAAGTTAACACGAAGTATTTTTCCAGCCCATCCGTATATAGTCATCTATATCCTAACCTCCTAATTTTTTCTTGTGGGTTGTGCTGCAGCAGTTACTGCATCCCAAGGAACTATTGATAAAGCACCAGTTACGCAGCCTTCTGCACAAGCACCGCATAGGATGCATTTAGTTGACTTCCTTGTTTCAGGATGTATAGTTGGCATATGCCAAGGACATGCTTCTACACAAGCTCCACAGCCTACGCATTTAGCTTCATCAACATGTTTTACTCCCTTGTCATCTGCATATATAGCTTCTTTAGGACATGCTTCTCCACACGCTGGTACGTCGCACTGGCGGCATGTATCTGGATAATAAACCCAGTCATCTTGATATGTACCATGTCCATTGTTGCTCATTAGGTTACGAGTTATCTTAACTCTTGAAGTATGAGATGAAACCATGCCATCGTTAACTACCGTACAGTTTATTTCACATCTCTGGCATCCAGTACATTTAGCTTGGTTAACTACTAATAAGCCTGTGGGGGTTGTCCACAAACTAACAGCACCACTATCAACCTGTTCTTGGGTACAACCAAATAAGGATAATAATGATGCTGATACTGTCAATCCAGCTAAACTCTTACCTGAAATCTTCATAAATTTTCTTCTCGTCATCTCTTGATTTAATAACTTGTCAATCTTGTTTTCCTTCTTAACTTCAGACATTTCATTCACCCCTTCTTTTTACTACTAAAATATTAATTTTATGCTGTTAGTATGAAAAATAATTGTCATACATGATATGTTAATTAACAAACATAATAGTATGATAAAAAACAAACAATTATCATTATATTACATGGTTTTAAAATAGTCAACGTAACTATGTCAA
>JGI24714J26587_10000393_pt1 | contig 30835 bp, 28 predicted proteins | sample BioPla4DNA2_FD_26587 | JGI IMG/M metagenome (IMG submission 26587)
CTCAGTTGGCTAGAGCATGCGGTTCATACCCGCAGTGTCAGCGGTTCGAGTCCGTTCGCCGCTACCAACATGGCCCTATGGTCAAGTGGTTAAGACACCGCCCTTTCACGGCGGTAACCGGGGTTCGAATCCCCGTAGGGTCACCATTTGGGCGCATAGCTCAGCTGGGAGAGCACCTGCCTTACAAGCAGGGGGTCATAGGTTCAAGTCCTATTGCGCCCACCAAATGATGCGGCCTGGTAGTTCAGCTGGTTAGAATGCCAGCCTGTCACGCTGGAGGTCGAGGGTTCGAGTCCCTTCCAGGTCGCCAGATTTTTCTTGACAAAATAACATAGTCGTTGTATACTAAGTAAGCATCCTTTAAATGTGCTGGCGTAGCTCAATTGGCAGAGCAACTGACTTGTAATCAGTAGGTTGGGGGTTCAAGTCCTCTCGCCAGCTCCATTAAGGAGGAGTACCCAAGAGGCTAAAGGGGACGGACTGTAAATCCGTTGGCGTTCGCCTTCACTGGTTCGAATCCAGTCTCCTCCACCAGTCTGCGGGTGTAGCTCAATGGTAGAGCCCCAGCCTTCCAAGCTGGTTGCGAGGGTTCGATTCCCTTCACCCGCTCCATTAAATCTAAGCTACAAAATATGCACCTGTAGCTCAGTTGGATAGAGCAACGGACTTCTAATCCGTGTGCCGGGGGTTCGAATCCTCCCAGGTGCGCCAGTAAATATAAAACAGTAAATATAAAATAATAGTGGGGTGTAGCCAAGTCGGTAAGGCACTAGACTTTGACTCTAGGATGCACAGGTTCGAGTCCTGTCACCCCAGCCATTAATTAGATCCATTAGCTCAGTCGGTAGAGCACCTGACTTTTAATCAGGGTGTCCCGCGTTCGAGTCGCGGATGGATCACCAATGATTAACTTGCTAATAAACCTATATAAGTAGTTTATGAAAAACTTTGGAGAGGTACCGAAGTGGTCATAACGGGGCGGTCTTGAAAACCGTTAGGGCGCAAGCCCACGTGGGTTCGAATCCCACCCTCTCCGCCAGAACTTATAATATTAAGTAAGTTTAAATATAAAATTAAAACTAATAAACGTGGAGAAGTACTCAAGTGGCTGAAGAGGCTCCCCTGCTAAGGGAGTAGGTCTCTATCTAGGGGCGCGAGGGTTCAAATCCCTCCTTCTCCGCCAAGGGGGCCTTTAGCTCAGTCGGTTAGAGCGCCCGGCTCATAACCGGTAGGTCCGGGGTTCGAGTCCCTGAAGGCCCACCATTCTTTATGTACTCCTAAGTACATCCAGTTTAAATAATTACTTAAAATTCGGGAGTGCCCGAAGGGGCGTTTTTTTTATCACAGGATTATTTGAACAAGCCCAGATAGCTCAGTCGGTAGAGCAGTAGACTGAAAATCTACGTGTCGCTGGTTCGATTCCGGCTCTGGGCACCAGTCATTAATGGTCTAGGGGTGTAGTTCAGTGGTAGAACGTCGGTCTCCAAAACCGAATGTCGTGGGTTCAAATCCTGCCACCCCTGCCATTACATAATCCTAAGCCAGATGGGCTTGTAGCTCAGGCGGTTAGAGCGCACGCCTGATAAGCGTGAGGTCGGTGGTTCGAGTCCACCCAGGCCCACCATTGATTATTCTTGGTACAAGTCTTCCTTGAAGCTTGGAATAGATTCTTGGCTAAGGATTTAGAAATAAGATTAATATGATAGTTTAATCTAAGACTAATTAACAACTAAATAAGTATGGGCTTGTAGCTCAGGTGGTTAGAGCGCACGCCTGATAAGCGTGAGGTCGGTGGTTCGAGTCCACCCAGGCCCACCACGAGGGCCTTTAGCTCAGTCGGTTAGAGCGCCCGGCTCATAACCGGTAGGTCCGGGGTTCGAGTCCCTGAAGGCCCACCAATTAAAAGCAGACAATCTTGTCTGCTTTTTTTATTTATTTATTTTCTGCCTTTGAATCTAACTTTAAAAATTTCAACTATATATAAATCTATATTGTAAATAAATACTGAAATATATAATGTAAATACATACTGTAAATATATACTAGAAAAAAATCCGACCTTAGTCGGATCTTATTTTAACCTATTTTCATTAAAAGTTATAATTGGCATCTTGATATTTTTATCTATAGAGCTGTATCTTTAGTTAAATATCTATAGAAAGTCCTTCTGCTCTGAAGTATAAGCTTTTCTTATAAAAGTTAAACTTTAGAGTTCAATCTACTATCCTATACTTTAAAATCGGATAGTATAGATTACTATTAGTCATTAAATATAATATGGCACTTTAGAAATAGGATCTAGTAGAGCTGGTGTATAATCTTTTCTATTAGCCCTTTTAAAACTGCCTTTATATTATCCATAAATAAATACTTCTCTACCTGTAATAGAATTATTCCTTTAGGGATCCTATATTCTTTATTAGCTTTATTTATAAATTCTTCAGTATTAAGGCCTAAATTCTCTGCCATAAGAAAGCGACACCTTTTAGTAGGAGTCACCAGCCCCTCCCTATTTTCTAAAGCTATCTCAAAATGACCTTCCTTGGATATATTTATTTGATACCCATCTGCAAAGTGTTTAACATTTCCCAGTTTGTTATTTTCAATATTGCCATCAACAAATAAATAATCTTTTTCAAAGTATATCTGCTCTATATTGAATTTAATTGTCTCCTCCATATGATAGATCTTAAAGGACTTTAAGTCCTCTATTTCATCTAAAATAGAGATCACATCTAGCAAATAATATAGGTCTTCATAATTATGGAGGAGGATCCTCTCCTTTAAGCTTGGATCCTTACTTACAATGTAATCTAGGTAGACTTTGATACATTCTCTACCTGAGTACTGATCAGACCTATATATTCCTAGATATTCTTCTACATCCTCTAGCCTGAAGCTTTCTAACCCCAATATATACCTATTATTTTTTATAATCCGCAATAGGTCAAAGGACTTATTAAGATCTATTTTAAGACCCCTTTTATAGTACTCTAATTTACTATTAATAAAGGGGAGGTCAAAGGAGGAGCCGTTATAGTTGATTATAAGGTCGAAACCCTTAATCAGCTCATAGACCTTAAGGAGGATATCAACTTCTTCCTTTAATTCTTCTGCAAAGAACTGACTTAACTTCCAACTCTTAATTTCTTCATCAAAAAATACAAGCCCAATTAGGTAGATATTGTCCTTCATCCTACTAAGGCCTGTAGTTTCTATGTCTAAAAAGCATATCCTCTTGTCTTTAAGTGCCCTTGGTATCCTTAAATCCTTATTAAAGGTATTCTCAATAATCTCCATTAAACTCACCCATATAAATCATATCCTAGAAATTTGCTTTTGTATAGTTATATTTCTGAGTTTTAATGCGAATAATAATATTTGTGAGAAAGGAGAGAAGGATGAAGAAGATAGGTATACCAAGGGGAATGCTCTACTATGAAAACTTTCCCTTTTGGCAGGAATATTTTGAAGGTATAGGTTGTGAACTAGTAGAGTCCCCTAAGACCAATAAGGAAATTATGGATAAGGGAATCTTAAGTTCCGTAGACGAGGCCTGCCTACCGGTGAAGATCACCCATGGTCATGTAAATTATTTAAAGGATAAGGTGGACTACATATTCCTACCTAGGTTTATCAGCCTACATAAGATGGAATATTGTTGTCCTAAAATTTTGGGCCTACCAGAAATGATTATAAATAGTATTGATGATCTGCCTGAAATAATCCAGATAGATATAAATTTATATAGGCGGAATGAACTTAAAAATAGCTTCCAAGAATTGGGCAAATCCCTAGGGGTATCCAAGGAAGTGTCCAATAAGTCCTTCAGGAAAGCCTTAAAAAAACTTTCCAACTATCAAGGGTGGTTAAAGGAGGAACTATTTCCTAAGGGATATAGTTTTAAGGAAGGGAATATCAGCATCTTAGTTTTAGGCCACTCCTATAATGTCTATGATGAATTTTTAAATATGGGGGTTTTAGGTAAACTACAGGAGAGGGATATAAATATCTTCACTGCTGAAGAATTGGATGATGATATTATCCGGAAATATTCAAACTTCACTAATAAACGGATCTTTTGGACCCATGGTAGGCGGATATTGGGGGCATCCAAATATCACTTAAAGAAGGCCACTATTGATGGGATTATATATTTAAGCTCCTTTGGATGTGGTCTAGATTCTGTTCTCAGCCATTTTGTTTTAAAGCAAGCCAACCTATATAATGTTCCATTTATGCTCCTTACCCTAGATGAACAAACAGGGGAGGCAGGTTTTAATACTAGGTTAGAGGCTTTTTTAGATATGATGAAGTGGAGGGATAGAAATCAGAGTCACATTTCCACATTTAGGTAATATTTATTTTACAGCTAAGGCCTTCCTGGAAGAGCTGGGCCATGAAGTAGTCGCCCCGCCAGTATGTAGCAGGAAGACCCTAGAGATTGGGTCTAAATATTCACCAGAAATGATGTGTTTGCCCTTTAAGATCATGATTGGCAATTATATAGAGAGTATAGAAAGAGGGGCGGATACCATAGTTATTACAGGCAGCTGTGGCCCCTGTAGGTTTGGCTTTTATGGCCTTATGCAGGAGGATATTTTAAGGGGTTTAGGCTATGATGTAGACATTATAGTTATCGATGCCCTTAGGGAGGGTCATAGGGATTTTATAAAAAATGTAAGGAAGGTAACTAAGGCCAATAATATCTTTGATATATATAGAAGCGCTAAATTGGCCCTTAAGCTAATTAAAAGGGCAGATAATTTAACACAGAAGTTTAATTACACCAGGGCCTATGCGGTTGATAAGGATAAGGTAAATGGGATTATGGATGATTATCTAGATAAGGCAGTTAAGGTCCATGGGGCTAGTGAACTGATTGAACTGATTGATAAGACGGAAGGGATTTTATCAGCAGTTAAGCTTCATAAGGACTATGACCCTATTAAAATTGGAATAATTGGAGAGATCTATACAATCATTGAACCCTTTGCAAACTTTGAAGTGGAAAGAAGGTTAGGGGAGCTAGGGGTATTGGTAGAGAAATCCCTTACCCCTACTAGATGGTTAGAACAGCATGTTATCAATTATCCCTTCGGTTCAAAGGATGAGAATTTAAAGTATAAGTTGGCTAAGCCCTATTTGGAAACCCCTGTAGGGGGACACGGTAGGGAAACTATAGGTAGCGCCATCCATTATAAGAATAGGGGCTATGATGGGGCCATACAGATCCTACCCCTAAATTGTATGCCTGAAATAGTGGCCAAGAGCATATTGAAAAATGTCAGTAGGGATCTAGATTTTCCAATTATGACCCTAGTGGTGGACGAGATGACTGGTGAAGCAGGATATGTTACTAGATTAGAAGCATTTGTAGATTTAGTAAGTAAGAGAAGGGAGAAAAGGTCAATTGGTTAATTATTACATGGGTATAGATGTTGGTTCTGTAAGTACCAATATAGTTCTAATAGATGAGGAAAACAATCTAGTATATAAGAGGTATTTAAGGACACAGGGTAAGCCCCTGGTGATTTTGCAGGATGGAATAAGGGAAGTAGCGGAGGAACTTGGCCACTCCAACATAGCAGGTGTTGGAACAACAGGAAGTGGCAGGTATTTAGCCTCTGTTTTAATAGGTGCAGATGTGGTTAAAAATGAAATAACTTGCCATGCCATAGCTGCCTTAGATTATAATCCTGAAACTAGGACTGTTTTAGAAATTGGGGGCCAGGATTCTAAAATCATCATAATTAGGGATGGTATAGTGGTAGATTTTGCTATGAATACAGTCTGTGCAGCTGGAACTGGCTCCTTCTTAGATAGGCAGGCTTTAAGGCTAGGGATGGATATAAGTGAATTTGGAAATATAGCCTTAAATTCAAAAAATCCTGTAAGGATAGCAGGTAGGTGTGCAGTCTTTGCTGAGTCGGATATGATCCATAAGCAGCAGCTAGGTCATAATCAGGAGGATATTGTAAGCGGCCTTTGTAACGCTTTGGTAAGGAATTATTTAAGTAATGTAGCTAAGGGGAAGGATTTACAACCAGTCATCCTCTTTCAGGGAGGGGTGGCTGCCAATAAGGGGATTCGGAAAGCCTTTGAAGACCAGTTAGGCCAAAAGATCCATGTCCCTACCCATTACGATGTAATGGGAGCCATAGGTGCGGCCATACTGTCTAAGGAAGTAGTTAAGGATAGGGGAGAGAGTAGGTTTAAGGGATTTGATATCTATAAAAGGGATTATAGGGTTAGTCCCATAGATTGCAACGGTTGTTCAAATATATGTGAAATCCTAGAGATTAGGGAAGATGATAAAATCCTTGCCCGCTATGGTGATAAATGCGGAAAATGGTCTTTATAATCCATTAAACAAATGATATATTATTAGTGACTACACCATAAAGGGGAGGATAAAATGTCTAAATATAAGCTCATCTGCACCAACTGCCAAGAGGAGTATATGGAGGAGACCATTAACTTTAGATGTGATAGCTGTAATGAACCTTTAGAACTGGAGGAAGTAAGGGAAGGAAGTATTAAGGAAGGTAACCCACTAAGACAAGGGGTTCTAGAAAGATATCAAGACTTTTTCCCCTATCTAGAGATAGATAAGGACTTAAGCCTACAGGAGGGATTTACCCCCCTAATTTCATCTAAGGCTTTGGGAGAAGAATATGGTATAAAGCTATACTTTAAAAATGAAACCACCAACCCTACCTGGTCCTTTAAGGATAGGGGTACTATAACGGGTATAATCAGGGCCATGAATTTAGGTTATCAGAAGGTGGGTACCGTATCTACAGGCAATATGGCCACCTCAGTAGCAGCCTATGGGGCTAAGTTGGGCTTAGAAACCTATATCCTAGTTAAGGAGGGTATAGCTGAGGAGAAGGTAAACCCCATTGCCATCTATGATCCAATTCTCATCAAGGTAGATGGGGATTACAGCTGCTTATATGATGAAAGCTTGGCTATAGGACATGAAAATGGAATCTACTTTATAAACTCCGATGCCCCCTATCGGGTAGAGGGCTATAAGACTATGGCCTTTGAGATCTGTGAGCAACTGGACTTCCAAGTGCCAGATTATGTCATAGTGCCAACTAGTGCCGGTGGTGATATTAGGGGTATCGAGAAGGGATTTAGGGAATTTTTGAATGTAGGTTTAATTGATAAGCTGCCTAAGATGGTGGCTGTTCAGGCGGCAGGCTGCTCACCTATTTATAATGCCTTTAAAGATAATAAGATGAAGATGGATAGGGTTGAAAATCCAAATACTATAGCCCACGCCATAGAGAATCCATATCCCCCAAGCGGGCATCAAGTTTTAAGGATGCTTAAGAGAAATGGGGGCTTAGCCCTAGCTGTGAGTGATGATGAGATTCTGAAGGCCCAGAGGAAGTTAGCTTCCCAAGGTCTATTCGTTCAACCGGCTTCTGCTACATCTTTAGCTGCGGTGGAAAAGCTTTATAGAGATGGACTTTTAAAAGAAGCTGAAAGTGTAGTATGCATTTTGACAGGATCTGGGCTAAAATCTACTAAAACCCTAGAGGAACATAGGCTAAAAAGTTATGGCTGTAAGCTGGACCAATTAAATGAATACATAAAAAAAGTAGGTAGATAATACCTACTTTTTTATTAGATTAACTTATTTTTAAATTATTCATCCTGATAGTCTTCATGGTCTTCATAAACTTCTAGCCCTTCTATATCTTCAAGGCTATCGAATTCGATATCTTCTCCTAAAGCCCTAGTATTNGTTTCATCTATCTGTTCAGGGAATAGGCTTGGGAAGCTGGTGCAGATAGGTGAAGTCTCTGGTGATAACTCTGGGAATCCAGTAGAAAGTACGCATAATTGTACTGGAAGGATGATCTTCTTTTCGCAAGTTATACATAAGGCGATTATTAAGTCAATTTCTACATTTCTAGTTTCTGGACAAACCCTAATATCCCTTGCTACGCTATTGGTGGCTAATCTAGCTTCACAATTTAGGTTGCAGAACTCTGCAAATCTTGGGAAGAATGCTGAATCCTTTATGGAAGGTATACATAGTTCAAAGAAGTTAGTTAAAATTATTGGCTTGTTAGGATGGGCAATAGGTATATTGGCCGTAACTGTAAATGTAACCCTTCTATCTCTAGCATCCCTTAACAATAGGTCTATTTCTACTACCACATTACCCTTTACCTTGATATTCTGTGTACCGAAGATCGGAGTTCCTTTATCCTCATCATCACAGTCAGAAGTATCTGCATAGATTAATCTCTCGCTACTTAGTCCGTCTGGTCCTACTACCTCTACATAATCACCATTTGGATGGCGCAAAAACTCACCGCCGGATAGGATGGTTTCAGGCTCAATTACTAAATTTCTCTGGTCTGCTATGTTAGCTGGGTTGAAAAATCTCTTACACCTAATATCTAGAACGTTTATAACCCTGCTATCCCTTGGTAAGCTTGGTGAAAAGCGTACATCGTTAACTGAGCTTAAAGCCTGTAGGTTAAATAATTTAGCATCATATACCTTCTGAACGAAGATAGGTTCTGTGACTACACTTCTTAAAGATCGGTCCCACTCGCAGCCAGTTGTAGCAGTGCAGCACCTATCAGTATCAGGTAAAATAGGACCAGGTTTATGCTTATGCTTACGCTTTTTATTTGAAGTCATATAAATCCTCCTTTCCCCAAAATGAATATGCTCATTGCTAATATATTCATGGTTAGATGAATTGGTTACTCATCAAGAGTAATAATCTCCAGGGGAAAGTAATATTATAGTTAAAAAAAGGATGAGTAGCTATGGCGTTTTATAATGATAGGGTGAAATTAGCAGATATAGATGGAAGGGAGATTTACTTAATAAGGAAGATAAAGAATAAATTAAAACTTAATTATTATTCCTACGACGGAAATAATTTTGAAGGGGATGTAGCAGATGATGCTTTAGGGGAGTTTGATATAACAATTAATAATGGACATGTATATTTAATTTACCAGGATATTAATAGGGACATAAAATTGGTAATCCTTAAGGGAAGGGAGAGGGAGGTACACAGCTTAACTAGGGGAAGCTTTCCTAGAGTTTATGAGTTAAATATTATAAACCATAAGGATAGGATAAACCTTTTATTCCTCTATCCAATAGATGATAGCCATATGACCTTCCGTATAGAACACAACTTATTGCTAGGGAATAAGTGGAAGAATTTTTTCGTAGATGAGATAAAAATAGAAAAGCTATTAAATCCCATCAAGCTAGTTCCTTATGAAAATAAACTCTATCTAGGGTATTACTATAAAAATCAGATCTGCATAAAATCCTTTAATTTAGAGGAAGACTTATGGAGTGAATCCATAGTATTAACGGATAATAGGGATAAGCTTTATTTGGACCTAATCTATGATGAGGGCCTTTTCCACTTGGCCTATTCTGAATATAAAGAAGGGAATTATGTAATAAAATATAAGCGCTTTAATGGTCAGAATTTTATTAAGGAAGATGAAGTGGAAATGTCACGTAAATCCAATGCTTCAACCCCAACCTTCATAAGGAAGGCTGATAAGTTATGGCTTTGCTGGAATGAATCCTTTATTATTTACAGTAGATATAGTAAGGATTTTGGAAGGACATGGAGTCATCTACAGACTTGGGAAGAGGGTAGGAGGCAGAGTATAGTAAGATATAAATATGCTACTAATAACTTAAAGGATATGGTCCTAGACCATGCCTTTGGTACCATCTATCCAGATATAAAGTTTATAGGTTTTTATTAAGGATCTTTAGTAAAGAGATAAATAAAGATAAAGAAGTATAAAGAAAGATAAGCTCTTTAGTACAAAGTTCTTTAATGAAAAAATTTATAAAAGTGTTTATTGGAACTTAGCTATTTAATGTTAGGCAATCTATAAAGGCATAAAAAAAGACTCCCGAAAGGGAGTCTTCATCCTATAAAGGATGGAACAAAATCGTTCAAAAGGGGTATTGGGAATAGAGATCTTTCTTAAGGTTATCAGGGGGATAACCTCTATTAAATTATAGCAAAAGTCGACATATTATGCAAGTTTTTTTTTATAAAATTAATAAATATATGGGAGATTTTCTTTGTAAAAATAAAGAATTCCTATATAATAGTATTGGGATAAATTTTGACCGATATGGGATATTATATGATGAGGTGGATTTATGATATACTTAGATAATTGTGCGACGACTAAGATTCGACAAGAAGTATTAAAGAAGATGTATGATAGTTACTTAGATGATTTTGGTAATCCTTCATCTTTGCATAGATTAGGTTTCAAGGCTGAAAAGAGGATTAAGGAAGCCAGGGAGATAATAGCTGACTATTTAAAGGTAGATAGTAGTGAATTATTCTTTACTTCCGGTGGAACTGAAAGCAACAATATAGCTGTCCAGAGTATTATAAACGGTTCCCAAAGAAAGGGTAACCATATTATTACTACTAAAATAGAACACCCTTCAGTCTTAAATATAATGAAGAAGTATGAAAGTCAAGGCTTTAGGGTCACTTATTTAGATGTGAATTCCTATGGGGAGTTAGATTTAGATGAATTGGAAAAAAGTATTTGTGATGATACTATATTAGTGTCTATAATCCACGTAAATAATGAAATAGGTACTATACAGGATATTAAGAGGGTTAAGGAGATTATGGGGAAGGAAAATCCCAATGCCCTACTTCATGTAGACGGGGTACAATCCTTTGGTAAGATTCCTTTTAATTTAAAGGCCCTAGGTGTAGATACCTTCTCCTTCAGTGGCCATAAGGTCCATGGGCCCAAGGGGGTAGGTGGCTTATACATCCGAAAGGGCTTAAAACTAGATCCCATAGTCTACGGTGGCAACCAGGAATTTGGCTTAAGATCGGGAACGGAAAATGTACAAGGTATAATTGGCTTTGGTGAGGCCGTAAGGATTTTAAGTTCAAATTTTGAGGAAGAAGCTAAACATGTAGAGAATTTAAGAAGAAAGATGGTAGAGGCCTTAAGTGAGGAAATTGAAGATATCAGGATAAATACACCACTTGAAAATAGCTCTCCCTATATATTAAATATATCCTTCCTTCACACAAGGGGAGAGGTTCTTCTACATTATCTAGAGGAAAAGGAGATATATGTGTCTACAGGTTCAGCCTGCTCCTCCAAGGGGACTGAAAAAAGCCATGTCCTAAAGGCTCTAGGACTGAGGGATTTAGAAATAGATGGGGCCATTAGGATGTGTTTTTCCTATGAGAGTAAGGAAGAAGATATAGATTTTATAGTTAAGGCAATTAAAGACTCTGTCTTAGATATACGTAAGATAATGATGAGGTGATCAATTGAAAAGGGTAATTAGCGTAAGTATAGGAGAAATAGCCCTAAAGGGCTTAAATAGGGGATATTTTGAAGATAGTTTGATTAAGCAGATTATAAAAAATTTAAAGGATATAGGTTTTGATAATATATATAAGGAGCAGGGAAAGATCTATATAGAAGGGGATCCGGAAAATTATCCGGAGATGATCAATAGGCTGAAAAAAATCTTTGGCCTTGTCCATATATCCCCCTGTATTAGGACTAGCAAGGAGATTGAAGACATTCAGAAGGCTGCTAAAACCATTATGGCTGAAGCCATAGAAAATAAGCAGGTGAAGACCTTTAAGGTGGAGACTAATAGGACGGATAAATCCTTCCCTATTAAATCCCCAGAGCTATCTAGGAGGCTGGGTGGGACAATTCTAAAGGAGTTTAAGGTTTTAAAGGTGGATGTCCACAATCCAGATACCTATCTATATGTGGATATAAAGGATAAGGTCTACGTCTATACTGAAAAGATAAAAGCCTATGGAGGACTACCTGTTGGTAGCAATGGTAAGGGACTTTTACTCCTATCAGGGGGTATAGATAGTCCAGTTGCTGGATTTTTGATGGGTAAGAGGGGTCTAGCTATAGACTGCGTCCACTACCACTCCTATCCCTTCACCTCTGAAAGGTCCGAGGAGAAGGTAAAGGACCTAGCCAGGATATTGGCAAGATATATGGGCAAGATCAAATTCTACAGCGTAAATATCCTGCCTATCCAGAAGGAGATCAACCAAAAATGTCCTGAAAGGGAAATGACCATCATATCCAGGAGGTTTATGATGAGGATAGCGGAGAAGATAGCTGAGAAAAATGGCTATAAGGCCCTAATTACAGGAGAAAGCCTTGGCCAGGTGGCTAGCCAAACCATAGAGGGGATAACAGTGACCAATAGTTCAGTGGATATTCCAGTCCTAAGGCCTTTAATTGGTATGGATAAGGTGGACATAGTAGATATTGCAAAAGATATTGAAACTTATGAGACCTCTATTTTACCCTTTGATGATTGCTGTACAGTCTTTTTACCTAAACATCCGGTAACCAAGCCTAGGGTGGAGGATATAGAAAGGTCTGAAGAAAACCTAAATGTAGAAGAGCTGGTAGAAGAAGCTGTAGCCAATATGAAGGTCTACACAATCGAATAATTAGGAATTGAAAAGCAGAAATCCTTATGGATTTTTGCTTTTTTATATTTCTTATTACAACAATATTTTGAAAATATTTAATAATACTAAACATAAAGTTTAATAATAGTCTTAAGAATGGCTAAAAATAAATAAATATGGGGAAATATTTTTGTAAAAATTTATAAAAAATATATTGACTATGACTATAATTTTTTTTATAATTATGTAGTCAAAAAGTTTAGTAAGAATAAACAAATAGTTAACTATAAGTTAACTTTTAGGAGGAGAATTTTGTGAATATAGGAGAGAAGATTAAACGGTTGAGAATTAAGAATTCTCTGACACAGGAAGAGTTAGCCGATAGGTGTGAACTGACAAAGGGCTTTATTTCCCAGGTTGAACGGGATTTGACCTCTCCTTCAATAGCAACCCTAGTAGATATATTAGAATGTTTGGGAACTAATTTGCAGGAATTTTTTAATGAAAGTTTAGATGAGAAGGTAGTATTTACCAAGGATGATATTTTCGAAAGCGAGAACGAAGAGTTAAACTACATTATAAAATGGGTAGTTCCAAATGCTCAAAAAAATTCCATGGAGCCAATACTGGTGGAGCTGGAAGCTGAAGGTAGGACTAAGGAGGATTCTCCCCATGAGGGTGAAGAGTTCGGTTATGTAATCAGCGGCAGCATCTTCCTCCATATAGGCAACGAAAGGTATAGGGTAAAAAAAGGGGAAAGTTTTTATTTTAAAGCTAACTCCAATCACTATATAGAAAATGCAGGAAAATCAAAAGCTAAAATAATTTGGGTTAGTACGCCACCAAGTTTTTAGTATAGAGGGGGAAGCAAAATGCACATAATAGACTTGCAAAACATTACAATGGAATACAATGGTGTCAAGGTATTAGACAACATCAACCTATATGTAAGGAAAAATGAATTTTTAACTCTTCTAGGCCCAAGTGGATGCGGCAAAACCACCACCCTGAGGATAATAGGTGGCTTTGAGGAACCTACTGAAGGAAGGGTTATTTTCGAAAATAAGGATATAACCAAGTTACCTCCCTATCAGAGAAAGATCAATACGGTTTTTCAAAAATACGCCCTATTCCCTCATATGGATGTATATGACAATATAGCCTTTGGGTTGAAGATTAAGAAAACCCCGGCCGATGTAATAGATAAGAAGGTTAAGGAGATGCTGAGGCTGGTAGACCTAGAAGGCTTTGAACATAGGGAGATAGATTCCTTAAGCGGTGGACAGCAACAAAGGATTGCCATAGCTAGGGCTTTGGTAAATGAACCAGAGGTTTTATTATTAGATGAACCCCTAGGGGCCTTGGACTTAAAATTAAGAAAAGAGATGCAGATAGAACTTAAGAATATGCAAAAAAGGCTAGGAATTACATTTATATATGTAACCCATGATCAGGAAGAAGCCTTGACCATGTCTGATACTATAGCCGTAATGAATAAGGGAAAGATCCAGCAGATTGGTACCCCAATAGATATCTATAATGAACCTAAGAATGCCTTTGTAGCAAAATTCATTGGGGAAAGCAACATTATAGATGGGGTAATGCATGAGGATTTTGTGGTGGAAATTGCTGGAGCTATCTTTGACTGTGTAGATAAGGGCTTCGGTAAAAAAGAACTAGTGGATGTTGTAATTAGGCCAGAGGACTTGATGATCAAACCTGTGGGAGAGGGTAAGTTACAGGGGGTAGTAGAGTCTGTTACCTTTAAGGGAGTCCATTATGAGATGATCGTCAAGGCGGCAGATTTTGATTGGAAGGTTCATTCAACAGTCATGGAAGATGTGGGAAGGGAAGTAGGCTTAGATGTGCTGCCTGAAAACATCCACATCATGAAGAAGGTGGTAAACTCATGAGAAAGGCCACTTTCCCCTATTTAATTTGGATCTTTATATTTACCATCGTACCCCTATTTCTGGTGTTATATTTTGCCTTTACAACTGGGGATAGCCAAAACTTTAGTACTTTTCAATTTAGTCTAGAGAATTTTAAGAGGTTTTTAGACCCAGTTTATATAAATGTCTTGATACGCTCTATAAGATTAGCTTTTGTTTCAACCATACTATGTTTGATTGTAGGTTTCCCTATTGCCTATATTATTTCCAGGGAAAAACCCAATAGGCAAAATCTAATGATTTTAATGTTCGTCATCCCCATGTGGATGAACTTCCTATTGAGAACCTACGCCTGGTTAACCCTACTAGGAAGAAATGGTTTTGTTAACAACCTACTAACGAGAATGGGCTTTCAAGCCTTAGACTTGATGTATAACGATAAGGCGGTTCTTTTGGGTATGGTGTATAACTTCTTACCCTTTATGGTTTTGCCCATCTATTCCGTCTTAACTAAGATAGATAAAAACCTTTTAGAAGCTGCTGAGGATTTGGGAGCCAACAGGGCTACCACCTTTAGGAAGGTTATATTACCCTTGAGTTTACCAGGGGTTGTAACTGGAACAACCATGGTCTTTATTCCGGCCATGAGCACCTTTGTAATTTCCAGCCTCTTGGGTGGAAACAAATCAAACCTAATCGGAAATTTAATCGAGCGTCAGTTTAGATGGACTGGAGATTGGCATTTTGGTTCATCCATGTCCATAATCCTGATGGTATTTATCTTGCTGACCATGGCTATAACTAATAAATTTGACAAGGAGAAAGAGGGAAGGGGTGGAGGATTATGGTAAGCAGGTGGTTAAAAAGGTTTTACGTATTCTTGATATTCCTGTTCCTATATGCCCCCATAATGGTCTTAATCGTCTACTCCTTCAATGACTCAAGGATTAGGGGCACATGGTCTGGCTTTACCCTTAGGTGGTATATTGAACTCTTTAGGGATCCAACCATCCTAAAGGCCTTATATAACACCATCTTAGTTGCAGTTCTGGCAGCTATTATTTCTACCATCATAGGTACCCTAGCAGCTATTGGAATCCATAATATGCCTGGTTTAAGTAAGAGGATAATTCTAAACTTAAACTATATTCCAGTATTAAATCCGGATATAGTTACGGCCGTATCCCTAATGGTTTTATATAGATTTTTAAAGTTGGATTTTGGCTTTACCACCATGCTATTATCCCATATAACCTTCTGTATACCCTATGTGGTACTATCGGTACTTCCTAAGCTAAGGCAGCTTAACGTACATTTAGCTGAGGCTGCCATGGATTTAGGTGCCACGCCCTTTTATGCCTTTAGGAAGGTAATAATTCCAGAGATTATGCCAGGGATTATAACTGGAGGCTTAATGGCCTTTACCCTATCAATAGACGATTTCGTAATAAGCTTTTTCACTACGGGTAATGGGGTATCCAACTTAAGTATAGAGATATTTTCCATGTCTAAAAGGGGAATCAACCCTACTATAAATGCTTTATCAACCATTATGTTTTTAAGCATACTGATCCTTTTATTGATTATCAATAAGAGGACGGAAAAACTAGATGAAAGAGGTGCAAGGATTGAAAAGAACTAAAGTCTTATTACTACTGGTCTTAGTATTAATATTAGCTACTGTAGCCACTGCCTGCGGAGATCAAAGGCCTACTATCAACGTATATAACTATGGGGACTATATAGACCCTGAAATTCTTAAGGAATTTGAAGAGGAATTCGGCATTAAGGTCAATTACTCCATGTATGAAACTAATGAGGATATGTATATTAAGTTAAAGCAGGGTGGAAGCAGCTTTGACGTAATATTTCCTTCCGACTATATGATTGAAAGAATGGTTGGGGAAGGGATGTTGCAAAAGATAAATAAGGATAATGTGCCTAATCTAGCAAATGTGCATGAGGACTTCCTAGGCTTGGAATATGATCCCAACAACGATTATTCAGTTCCATATATGTGGGGAACGGTAGGTATAGTATATAATACCACTATGGTAGATGATGTGGTGGATAGTTGGGACATCTTATGGGATGAAAAATATGCAGGCCAAATCATAATGTTAGACAGCCAAAGGGATTCTATAGCTGTGGCCCTAAAAAAACTAGGTTATTCTATGAATACTAGAAGTGTGGAAGAATTGGAAGCGGCTAAGGAAGAGTTGATTAAGCAAAAACCACTGGTCTATGCATATCTAGGAGACCAGGTTAAGGATGCCATGGTTGCAGGGGATGCAGCCTTAGCAGTAGTCTATTCAGGTGATGCTATAGCCATTATGAGGGAAAATCCAGACATTCAATTTGCCATACCTAAGGAAGGAACCAACCTGTGGTTTGACTGTATGGTAATACCTAGTACTGCTGAAAATAAGGAAGGGGCAGAGGCCTTTATCAACTTCCTATGCAGGCCTGAAATAGCTGCAAGAAACGCNNAATATCTAGGCTATTCTACACCCATTAAGGAAGCTAGACAGCTTTTACCAGATTATATGAAAGATTCTGAGGTGGCCTTCCCAGAGTTAGAGGAGGTTTTAAAGATAACTGAGATCTTTAAAGACCCAAGGGATATAGTTGAAGAATACGATAGGATTTGGACAGAGCTACACTCTCAATAATAGAAGATTAGTATTAGGTATCCAAATCAAAGACAGGCATTGAAATCAAAGATTTCAATGCCTTTTTTAATGCCTGGGATTCCTATTTACGATATCAATGGCTTTAACTAGGGCGCTAATTACATCTGCATTAAATTGATAATTTAAGTTATTGATCCTTTGGTAGATTAGGCCTTTATCACTTACTACATATTTGGGAGGTAGAGAATTAAGGGCAATGGCCATTATATCCATACGACACTGCTTACAGCTACAATTTAACTCTACATCCTTTTTTTCTATTAGGCGGTCTAAATTCAGCTTAACTTCATATTCCATCAGATTATGCATTTCCATAATATATCCCCCCTTACCCTATAACCTTAATTTATTATAACATTAAAAGAATCCGGAATTTATTAACATTTATTATTATTTAGCCCATTAACTAGATACCCATTTTAGTGAAGGTTTGAATAGTGTTATATATTTTCTTGGGTATTAATAAAATATATGTGAAGAATTCCTTAAAATTCATTAAAAGATACATAGCGGATTAAGCTCATATAAATAGCTATATTTTAAAGGATTTACCTGCTAGCTTATGGAAGTTTTAATTAAGAAATTAAAAAGGTGGGGTTTTATGGATATTCAATTTTATGGTGCAGCTAGGATGGTCACAGGCTCTAATTTTCTCTTAACCACTAAGAATTATAAGATCTTAATCGACTGCGGCATGTTTCAGGGTAATAAGGAAAAGGAAAGGATGAACTTTGAACCCTTTTCCTATGAAGTTGGTGATATCGACTACCTAATCCTAACCCATGCCCATATTGACCACAGCGGTAGGATTCCTAAGCTAGTTAAGGATGGCTTTAGGGGTAAGATCCTCTGTACTAAGGCCACCTATGACCTATGTAGCATTATGCTTTTAGATAGTGCTAAGATTCAGGAAGCAGATGTGGAATGGGAAAATAAAAAGAGGCTTAGGGCAGGTAAGCCACCCCTTGAACCTCTCTATACTATGAGGGATGCTGAAATCAGCTTAAATTATTTTTCTCCCTATTATTATGACCAAAGAATCAGGCTAAATGAGGAAATTACCATACGTTTTAAGGATGCAGGCCATATTTTAGGTTCCTCTATAGTTGAAATCTGGGTTAGGGAAGATGGAGAGACTACTAAGATAGTATTTTCAGGGGATTTGGGCATGCCAGGAAGGCCCATCATTAGACAGCATGAATATATATTTGATGCAGATTATTTAATATTAGAATCCACCTATGGAGATAAAAATCATGAGCCCTTTAAAGATAGTAGTGAGAAATTGATAGATATAATCAATAGGACAGTCCTAAGGGGAGGTACAGTTATCATACCTTCCTTTGCAGTAGGCAGGACCCAGGAGATAATATATGAACTAAATAAGTATTATGATAGAAATCCAGCCCTAGAGGAATATGTGAAAATCCCCATATATGTAGACAGCCCCCTAGCTGTTAATGCTACTGAGGTATTCCAGAGGAATTCTTCCAGCTTCAATGATGAGGCTAAGGAAATGATATTAAGTGGAGATAACCTCTTCCAGTTTGAAAATTTAAGGTATGTCAAGACTACAGAGGAGTCTATGGCTTTAAATAAGGCTAGCTATCCTAAGGTCATAATTTCATCCAGCGGCATGGCTACAGCAGGTAGGGTTAGGCACCATTTAAAGCATAACCTTTGGGATCCAAGGAATAGCCTGGTTTTCGTCGGCTATCAGGCTGAGGGTACCCTGGGTAGGATCTTACTGGATGGGGCTAAGAGGGTAAAACTACTAGGTGAGGAGATAGACGTTCAACTGGAGATATATGATTTAGAGGGGTTTTCCGGCCATGCAGACCAAAGGACCCTGTTGAATTGGATAGGCAAATTTAGATATAAGCCAAAGAAGATCTTCCTAGTCCATGGTGAGGAAGAACCAGCAAGGGTACTTAGTGGATTAATAGAGGAGAAGTACAATATAGAGACCATAATTCCTAACTATGGTGATAAGATTAATATTACCAAGGAAAAGGTTGAGATCAGAAGGGGTATGAGCATAGACCCAGTTATGCTTAAGCAGGATATAGAAAATGAAATTGAAGAAGCCTATAAGAAGATTGAAGCCCTTAAAAGTAAGAGTAGCCAAGAGGAGGCTGAAAATATCAGCAAGAACTATGATGAATTAAAGAATAAGATAATTGAACTAAAGAATAGCCTAATGGATTTAAATATCTTATTAAGCAAATAAGATAATCAAATAATAGTATATAATATGCAAATTGATTAATTAAATGTGTAAACAAGACTAGATGGATAATATAATTTCAATAGCGGAGGTTAAAGTATGAAGTATATAGAGAACTACTCAAATGATCCAAGATACAATCTAGCCTTTGAGGAATACTGTTTCAAATATATGCCAAGGGATGAGGACTATATCCTACTATGGATCAATGGTCCCTCTATTATAATAGGAAGGAATCAAAACACCCTGGAAGAGATTAATTTAGAATACGTAAGGGAGAACAATATCCAGGTAGTCCGAAGGATTACTGGAGGAGGGGCTGTTTATCATGATTTAGGGAATCTAAATTTTTCCATAATTACCAACTCCCATGGAAGAAGCCTAATTGATTTTAAGAAATATAACATGTCCATAGTCAAATCCTTACAACAACTAGGTGTAAACTGTGAACTATCTGGAAGAAACGATATAACTATTGAATGCAAGAAGTTCTCAGGTATTGCCCAATCCATCTGGAAGGGCAGGGTTTTGAATCATGGAACCTTATTATTCGATACTAAATTAGATGTTCTGTCTAAGGCTTTAAATGTTAAGAAGGATAAGATTGAATCAAAAGGGGTTAAGTCTGTAAGGAGTAGGGTCACAAATATTAAGGACTATTTGAATATAGATGTTGGCATAGAGGAATTTAGGGAGATTTTACTAAAACATCTTTTTGAAACTAAGGATATTAGTCCTCATATCTTGAAGCTAACTGAAGAGCAGCTGGCAGAGATAGATAGGCTCTTTAAAGAAAAGTATTCTAGTTGGGAGTGGAACTTTGGTCACTCTCCTGCCTTTAATTATAAAAACTATAGGCGTTTTCCCTTTGGCTCTATAGAAGTCAGGTTGGAGGTAAAAAACGGCATCATCAATAAAGCTAAGATTTACGGCGACTTCTTTGGTACAGAGGATATTGAGAAATTAGAGGAGATTTTAAAGGGCTTAAAGTATAGGAGGGAGGATTTAGTCGAAGCTTTAGCTGAGGTGGAGTTAAAGAGATTTTTCGGTCCAATTGAGTTAGATGATTTTATAGATTTACTCATGGATTAAAATAAAAATTTAATTAAATTTTTTAGGGTGAAATTGCAATTTCTTTTCATGGAAATTGCAATTTCTCTATTCATTTTTTAAAAAAATCAGATAGACAAATTACGAATTGAAAGTTTACGTTTTCCTAATTTCAAAAACGGCTAATTCAAGTAATTGGTAACGGTTTCTCAACTTCAAAAATCACTTGTTTTTATAAATTAATATGATATGATAATGATGAAGATAGATTCATTTTTGACAAAACAATAGGAAAATGAGGAGGTATTTTTGATGGAAAAGAAAACCTTAGTTTTAGGAGTAATCGGTTCAGACGTCCACGCTGTTGGAAATAAGATACTTGATTATTCCTTAACAAATGCAGGATTTAATGTCGTGAATATTGGAGTATTATCACCACAGGAAGATTTCATCAATGCAGCAATCGAGACTAATGCTGATGCTATCTTAGTATCTTCACTTTACGGTCATGGTGAAATCGATTGTAGAGGCATGAGGGAAAAATGTGATGAAGCTGGTTTAAAAGACATCTTACTTTATGTAGGAGGAAATATAGTAGTAGGTAAACAAGATTGGGAAGAAGTTGAGGCTAGATTTAAAGCTATGGGATTCGATAGAGTATATCCACCTGGAACTTCAGTAGATACTGCCATTAGGGATTTAAAAGAAGATTTAGGCCTTGAGTAGATCGAATTAGAGGGGATATTATGAACTGTTATATTTTCATAGATTTTGGAAGCACATATACAAAGGTTACTCTAGTAGATAAGGATAAGGAAGAAATAGTTGCAACGGCCAAGTCATATACGACTGTTCAAACGGATGTTATGATAGGCTACCAAAAGGCGCTAGAGGAGCTTTTTTCTAAAGTAGAAGGAGAAGTTAATATAGTAAAGAAACTAGCCTGTTCATCGGCTGCAGGTGGTTTGAAGATGATCGCCATCGGTTTAGTACCTGAATTAACTGCAGAAGCGGCAAAGAGGGCTGCTCTAGGAGCTGGAGCCAGAGTAATAAATACTTACAGCCATTTTTTAAATAAAGGCGAAGTCTTAGAGATCAAGAATTCAATTGCCGATATGATTCTACTTGCCGGAGGAACTGATGGGGGCAACACTGAATGTATACTCCATAATGCTAGAATGTTAGCCGAATATGGAATAAGTGTCCCTATAGTGGTTGCGGGCAATAAGTCCTGTAACGATGAAATAGCTGAGATTTTCGATGGCAGGGTAGAGTATTATATTACAGAGAACGTTATGCCCACTTTAAATAATATAAATGTGGAACCGGCTAGGGAGACCATAAGAAGCATCTTTATGAGAAANATCGTCCATGCCAGGGGCATGAAGAATATAGAAAAGGAGATCTCTGGTATCCTAATGCCGACCCCAGCTGCAGTGTTAAAGGCTGCTGAAACCCTAGCTTTAGGTACTAAGAACGAAGATGGTATAGGAGATTTAGCAGTAGTAGATATTGGTGGTGCTACAACTGATGTCCATTCTATAGGTGAAGGAGCACCAAGCAAACCAGGAGTCTTCTTAAGGGGTTTGGAAGAACCTTTAGCTAAGAGGACTGTAGAAGGCGATTTAGGCATGAGATATTCTTCAATATCCGTATATGAGGCGGCTGGTAAGCGTATGATGAAGAAATACTTGAATATAGAAGAGTACGACCTAGAAGCAGAATTTAGGAAGAGATATGAGAATACCTCATTCGTAGCAGAAGATGAAAAGGATATAGTTTTTGATGAAGCTATGGCAAAGGTATGTGCAGACATCTCTATGAAACGACATGCTGGTGTAGTAGAAGCTATTTACTCACCACTTGGAACTATGTATTCTCAAACAGGTAAAGATTTGATGGAATTGCCCTATGTTATAGGAACTGGTGGGGTAATCGTAAATAGTAGAAATCCAAAAGCTATCTTAGAGGCTACTAAGTTTACTATGGATGATCCAACATCATTGAAACCAAGAAATCCAAAATTCTTAATAGATAAAAGATATATCTTATCAGCTATGGGACTGCTTTCTACTTTAGATGCTGATATGGCAGTTCGTATGTTGAAAAAATATATTGTTAAATGTGAAGACAATCATTTATTGGTAAAAAACCAGGGTAAATGCCTTTAATAAAAATATTGTATAATGTGGAGGTAATACAATGGAATTGAAAAATAAAAGATGGACTGATGAAGAATTTTTCAAAGTTAGGGAAGAAGTTCTAAGCCAATGGCCAACTGGTAAGGAAGTAGACTTACAAGAAGCTGTTGATTACTTAAAGAAAGTGCCAGAGGAAAAGAACTTTGCTATAAAACTAAAAAAGGCTAAGGAAGAAAAGAGAACACTAGCTCAACCAAGAGCAGGTGTAGCCTTAATCGATGACCATATTGAATTACTTAACTACTTAGATAAGGAAGGCGGAGCTGATTTCTTACCTTCAACTATCGACTCTTATACTAGACAAAACAGATATGAGGAATGTGAAGTAGGTATAGACGAATCAATTAAAGCTGGTAGGTCAATGTTAAATGGATTCCCAGCTGTTAACCACGGAATTAAGGGTTGTAGAAAGGTTTATGAAAGTGTTAATCTACCAGTTCAGGCAAGACATGGTACACCTGATTCAAGACTATTAGCTGAAATAATCCACGCTGGTGGCTGGACTTCCAACGAGGGTGGCGGTATCAGCTACAACGTTCCATATGCTAAAGCAGTACCTATAGAAAAGAGTATCAGGGACTGGCAATACTGCGACAGACTAGTTGGCTTCTACGAAGAACAAGGTATCACACTAAACAGAGAGCCATTTGGACCATTAACAGGTACTCTAGTACCACCATCCATGTCAAATGCAGTAGGTATAATTGAAGCCTTATTAGCTGCAGAACAAGGAGTTAAAAACATTACTGTAGGTTACGGCCAATGTGGTAACTTAGTACAAGACGTAGCTGCAGTAAGGGCTTTAGAAGAACAAACAGAAGAATACTTAGCTGAATATGGCTATAAGGATATGGTAATTACAACAGTATTCCATCAATGGATGGGTGGATTCCCAGAAGACGAAGCTAGGGCATTTGGTGTTATATCCTTAGGTTCAACTGCTGCTGCCTTATCAGGTGCAACTAAGGTTATAGTTAAGACACCACACGAAGCTGTAGGTATCCCAACTAAGGAAGCAAATGCTGCTGGAATTAGAGCTACTAAGATGATCTTAAACATGTTAGAAGGACAAAGATTACCAGACAGCAAGGCATTACAAGCTGAAATTGAAATCATCAAGGCTGAAACTAAATGCATCCTTGATAAGGTATTCGAATTAGGTAATGGCGACCTAGCAGTAGGTACTGTTAAGGCCTTTGAACAAGGAGTATTAGATATTCCATTTGCTCCATCCAAGTACAATGCAGGTAAAATATTACCAGCTAGGGATAATGAAGGTTGCGTAAGATACTTAATGACTGGAAATATTCCACTATCAAAAGACCTATTAGACTTCAACAGAGCTAGATTAGAAGAAAGAGCTAAATTTGAAGGAAGAGAAGTTGGCTTCCAAATGACTGTAGATGATATCTTTGCAGTAGGTAAAGGAAAATTAATAGGAAGACCGGAGGGGATGTAATTATGAAAATAGTAGATTTAGTATGCGCAGAAGGTAAAACAGGTTTTTATTTCGACGATCAAAAAGCTATAAAAGCTGGTGCTAAGCATGACGGTATGTTCTACTTAGGAGAGCCTATGATTGAAGGCTTCACTCAAGTTAGACAAGCTGGTGAAAGTATTTCAGTATTACTTATCCTTGAAGATGGCCAAGTAGCTCATGGAGACTGTGCTGCAGTTCAATATTCAGGAGCAGGCGGAAGGGATCCATTATTCTTAGCTCAAGATTTCATACCTGTAATNGAAGGACCTATTAAAGAAAAATTAGTTGGAAGAGACGTATCAACTTTCAAAGAGTTAGCAGAAGAAATTGACCACTTGGAAATAGATGGTAAGAGACTTCACACTGCTATTAGATACGGTGTAACTCAGGCTTTACTAGATGCAACAGCTAAGGCTAACAAGGTAACTATGGCTGAAGTTGTGCAAAAAGAGTACAACACAGGTGTAGAATTGGCTAGAGTTCCAATCTTTACACAATCCGGTGACGATAGATATACAAATGCTGACAAGATGATCATAAAAGAAGCAGACGTATTACCACATGGTCTATTTAATAACGTTGAAGAAAAATTAGGTCTTCAAGGTGAAAAACTTCTAGCTTATGTTGAGTGGTTAAGGGATAGGGTATTAAACTTTAGAACTAGGGAAGATTATCAACCAACATTCCACATCGACGTATACGGAACTATTGGAGAATTATTAGACAATGATACAGAGAAAATGGCAGATTATCTAGTAAAACTAGAAGAAGCTGCTAAGCCATTTAAATTAAGAATCGAAGGACCAATGGATGTTGGCTCAAGAGAAGGCCAAATGGAAGCTATGAGGGACCTAAGGATTGCACTAGAAGAAAGGGGATGCTCAGTAGAGTTAGTAGCAGACGAATGGTGCAATACTCTAGAAGACGTAAAATACTTTGTTGACAACAAGGCTGGTCATATGATCCAAGTTAAGACTCCAGACCTTGGTGGAGTAAACAATACAATAGAGGCTCTATTATATTGTAAAGATAACGGCCTTGGAGCATACTCAGGCGGAACTTGTAATGAAACTAGCAGAAGTGCAGAAGTTTGTACAAACATAGCTATGGCTTGTGGTGCTACTCAAATATTAGCAAAACCAGGTATGGGTGTTGACGAAGGTATCATGATCGTTAACAATGAAATGAACAGGGTATTAGCTCTAAGCAGTAGAAGAAAGTAAGCTCAGTATGTATAAAGGTGGGATATAATGAGACAAATTGACGCTGGGTTAATAACTGAATCAGTTAAGAAAATGGTTATGGAAGCCAATTATTTTCTCCCAGAGGATGTATATAGTACTATAAAGGAAGCTCAGGATAAGGAAGAATGGCAACTTGCATCTGACATCCTAGATAAAATATTGCAAAATGCTGACATAGCTAAGAATGACCAAGTTCCAATGTGCCAAGATACTGGTATGGCGGTAGTATTTGTGGAAATGGGTCAAGAAGTTAGCATAGTTAACGGTTATATAGAAGATGCAATCAATCAAGGTATTAGGGAAGGCTATGAAGAGGGTTATTTAAGAAAGTCTGTAGTGGGAGATCCTTTAAATAGAGTTAATACTAAGGATAATACGCCAGGAATTATCCACTATTCAATAGTTCCAGGTGATAAGTTAAAGATTACTGTTGCTCCTAAGGGATTCGGTTCAGAAAATATGTCTAGATTAAAGATGTTAAAACCTGCTGAAGGATTAGAAGGAGTAAAGGATTTTGTCCTAGAAACCGTCGAATTAGCTGGGCCTAATCCTTGCCCACCTATAGTTGTAGGAGTTGGAATAGGCGGAACTATGGAAAAAGCAGCTTTTCTAGCTAAGAAATCCCTAATGAGATCTTTTGATAGCTACAATGAAAATCCTTTCTATGCTGATTTAGAGAAGGAGCTATTAGAAAAGATCAATGAGTTAGGAATAGGACCTCAAGGTTTCGGTGGCAAAACTACAGCCTTAAGGGTATTCATTGAGTACTACCCAACTCATATAGCAGGATTACCAGTAGCTGTTAATATTCAATGTCATGCTGCTAGACATAAAGAAGTAGTACTTTAGGAGGGTAATTATGAAAAAATTAACTACACCTTTAAAAGTTGAAGATTTGAAAGACCTTAAAGCTGGTGACAATGTAACTATAACTGGATATATATATACGGCTAGGGATGCAGCCCATAAGAGGCTGGTTGAACTATTAGAAGAGGGTAAGGAGTTACCTATAGACTTAGAAGGGGCCATAATCTACTATGTTGGCCCCACTCCTGCTAGAGAAGGAGAGCCAATAGGGTCTGCTGGACCTACTACAAGCTATAGGATGGATTCCTATACGCCACAACTATTAGACCAAGGCTTACTTGGTATGATAGGTAAGGGTAAAAGAAGTCAGGAAGTAAAAGATAAGATAGTAGAAAAGGGAGCGGTATATTTTGCAGCTATCGGCGGAGCTGCAGCTCTAATTAAGAAAGCTATAAAATCAGCTGAAATAGTTGCCTATGAAGATCTAGGAGCAGAAGCTATAAGAAAGATTTATGTAGAGGATTTTCCAGTGACAGTAGTTAACGATGCTCACGGAAATGATCTATATCAATCTGGTAGAAAGGAATATTTGCAATGGTTGAAAGAAAACTAGAGATTAAAAAGATGGCCACAGCTGGCTCACTTGAATCCAATGATATCCTTATTATGATTTCAAAAGGCGAAGGAAAGATCGATATAGAATTGGAAAGTGTCGTCGAAAAGCAATTTGGCGAAGATATTAAAAAAGTTATCCATGACACCCTAGTAGAGGAAGGAATAACCGATGCAAAGGTTATAGCAAAGGACAAGGGAGCATTGGACTTTACCATTAGAGCAAGGGTAAGGGCTTGCGTTAAGAGAGGAGTGGAAAATTAATGAACTATAGGACACTGCTCTTCATACCAGGAAATAATCCTGGTATGCTCCAAAGCTCGGATATTCTTGGTGCCGACGGCATTATCATAGACTTAGAAGATGCTGTTGCATTAACAGAAAAAGACGCAGCTAGGATTTTAGTAAGGGAATATTTGTTGACCTTTAAACCAGAGGGAAATTATTTTATTAGAATTAATCCATTAGATAGCCCATACTTCTATGATGATTTAGAGGCTATTAAGGATTTAGATATTACTGGCTTAGTACTTCCAAAGGCTAGTGTAGAATCTATGGCTGCCCTGGAAGATTACCTAGATAAAAATGATTTAGACTTTGAAGTTATCGCATTAATAGAAAATGCCATGGGATTAGAGACTGCCTTAGACATAGTCAGGGCATCTAAGAGGATAGTAGGCCTATTCTTAGGTGCTGAGGACCTAACCCTTGATTTAGGGGCTAAGAGGACTAAGGAATCAAAAGAGATAGAATATGCTAGATCCAAGATCATTGCAGCTGCAAAGGCTGCTGGTATTCAGGCTTTAGACACTCCTTTCACTGATACTGATGATTTAGAAGGCTTAAAAATCGATACTAGAAATGCCAAAGATCTAGGTATGACAGGTAAGACTGTAATCAGCCCTAGACATGTTGACATAATAAACCAGGTATTTACACCTACTCAAGAAGAAATCGACTATGCCTTAAGGGTAGTAGAAGGAGTTAAGGGAGCAAAGGAAAAAGGTTTAGGTGCTTTCTCCTTAGAAGGAAAGATGATTGACGCGCCAATAATTAAGAGGGCCCTAAACGTATTAAAGACCAGCGGAGACTATAAGGAGGAATATGATGAATTACTTGAGTAGTACTGATTTAAGAACTGTAAAGGTTTTAGAGCAGGCTGAATTTCCTTCTAAAGTTAATGCACGTAATAAGGTAGTAGAAGATACTGCAAAGCTAATCAAGGAACTAGGTATTAAGGATAATGCAGTTCTTTCCTTCCACCACCACCTAAGAAACGGAGACTACGTATTAAATACTATAATGAAGGAAGTTCAAAGACAAGGCATAAAAGGAATTACTCTAGTAGCAAGCTCCTTGTTCCCTATACATGCTGAAATGATACCCTTACTGGAAGATGGAACTATTGAAAATATTGTTACATCCTATATCAGTGGAGATCTTGGAAGAGCAATTAGTTATGGTAAATTAAAAGGCAAAATTATAATGCAGTCCCATGGTGGTAGAGCTAGGTCTATATTAAATGGGGAAATAGAAATCGATGTTGCCTTTATTGCATCACCAAGTGCAGATGCTCATGGAAATATATCAGGGGTAAATGGACATAATACGTGCGGTACACTAGGTTATGCCATAGCAGACAGCTTAAAGGCTAAGAAGGTAGTAGCTGTAACAGATGCCTTAGTGGAATATCCAAACTATCCGGCGGATATCACTGAAGACTATGTAGATTACGTACTAGTAATTGATTGCATTGGTCGTAAGGAAGGTATAGTGTCAGGTACTACAAGGGTAACTAGGGACCCAGTAGGCTTAAAGATAGCAAAGGATACCTTAAAGGTAATGGAAGCTACAGGCTTATTAAAGGAAGGATTCAGCTATCAAAGTGGTGCTGGTGGAATCTCCCTAGCAGTTACAGCCTTCTTAAAGGAATATATGATCGAAAATAACATTAAGGGTAGCTTTGCATCAGGGGGAATAACAGGTCATCTAACACAAATGCTAGAAGAAGGCTTATTCTCAGCCCTATTTGATGTCCAATGCTTCGACTTAGAATCCATAGAATCCTTAAAGAGGAATCCAAACCATATAAGGATGAGTGCTTCTCAATACGGTAATCCAGAAGTATCAGCGGTTGTAGATAAGCTAGATTTCGTTATTTTAGGTGCTACAGAAATAGATGTTAACTTTAACGTTAATGTAACTTCAGGAGCAGACGGAGTATTGATGGGTGGATCAGGTGGACATCAAGATACTGCAGCAGGCAGTAAGGTATCCATCATAGTATCTAAGCTATTCTCATCGAGGATACCTGTAATCAAGGACAGGGTAGATGTAATAACTACGCCAGGAACTACGGTAGATGTGTTGGTAACAGAAAGGGGTATTTGCGTAAATCCATTGAGAACGGACCTAATAGAAGCCTTTAAGGAAGCTAAGTTAGAAATTGTAGACATTAAGGAATTAAAAGAGTACTCTGAAAGCATCATGGGTAAGGCTAAGCCAATAGAAAAGACAGACAGGATAATCGGATTATCCCAGTATAGGGATGGAAGCATTATAGATTATATATATGAAGTAAAGAGATAAATACTTAAATAAAGAGTTGCAAGCGTTGCAACTCTTTATTTATCTATATATAATTATCTATATAAGATTAATAAGTAGGTGAAGGCCATGTTTTTTACTGATGAAATAAACAAAAATAATGAAAGGGAAATTCAGGAAATAAGGGAATACCTAAATAAATTCGATGTAGTTTACGATTATCCTGAAAAGACATATGTCATAAGGGATAAAGGAAGGATCATAGCAACAGGTTCCGTAGATGGGAATATTATGAAATACTTCTTTGCTGAAGAAGAATATCAGGGTCAGGGTACCACTCTGCTTATCTATAACGCCCTACTAAACTATTTAATAGCTAATAATAGACCCTCCTTCTTTATATTTACAACTCCTAACAATAAAACTATCTTTAGATCTTTAGGCCTTAAGGAAGTCTATTCCACAGATAGGGTTGCCTTATTTGAAGGGGGCTTTTATAATTACCAAAATTGGATAGATGGGGTTAAGGCTAAATTGAAGGAGAAGAGCTCAAAAAGAGGGGCCATAGTAATGAATTGCAACCCCATGACCCTGGGACATAAATATCTAATAGAAAAGGCCTTGGAAGAGGTAGATGACCTCTTAATCTTCGTAGTAGAGGAGGATAAATCCGTATTTCCCTTTGAAGATAGGTTCAATATTTTAAAGAAGGAACTATCCCATGATGATAGGATTAGCCTAATTGAAGGGGGCCCCTATATCATATCCCAAGGAACTTTTCCTACCTACTTTATAAAGAAGAAGGACGAGATGTTGGATATTTATACTGAATTAGATGGCAAGATCTTTGCAGACAAAATAGCTAAAGATTTAGAGATAGACATTAGATTCTTTGGCTCAGAGCCTACAGATGAAGTAACCCTAGCGTATAATCAGGCTATGAAGGAAATCTTAACCAGTAGAAATATAGAAATAAAGATAATAGAAAGAAGAAAATTAAAGAATAATATAATAAGTGCATCTAGGGTTAGAAAGCTTATTAAGGAAGATAAATTGGAGGAAGCCTTCCAATACCTACCCCCTAGTAGCATAGAATTTTTAAAAACCCATAAGGGTAAGGAAATAATTAGGAAGATCCAAGGACAATAAATCAAAAGCAAACCTATTCCATTTCGCCTTTATGGATTTTGGACGATTTGAATTATAAAAAAGGATAGGAGAGAATCTTATGGCTGGTAAAAGTAATTTTACATATGGGCAGGAGTCTCTACCAGCTGATAAAATCTGCCCCATCTGTGGCCAGTATAACGGTTGTAAAAGGAGTAGAGACTGCTGGTGCCATAATGTTAAGATTTCGGGGAAGGTTTTAGCCATGGTTCCTGAAGATAAAAGGGGTATAGCCTGTATATGCAAGGACTGCATCGAGAAATATAGTTGACAGCTTCATTTCTTAGGGTTAAGATGTAAATAAGAAGTATTTTTTGACAATTCTATTAATTGCATTAATCAATAGCTATTTAAATAAAGACCAGCTATTAAATGTCAAGAAATAATTTAATTTTTTTTGCTAAGTCATTTTAGAATTTCTGTTAGAACCTGTCAAGGGAAAA
>JGI24714J26587_10000409_pt1 | contig 30490 bp, 32 predicted proteins | sample BioPla4DNA2_FD_26587 | JGI IMG/M metagenome (IMG submission 26587)
AATCCCAAACTATATAATTACAAATTAAATCTACTGTCTAATAAAATCTATACAACTATAAGTATAAGGGAAAGCGGAATATTAGAGATTAACAGAGAGGACAAGCCGCTAAAATACATTTTAAGAGATAGTTTCGAAGAAAAGGTCAATTCGACATTTAATAGATATTTAAATGAAGATAATGCCAATCTAATAAAAAGCATAGTATTAGGGGAATATTCTTATTTAGATGAGGAAGATATTACAAAATTTAGGGAACTGGGGCTTGCTCATATATTAGCAGTTTCAGGATTGCATATTGGCATAATAGCTGGATTCATAGTATTTGTTCTTTCCCATTTTGGAATAAAAAGAAAGATAACCATAATAATTACCTTAACTACTATTTGGTTCTATGGATTTTTAATAGGGTTTCCTCCCTCCATATTAAGGGCTAACATAATGTTTAGCTTATTATATTTAGCCTTCCTAAGGAAGGAACCCTATGATCCAATAAATGGCTTGTTTTTTTCACTGTTTGTATTATTGATTATTAACCCATTTTGGATATTTAACCTAGGCTTTCAATTATCCTTTATAGCTACTTTTTCAATAATCTATTTTACGCCTAAGCTTAGGGACTTTTTCTATTTATATAAAGGTAAATTTTTTTCTGTATTGTATGGGCTTTTAGCTGTTCATATAGGACTTCTACCAGTACAAGCCTACTATTTTAATAGGATATCAATTATTAGCATATTATCTAATTTAATACTGGGGCCTATTTTCGGATTAGCCTTAGTCCTGGGAGCTGGGATGGTATTTTTATCTTATGTATTTCCTTTTTTAAATATATTCATTGGAAAATTTTTAAATCTAATACTGTCAATACAATTTTTTATAGTAGACTTATTATACGACATTCCCTTTGGTGTAATAAAAATACCATCTCCTGATATATATGAATTTGTATTATATTATATTTTAGTATTATTAATCTTTGGTAGTATTGATTTAAAGAAATTAGATTTGCCTGTTTCTAGACTTGTTATGTATTTTTTAGTCTTCATAATTATATTTAATTCTATATCCATAATGACTGATAAATCTATGGAAATACATTTTATAGATGTGGGCCAAGGGGACGCAATTCTTTTGAGAACTAAGGGGGATGATTACCTAATTGATACAGGAGGAAATATATTTGATTCCTTTGATATAGGGAAGAATATAACCTTGCCCTATTTAGAAAAAAATGGCGTAAAAAGGTTAAAGGCCATCTTTATAACCCATTTTGATGAGGACCATTGTGAGGCTTTACCCCTATTGCTGGATAATATTAAAGTAGACAATATAATTATCTCCTATGAAGATTATGGAAATCCAGTATATGAGGATATAATAAGTAGGAAAGTACCAATTGTAATATTGAATGAGAAAGATAGGGTAAATTTAGCTACTAATATATATATGGAAGTCTTAAGTCCAAACCAGGGTATGATGAACAGGTGGAGTAAGGGGAATAATCTGTCCCTAGTTCTCTTACTTAGATATTACGATAAGAAAATACTTTTAACAGGTGATATGGAAAGGGAAGTAGAATGGGAAATAATTGATAAGTTTAAGGAAAGGGTGGATATAATTAAAGTTCCTCACCATGGAAGTAATACTTCTTCCACTGAAGAATTCCTAGATATTATTAGGCCTAAAATAGGGGTTATCTCCGTAGGAAGAAATAATTTTTTCCATCATCCTAGAAAAGAGGTCCTTGAAAGGTATGAAAAAATAGGCACATCTCTTTATAGGACAGATATTCATGGAAGGGTTAAAATTATATTAGATGATGATAAAATATATATAGAACCTTTTATAAAGGAAAGTCTTAGTCTATTAGATTTTTTATATGAAAACATATTTATTATAACTTTTTACATCATATATTATTTAATATCTTATATTTTAATTAAGAACTATTCATATTTAAAAGAAAGGTTGGAAAAAGGTGAATTACAAGGAACTTATTAATGATATAAATAATAATAAATTGAATACAGTTTATTTATTTACAGGTATAGAAAAATATTTAATAGATAAGACCATAGATATGTTAAGGGAGAAATACATAGACAAATCCTTTGAAACCTTAAATTATGTGGTTTTAGATGGAAAGGACATAGATTTTGATAATATCTTAGATGCCTGCGAAACCCTTCCCTTTATGGCAGAGAAAAAGCTGGTAATCATTAAGGATATAAATGAAGTTATGGAAAACAAGGGAACAGATTTTGATAAAAGATTGGGGGAATATATTTCAAAACTTGACCATTACCTTACCTTGATAATAATTGATAAATCTAATAGCCTAAATAAAACAAGCAACATATATAAAGCAGTGAAGAAATTAGGTGGGGTAGTTGAGTTTAACAAATTAAAGGGGAGAGACTTAAACGCTTGGGTAGAAAAGAAATTTAAGGAATATAACAAGAATATCTCATATGGAAATATATCATACTTTATACAATCTTCCTCCTATANTACTTATAATAGCCTAAACACCCTTTATGATTTAGAAAACGAAATCTTGAAGATTGTTAATTATACACAGGAGAAGGAGATTTCAAAGGAAGACATAGATTTGGTCCTTTCAAGGACCTTAGATACTAATATATTTAACCTTCTTAGCTATTTAAACAGGAGGGATAGTGAAGCTGCCTTAAGGACCTTTAACGAGCTATATATATCCAATGAACCAGTACAGCGGATCTTGGCAATGATCATCAGGCAGATTAGATTAATGCTAAGCTACAAGCTCTATAGGGAAAGGGGAGATACTGAAGGGAGTATACAAAAGAAATTACAAATAAAGGACTATGAATTTAAGAGAATTTCTAAGGAGTCTTCTAGCTTCAGCAAAGAATATCTATTACAAGCCCTAGAACTTATACTAAGGTTGGATATAAAGCAAAAGACTAGTTCTCAAGATGAAAAACTAGCCCTTGAAATGCTGATTATTCAATTATCTCAAATAATGTAAGAGAGAGTGAAAAAACTTCGGTCTGCCGAAGTTTTATTTTATTACATTGCATTATTTAATTTCTTAGTTAAGCGACTAATCTTTCTAGACGCATTGTTTTTGTGAATAACATTTTTATGTGCAGCTCTTTTAAGCTTTTTATCGATAATTTTTAATAATTCTTTAGCTTCGTCAAAGTTTTTATTTGCTAGTGCATCTTCAAATTTTCTAATATATGTTTTAATTTCAGATTTTCTAGCCTTATTTCTAGCTGTTCTCTTCTTAGTAATTAAAATTCTCTTCTTAGCTGATTTAATATTAGCCACTATTTCACCTCCTCTAATCTAACACTGAACATTTTACCATGAAGAAGGATAAAATGCAAGGATATTTACATTATATATTGAGAAAAATATAAAAGAAAGATAAAAATTGAAAGGAGAATGAAATTGTATAAGGTACGAACAGACTTAGCTGTAGAAAATAGAGAAATTTATAAGGAAGTTTACAAGGAGGATTCAAAGGGAGTAGATATAGAAAAGGAAGAAAAAGAAAATTATACAGTAACTAGAATCAAGGTATTAAATGAAGAGGGAAGCAAGAACCTGCAAAAGCCCATAGGTACTTATATTACCATAGATGTGCCTGGACTAAATAAATCTGATGAAGATTTAAAGGATGAGATATCTCAAGTAGTGGCCAAGGAGATTAAGGGACTGGGCAAAAGCCATCCCCATAGCAAAATCTTAATAGTAGGTCTTGGAAACTGGAATATTACACCCGATGCTTTGGGACCAAAGGTGGTAGAAAGGGTCTTAGTCACAAGGCAATATTTTGTCAACTATAAAAAAGAAATAGATGAAACAGTGGCTAATGTGGCTGCCTTATCTCCTGGTGTTATGGGTATAACGGGTATAGAAACGGTTGAAATTGTAAAAGGAGTAGTGGAAAAGGTAAAACCAGACTTAGTCATAGCAGTAGATGCCTTAGCTTCTAGAAAAATGGAAAGAGTGTCAACTACCATTCAGATTTCAGATACTGGTATAAATCCAGGGGCAGGAGTAGGGAATAATAGGATGGAAATGACAGAAAAAGCCTTAGGTGTTCCAGTCATTGCCATTGGGATTCCTACAGTAGTAGATGCAGCTACCATTGTAAATGATACCTTGGACCTAATAATAGACTCTTTAAAGAAGGAAGCTGAAGTAGGAACAGAGTTTTATAATCTATTATCTGAAATTTCATCGGAGGAAAAATATAGCTTAATCCGTGAAGTACTCAATCCATATATGAAAAATGTAGTAGTGACCCCTACCGACATAGATGCAGTAATAGATGATCTGGCTATAATAGTTGCCAATGGATTAAATATGGCCCTTCATCCAGGAATAGATCTTAAGGATGTTAATAGATATATAAGATAAACTAGAATATTTGACTCCCTAGAGGAATATAATTTTTATATTGATAGGATAATAGGGAGTGTTAATATGAGAAAGTCAAGAAAGTCCGATTATATTATCATGGCCTTAATATGTGTATTGACATTAAATATTGGAAATTTAATAATTAGATTTTATATTTCCAGCAAAGACCCTAACTACTTGAAGGGTAACAATTTCTCTACTTTTATATCTACAGTTAATACTGTAGCTAAGGCTTTTAAAATAGATGGGTTTTTGCAAAAGACAATAAATTCCCTATTTCCAGTGGCAGAGGTCTTAAATCCTAATTTAGATGATTTAAATGATAATGAAGAAGATATGGGAGAATTTAATGAAGTAGATGAGAACCACTACGATTACACAAATGACATTATAATCGAAAGCTTAGATGAATATGAAAGTTTAATAATAATAAAAGATTCTGATGGAGTTAATAGGGTAGAAAATATACCTGAACCTTTAATGCTAGATAAAGTAAAAGTAGATAGAAGCAAACCATATATCCTGATATATCATACCCATGCCACAGAATCCTATTTACTTGCAAAGAAGGATAATTACCGAAGTTCAGATAAAAGATATAATATGATAAATATAGGAAGTATTATCTCAACAGTCTTAGAGGCCAATGGACATAAGGTGGAACATGTGGAGACTTACCATGACCTACCATCCTATAACCAATCCTATGCAAGGAGCTACAACACCATAGTAAAGAAAAGGGAAGAATCTGATAATCTGAAAATATTATTAGACATACATCGAGATGCTATTGCGGAAAATAGCCCTAATATAGAAAGTATAAAGAAAAAATCAAAAATAGAAATTGATGGCAAAGAAGTGGCTACTTTCTCTTTAGTAGTAGGACCAGATTCACCCAATTTTGATAGGGTTTTAAGTTTTGCAAAATATATTAAAGCAGTATCTGATACCCTTTATCCTAATTTATGTACAGGTATAATCATTAAGCCTGCAGGCAGATATAATCAGCATATATCTGACTATTCAGCCTTAGTGGAAGTTGGTTATAATTTTAATACCTTGGAAGAAGCAAAAGAGGGAGCTAAACTTGTAGCAGAAGTTCTTGCATTGGCTATTAATAGCATATTAGATGAATAATCTTTTCAAAATACAACACAAATGATATAATATTTTTAAGAAGTGTAGGAGGGAACAATTATGGAAGAAAATAATAAGGACATAAAAAAGGAAGTTTTGGAGTGGATAAAAAGTATAGGTTTGGCTGTAGTAATTGCCATTTTTATAAAAACCTTCATATTTAATACAACCTATGTATTAGGCAATTCCATGTATCCAACACTTCATGAAAGAGATAGGTTATTTGCCAATAAAATAGCCTTATATTTCGGCGGACCTTCTAGGGGAGACGTAGTTGTACTGGAAGCTCCCGATGTTCCTAAAAAGGATTATATAAAAAGGGTAATAGGTATTGAAGGAGATATAGTCGAGATTATAGACGGTAAGGTATACTTAAATGGCTCTTTGCTTGAAGAAGATTATATAGAAGAAGGTGCCTATACACATGTTTATGACAAAAATAGATGGGTAGTCCCTGAAGGCCATGTCTTTGTACTGGGAGATAATAGGGATGAAGGGGCCTCAAAGGATAGTCGATATTTTGGATGCATACCTATTAAATCTATAAAGGGGATTACTGGTTTTAGATATTTTCCCTTGGACCATAGATTTGGAAGAATTAAATAGCCCAAGTATAATAAGTCAATAAAATGGCAATTCTAATCTTGGTGATATTATGGAAACAAGATTAGAAAGAAATAGAAGGATAAGAAGAGAAAAAAGGATTAAAAGGGCAAAAAGATTGTGCATATTACTTTTATTAATATTTTTAATTTTAGGACTTGAAATTGTAAATCAAAATATTGTAGAATTAAATTGCTTAGATAATCCCAATATATTTAGATTTGATTTAAAAAAACGACAGCTAGATATTTTTGGAGAATCTTATATTATAGATTTAGACATAATAAGAAATTTATTAAAGACCAGTTCNCTGGTCTTTTAGTTTTACATTATTAGAATTATTTGTTATAATTGGTTATTGGAAACTTCATAAGGAGGAAGAACATGGAGAAAATTAAACAAGAGAATATAAGAAACTTTTCCATCATAGCACATATAGACCATGGGAAATCGACCTTAGCCGATAGATTAATAGAAAAGACTGGCATGTTAACTTCAAGGGAAATGCAAGAACAGGTATTAGATAATATGGAATTGGAAAGGGAAAGAGGCATTACTATAAAGTTAAAGGCTGTTAGACTAGTATATAAGGCAAAGGACGGTAATGAATATATTTTAAACCTTATAGATACCCCAGGACATGTGGATTTTACATATGAAGTGTCTAGATCCTTAGCAGCCTGTGAAGGTGCAATTTTAGTAGTAGATTCTACTCAAGGAATTGAGGCACAAACCTTAGCCAATGTATATTTGGCCTTAGACGAAGATTTGGAGATTGTCCCTGTTATAAATAAAATAGACTTGCCTAGTGCAAGACCTGATGAAGTCAAAAAAGAAATAGAAGACATAATAGGTATAGATTGTGAAAACGCACCCCTCATATCTGCCAAAGATGGATTAAATATTGAAGATGTTTTAGAAGCTATAGTAAAATATGTGCCTGCTCCAAAGGGAGATCCAAAGGCCCCATTGAAGGCATTAATATTTGACTCCTATTATGATAGCTATAAGGGTGTAGTTTGTTATGTAAGGATTTTTGAAGGTACTTTAAAACCTGGTATGGAAATTAAAATCATGTCAACAGGTAAAACCTATGAAGTGCAAGAAGTAGGTATAAATACATCAAAGCACGTATCAGTAGATAAGTTAGAAGCAGGAGATGTTGGTTATGTAACTGCCAGCATAAAAAATGTGAAGGACGCCAGAGTCGGGGATACTATTACAGATAAAAACAATCCCACAAAGGAAGCCCTGCCAGGTTACAAAAAAGTAGTGCCTATGGTCTACTGTGGAATCTATCCTGCTGAAGGTGAAGATTTTAACTCCGTTAGAGAAGCCTTAGAAAAACTGCAGGTAAATGATGCTTCCTTAGTATTTGAACCTGAAACGTCTGCAGCCTTAGGTTTTGGATTTAGGTGTGGATTTTTAGGCTTACTGCACATGGAAATTGTCCAGGAAAGGCTGGAAAGAGAGTTTGACTTAAACATAGTTACTACAGCTCCATCTGTAATCTATAGGGTGACGAAAACTACTGGTGAAGTATTGGAAATACAGAACCCATCTAATCTTCCTCCAGCTACAGAAATAGCTTCAATGCAAGAGCCTATAGTTACAGCTAATATAATGACACCTTCAGATTATGTAGGTGCAATAATGGAATTATGCCAAAACAAAAGAGGCAAGTTTTTAAATATGGAATATTTGGAGGAAAAAAGGGTTGTCCTACATTATGAAATGCCTTTAAACGAAGTTATTTACGATTTCTTTGATGCTCTAAAATCAAAGACTAGGGGATATGCTTCTCTTGACTATGAATTAAAAGGTTATGAGGAATCAGAACTGGTTAAATTAGATATTCTAATAAATGGAGAATTGGTAGATGCCTTTTCTCTAATAGTTCACAAGGATAAGGCCTANGAGCGAGGTAGAAGTATAGCAGAGAGGTTGAAAGATGTGATACCGAGACACCAATTTGCAATACCTATACAGGCAGCCATTGGTTCAAAAATAATTGCAAGGGAGACCATAAGGGCTCTGAGAAAAGATGTTTTGGCAAAATGTTATGGTGGAGATATCACAAGGAAGAAAAAATTATTAGAAAAACAAAAAGAAGGAAAGAAGAGGATGAGGCAAATTGGTTCCGTGGAAGTTCCACAGGAGGCCTTCCTAACAGTACTGAAATATGATGAAAATAAATGATTTAGGAACGACCTATCGTTCCTATTTTCATATGGAGGATAAAATGAAAGAGATATCGATTTATATTCATATTCCTTTTTGTATAAGGAAATGCTATTATTGTGATTTTACTTCTTTTTCAAATCTGAATGAGAAAATCCCCCTATATATGAATAGCCTAAAAACTGAACTAGAATTATATAGGGAAAAATTACTTGCCTATTCCATAAAAACCATATTCATTGGAGGAGGTACTCCTTCAGCCATAGAGGGAAGATATATCTATGATTTACTTGTTCATTTATATAAGAATTTTAACCTATCTAAAGATATGGAGATAACCATAGAAGTTAATCCAGGAACCATAGACAAGGAAAAAGCTAAAATATATAAAGAGGCAGGCATAAATAGAGTAAGTATTGGGGTCCAGACCTTTAATAATAGGCTATTAAAGTCCATTGGCAGAATCCATGAAGTGGAGCAAATCTATGAAAGTTATAAATTATTAAGGAAAGAAAAGATAGAAAATATAAACATGGATTTAATATTTGGCCTACCTAATCAGACCTTAGAAGACGTACTATTTTCCATAGAAGAAGCCATAAGGCTAGGAGTGGAACATATATCCCACTATAGCCTTATTCTAGAAGAAGGGACCCAATTTTATAATCTCAATAAAAAGGGGAAACTAAATTTGCCAGATGAAGATGAAGAAAGGCTAATGTACCATAAAGCCACTGAATATTTAGTAGAAAAAGGGTATAGTCACTACGAAATATCAAATTATGCCTTACCTGGATTTGAATGTAGGCATAATTTAGTTTATTGGGACTTACTTCCCTATCTAGGTATAGGCTTAGGAAGTCATTCATATATGGAAAATAAGAGGTTTTTTAATACTTCTAATATCTTAGATTATATTGAAAAACTAGGCTCAAAACTTTTACCCATAGAAGGAGAAGAAATTATTAATAAGTCTACAGAAATTGAAGAATATTGTATCTTAGGCCTAAGAAAAATAAAAGGTATTGATAAAAATGAATTTAAAAAGCGATTCAATGTGGAAATAGAAGATATATATGGGGATGTTATAAATAAACATATTAAAAACGGATTAATAATAGATGATGGAAGAAGTATCATGTTGACAAAAAAAGGCTTAGACCTATCTAATTTAGTGGAAGTGGATTTTCTTAAATAATTGAAAATTTTAGTAAAAAGTATTGACAAAATTTATAAGTAATGGTAACTTTAAATCAGAAGGATTAGCACTCAACGAGATAGAGTGCTAACAATTAATCTAGTGTAGTTTTTTTGAGGTGATGGTATGCTAGATGAGAGAAAGCTGAAGATCCTTTATGCCATAATCAATTCCTATATATTAAGTGCAGAGCCAATTGGGTCAAGGACCATTACTAAGCAATACGATTTAGGAATTAGTTCTGCCACCGTTAGAAATGAGATGTCTGATTTAGAGGATTTGGGATATTTAAACAAACCCCATTCATCTGCCGGTAGGGTTCCTTCGGATAAGGCATATAGGTTATATGTAGACCAATTATTAAAGATGATAAAACCAAAAATAGATTATGATAGGAAAGAGGAAATTAAGAAAGCATTATTAAAAGAAGCAAGGGAAATAGACCAACTGTTGCAAAATTCCGCTAAGATCCTATCTGCTATAACTAGTTATACTGCCCTTGCAGTATCACCTAAGATGATGGGGGCAAGAATTAAGCTTATTCAATTGGTTCCCATAGATGAATTTCAGGTTCTCTTGACTATTGTCAGTGATACAGGGGTAGTAAAAAATTCTATTTTTAGGTTGGATATTGGCGTATATGAGGACCAGATAAATACCATATCTAATATGTTGAACCATAAATTAAAAGGCCTACCTATTGATAAGGTTAACGATGACTTAGCCAATGAAATTATGATGGAAATCTATGAGTATAAGAATGTCATAGATGAGATAATTCCAATAATAAGCAAATCCTTAGAGGATGTACAAGATGTGGATATTTATGCAGATGGCATAACTAAAATCTTAGACTTACCCGAGTATAAGGATTTAGAGAAGGCAAAAACTTTCATTTCCTTTATAGAAGATAAGGATACGATTATAGAATTACTGTTAAACAATTCCTTAACTCAAGATATTGAAATTTCAATAGGTAGCGAAAATATCTATGATCCAATTAAAGATTGTAGTCTAATAACTGCCAACTATAGGTTAGGTGATAGGGTTGTAGGGAAAGTTGGGGTTATCGGCCCTACTAGGATGGACTATTATAATGTAATTAAAAATCTCTACCTTGTTTCATTAAATATATCTGAAATAATTGATATGTTATTAGGTAGAAGGGATAGTATCTAAAATTTTTTTACTAAGGAGTGTGATTTAATGCTGGAGGGAAACGGAGCAAATAAAGAAGTAGAGGATATGCAGGAAAAGGAAAATGAAATTCCTGTTGAAGAAAATATTGAAGAAACAATTGAAGATAGGGATGACAAGGATAAGGAAATTGAAGAATTAAACAATAGGTTATTAAGGCTTCAGGCTGATTTTATTAATTATAGGAAAAGGGCAGAAAAAGAGAGAGAAAGTACCATAAACTATGCCATAGAGCCTTTTGTTTCCAGCCTATTACCTATTATAGATAATTTTGAAAGGGCCTTAGAATCTGAAACGAATAAAGAAGACAATTTCTATAAAGGTGTAGAAATGATTTATGGTCAATTGATGAAGGCCTTAAAAGATAATGGGGTTGAAGAGATTGTTGCTTTAAATGAAGATTTTGATCCAAACTATCATCATGCTGTATTTATGGAAGAGACTGATGAATATGAATCTGGCAAGGTAATAGAAGTCTTACAAAAAGGATATATATTTAAAGACAAAGTCATAAGACCATCAATGGTAAAAGTTGCAAAATAAGAACTATTAGGGAGGTATATTTATGGGAAAAATAATTGGAATTGACTTAGGTACAACAAACTCATGTGTAGCAGTTATGGAAGGTGGAGAACCTATTATAATACCAAATATTGAAGGAAATAGGACTACACCATCTATTGTTGCTTTTACAAAAGATGGAGAAAGGCTAGTTGGTGAAACTGCAAAAAGGCAGGCTATTACAAATCCTGACAGAACTATAATTTCTATTAAAAGAAAAATGGGAACAGATTATAAAGTTGATATAGATGGTAAAAAATATACTCCTGAAGAAATTTCAGCCATGATTTTACAAAAAATAAAAGCTGATGTGGAAGACTACTTAGGCGAACCTGTAACTGAAGCTGTAATTACAGTTCCTGCATATTTTACAGACAGTCAAAGACAAGCAACAAAGAATGCAGGAAGGATTGCAGGCCTAGAAGTAAAAAGAATTATTAACGAACCAACAGCTGCAGCCTTAGCTTATGGTATGGACAAAGAACAAGGTCAAAAGAAGATCATGGTATTTGACCTTGGTGGTGGTACCTTTGATGTTTCCATCTTGGAAATTGGCGATGGAGTATNTGAAGTATTGGCTACCCGTGGCAACAATCATCTTGGTGGAGATGACTTTGATGAAAGAATAGTAGACTATATAGCCAGTGAGTTTAAAAAGGAACATGGTGTTGATTTAAAGCAGGATAAAATGTCTTTGCAAAGATTGAAGGAAGCTGCTGAAAAGGCGAAAAAGGAATTATCATCTACCATGTCCACAAATATTAACCTGCCCTTTATAACAGCCACACAAGCAGGCCCCTTACATTTAAATATGGATATAACTAGGGCAAAATTCAATGAGTTAACAGCGGATCTAGTTGAAAAAACCTTAGAGCCAGTTAGAGATGCCTTAAAAGATGCAGGATTAAAAGCATCAGATATAGAAAAGGTTATTTTAGTTGGAGGTTCAACTAGAATACCAGCTGTACAGGAAGCAGTTAAGAACTTAATTGGTAAAGAACCTCAAAAAGATATAAATCCCGATGAATGTGTAGCCTTAGGTGCAGCTATTCAAGGGGGAGTCTTGGCAGGAGAAGTAAAAGACTTGCTATTATTAGATGTTACGCCCTTGTCCTTAGGTATTGAAACCTTAGGTGGAGTAACTACTAGGTTAATTGAGAGAAATACTACTATACCGACTAGAAAGAGTCAAATTTTTACAACTGCTTCAGACAATCAAACTGCTGTAGACATACATGTAGTCCAAGGCGAAAGGCAAATGGCTGCTGACAATACTACCTTAGGCAGATTCCAATTAACAGGTATACCACCAGCCCCAAGAGGAGTACCACAAATTGAAGTAACCTTTGATATAGATGCCAATGGTATAGTAAATGTAAGTGCAAAGGATTTAGGTACAGGTAGAGAACAAAGTATAACCATTACAGCCTCAACAAAGCTGTCTGAGGAAGAAATAGAACAAAAGATAAAAGAAGCAGAAATGTATGCTGAAGAAGATAGGAAGAAAAAGGAAAGGATAGAAATTAGAAATAACGCTGACTCCTTGGTTTATCAAACTGAAAAAACTTTAAAGGAATTAAAGGACAAAATAACCGATGATGAAAAGTCACAAGTAGAAGAAAAATTAAATGAATTAAAGAAAGCCTTAGAAGGTGAAGATTACGACGAGATCAAGAAGAAAACAGAAGAATTAACTGAAAGCTTCTATAAGATTTCTCAAAAGATATATCAGCAACAAGCAAATCAAGGGACAACATCAGATGGAAAAGATGATGACGATGTAGTCGATGCTGACTACGAAGTTGTAGATGAAGATTAATAATTCTTTTCAATTAAGCTAAATCATTTGATTTAGCTTAATTGTTTGATATAATAGTTATAGTTTATAAAAAGGTTGGTGAAAGGATTGGCAAAGAGGGATTACTATGAAGTTTTAGGTGTAGCAAAAGATGCAACAGAAGCTGAAATAAAAAGAGCATATAGACAGCTAGCCAAGAAATATCATCCTGATTTAAATCCAGATAATAAAGAAGAAGCAGAAATAAAATTTAAAGAAATATCGGAAGCCTACGAAGTTTTATCTAATCCTGAAAAAAGAGCTAATTACGATAGATTTGGCCATGCAGGAGTAGACCCTCAAAATGGTGGATCCTACAGCTATGACTTTGGTGGCTTTGGAGATATCTTTGATGATATATTCGACTTTTTTGGTGGCGGATTTACCAGTAGCAGAAGAAGGCAAGGACCTGTCAGAGGTGCAGATCTAAGATATGACTTAACCCTCGAATTTAGAGAAGCAGTCTTTGGTACAGAAAAGGAAATACAGATTAGGAGGACTGAAAACTGTACTACTTGCCATGGAACTGGTGCTAAGCCAGGGACAGGAAAAACAACTTGTCCTACCTGTAATGGTTTAGGGGAAGTTAGGTATGCCCAAAGAACCCCCTTTGGTCAATTTGTAAGGACTTCCACCTGTAATACATGCGGTGGAACTGGTGAGGTAATTAGAGAAAAGTGTAATACTTGTGACGGTGTAGGTAAAGTAATAAAGACTAGAAAAATCAAGGTAAAGATTCCAGCAGGCGTTGATACAGGCTCTATTATATCTGTGAAGGGAGAAGGAGAGGCCGGAGATAGGGGAGGACCCAATGGAGATTTGTATGTTTATATAAATGTTTTAGAAGATAATATATTCAAACGTTCAGGGAATAATATTTATGTAAATATTCCCATTTCCTTTACTGAAGCTGCCTTAGGAGCAGAGATTGAAGTTCCAACCTTAGAGGGAGTTGAAAAATTCCATATTCCTGAGGGTACTCAAACGGGAACAAAATTTAAGTTGAAGAATAAGGGTGTACCGAATCTTAAGAGCCATGGTAGAGGCGATTTATACTTTACTGTTGATGTGCAGGTTCCAACTAAATTGACAGAGAAACAAAAGCAACTCCTCAGGGAGTTTGCAGAGGAAATGGGAGATAGTTACAAAGAAAGTAAAAAAGGATTCTTTAGGAAAATGAGAGATGCCTTTAATTAACAATAAAATAACAATAATTATTTAATTTTTTTTCTTCTTTGGGTATAATTAACTTATACTTTATAAGATGGGAAGTGTAATTATGAATTGGGCTGAGGTTCAAATAAAAACTACACCAGAATATGAGGAGCTAATTTCTAGTATTTTATATGATGTAGGGGCTTCAGGCTTAGCCATAGAAGATCCTAGAGATATACTAGAATTATCTCAATCTCAAGAAAGTTGGACTATTATTGATCCGGATTTGATCAATGTAGAATCTGATGATATATTAATTAAAGCGTATTTTGCTGAAGCAGAGGACTTAGATTATAGGATTCAGGAAATAAAATATAGAATAAATAACAATCATGTTTTAAAGGAAGTTCAACCTGAAATAACTGTTACCATGGTAGATGATGAAGAATTTGCAGAAAATTGGAAAAAATATTATAAACCCACTAGAATTGGAGAAAGAATTATAATTAAACCTACTTGGGAAGATTATACTCTTAAAGAAGATGATATATTAATAGAGCTAGACCCTGGTATGGCCTTTGGTACCGGAACCCATGAAACAACTATCTTATGCACTGAAGCCCTGGAAAGATTTGTAAGAGCAGGAGATATTGTTTACGATATTGGTTGTGGCAGTGGAATACTTAGTATAGTTGCTGCAAAACTAGGGGCTAAAAAAGTAGTAGCAGTAGACTTAGATGAAGTCTGTGTAAAGGTCTCAAATGACAATATTAAATTAAACCAAGTTGAAGATATTGTAGAAGTTAAAAAAGGCAATCTCTTAGATGTGGTAGAAGGTAAGGCCAACATCATTGTGTCAAATATAATTGCTGAAATAATAGTAGAGATGGTAAAGGATTTAAAATACCATTTAGAGGCTAGGGGAACTTTTATTGCATCTGGTATTATTGAAGAAAAAATCCCTATGGTGGAAAAGAGCCTTATGGAAAATGGTTTTAAAATATTGGAAATAACTAAAAAGAATGAATGGGCTATGATTATAGCTACTAATGATTAGGTGAAGAAAATGCATAGGTTTTTTGCAAATAAAGATCAGTTAATGGAAAATGAAATCCTAATTACAGGTAAAGATGTTAAACATATAAAGGATGTTTTAAGATTAAATCCCAAGGATAAAATTGAAGTAGCAATAGAGGGATATATATATATTTGTGAAATAATTTCATTAAAAAAGGATAAAATCTTAACTGGAATTATTGAAAAATACAAAGGTAGCAATGAATCTCCTATTCATATAGTTTTGTATCAGGGACTTGCCAAAGGGAATAAAATGGATACAATCATACAAAAATGTACAGAAATCGGAGTAAAGGACTTTTATCCCGTAGCATTAAAGAGGTCAGTAGTAAAGGTAAATGACATAAAAAGGGAGCAAAATAAAGTTGAGAGATGGAATACAATAGCAGAAGAAGCTGCAAAACAGAGTAAAAGGGATATTCTCCCAAAGGTTAATAAAATACTATCTTTCCCTGAAATGATAGAAGTACTAAAAGGAGAAAAGAATATAGTAGTTCCTTATGAGGAAGAGAAAAACAATTTCATAAAAGGTAACTTAAAACTAGACGGGAATAAAATACATTTAATCATTGGACCTGAGGGAGGATTTGAAGCAGAAGAAATAGAGGCATTAAAGGCTATAGGAGCCAATATAGTAACCTTAGGGCCTAGAATACTTAGGACAGAAACTGCAGGAGCCGTTGCAGCAACTATCCTATTATATGAATTTGGAGATTTAGGAGTGATTTAATGAATACAGTGGCCTTTTATACCCTAGGATGTAAAGTAAATCAATATGAAACAGAAGCTATGGAGGAATTGTTCGAAAAAAAGGGTTATAAAATTGTAAATGAAAATGATATTGCCGATGTTTATGTAATAAATACTTGTACAGTTACAAACCTATCTGATAGGAAATCTAGACAATTTATTTCTAGGGCCAAGAAAAAGAATAAGGATGCCTTAATTGCCGTAGTAGGCTGTTATTCTCAGGTTGCTCCAGAAGAAGTTTCTAAAATTGAAGGAGTAGACGTTATAATTGGAACTACAGATAGAAACAAAATAGTAGAATTATGTGAGAAAGCCAAGGTAAATAAAGAGAAAATCAATATTGTAAGAAATATAAAAACCCAAAAAGAATTTGAATCCATAAATATACAGGACATAAAATCTAAAACTAGGGCCTATATAAAAATACAGGATGGTTGTAACCAGTTTTGTTCCTATTGTATAATACCCTATGCTAGGGGGCCTATTAGAAGTAGGGATCTAGATGATATAATAAAAGAAACTAGAAATTTAGCTGAGGCAGGATTTAAGGAAATAGTCCTTACAGGAATACATATTGCATCTTATGGAAAGGACAAGAAGAATATTTCTTTAATAGAAGTCTTAGAAGAAGTTGGCAAGATAGATAAAATTGAAAGAATTAGACTTAGCTCCATAGAACCTACTTTAATAGATCATGAGTTTATGGAAAGGATTATAAAAATAGGAAAAGTATGTGACCATTTCCATTTATCCTTACAGTCTGGCTCTCCTACTGTTCTAAAGAGAATGAATAGAAAATACACTCCTGAAGAATACAGGAATATAGTAAATATAATTAGACAATATATGCCAAATGCAGGAATAACAACAGATATAATAGTGGGATTTCCAGGAGAGACAGATGAGGAATTTAAAGAAACCTATGACTTTGTTAGGGAAATTGGTTTTTCTAGGATCCATGTATTTAAGTATTCTCCTAGGCGAGGAACACCAGCAGCCAAATATGAAAACCAAGTAGATGGGAATGTGAAAAATATTAGATCAGAGAAATTAATCTCCTTAGGGGAAGAACTAATGAAGAGATTCAACTCTAATTTCATAGGCGCCACCTTATCCGTATTGTTTGAAGAAAAGAGCAAGAAGGATGAGGATTTAATGGAAGGCTATACTACAAACTACATTAGAGTTAAGGCAAAGAAGGATTTAAGCCTTATTGGAGAAATAGTTGATGTAAAAATCAAAGAAGGCAAAGATGACTACTTGGTAGGAGAAATAATTAACTAAGGGTAAGGAGGTGGAAAGCATGGATAATTGTATATTTTGTAAAATCATAAAAGGAGACATACCTAGTACCATTATCTATGAGGATGAAAAAGCCATAGCCTTCGAAGATATTAACCCTCAAGCTCCAGTCCATTTTTTAGTTATTCCTAAGGAACATATTATATCTGCCAAGTACATTGATGAAAGCAATAAGGATCTTATGGGGCATCTTTTATTTATAGCCTCAAAACTGGCTAAGGAAAAGGGACTTGATGAAGGGTATAGAATAGTTAACAACTGTGGTATAGATGGAGGACAAACTGTAGAACATATTCACTTCCACGTTTTAGGTAAGAGAAAAATGCTGTGGCCACCAGGTTAAATACTAGTTGAAATATTTGAAATTTTAATGTATAATGGTCTAGTGCAACCCTTGGTAGATATAGTATCGTGTACTCTTGTAGTAGAGAGGGGAGGGAGAAGTCTATGGCAGAAATTAGAGTTGGAGAAAATGAATCTCTTGATAGTGCTTTAAGAAGGTTTAAAAGACAATGTGCTCGAGCTGGCGTCCTAGGAGAAGTCAGAAAAAGAGAACATTATGTAAAGCCAAGCGTTCGACGTAAGAAGAAGTCCGAAGAAGCTAGAAGAAAGAAATATTCCAGATTCTAGTAAGAAGGTGAATTTATGTCTCTTAAAGAAAAGTTAATGGAAGACTTGAAAGACTCCATGAAGAGTAAAGATAAGATTAGAAAAGATACTATAACTATGGTAAGGGCAGCAATCAAACAGAAGGAAGTAGATGAAAGAAGAGAACTTTCTGATGATGATATATTAGACATTATTGCTAAGCAGTTGAAGGAAAAGAGAATGGCCATTGAAGAATTTAAAAAAGGTCAAAGAGATGATTTGGTTAAATTAACCGAACAAGAAATAGATATTCTTTTAAACTACTTACCTGAACAGCTTACAGAGGAAGAAGTAGAAAAAATTGTTTTTGAAACTATAAAGGAAGTTAATGCAAAATCTATTAAGGACATTGGCATTATAATGAAGGCTGTAATGCCTAAGGTTAAGGGTAGGACTGATGGCAATATTGTAAATAAAATAGTTAGGAAGATATTAAACTAACCTGGGTTAAACCCAGGTTTTTTTGTTGAATTTTTTTCTTATTTTTGATTATTGTTATTAATTTTGCAAATAAATGGGTAATAGTATAATATAAAAGCTGCTCATAATCTAGCAGTACATAGAATAGGGAGGTGCATAAATGAAAAAGAAATTTATCGGAATACTTCTTTTGCTTATAATCTTAGTACTGTCGAGTATAAGCTTTGCTGATACCAATGATGTTTATGTCATTCCAGTAAAGGGACAGATTAACCGTGCAACTTATAATTTTCTAAATCATACTATGGATAAGATAATTAAGGAAAATCCTAAAGCCATTATCTTTGAAATAGATACCTATGGAGGCCTAATAGTAGAGGCTGAAAAGATAAAGAACTTAATCATTTCTTCACCTGTTCCCACCATATCCTATGTAAATAATAAGGCAGAATCTGCTGGTGTACTAATAACTATTGCAGCAGATAAAGTTGTAGTATCTAAGACTGCCACTATTGGTTCAGCTGAAACAGATCCCAATACAGAAAAAATCCTTTCAATGTGGAGAAGTATGTTAAGGGACACAGCCCAATATAGAAATAGGGACCCAGAAATAATCGAGGCTATGGCGGATAAGGATATTGAAATAGATGGCCTAGTAGGCAAGGGCAAGTTGTTGAATTTAACTTCTTTCGAAGCAATAGAATATGGTATAGCAGATCTGGCAGCTGACAGTTATGATGAAATACTTAAGTTCCTTGATTTGGGAAATGTAAATATAAATGTTGTAGAAGAAAGCTTGCAGGTCAAGCTAGCAAAATATATTTCTAATCCATATATAAGCAGCTTGTTGCTTACCTTAGGATTCGTTGGCTTGGTCATTGAAATACTGACTCCAGGCTTTGGCGTAGGTGGTACCCTTAGCATCATAGGTTTTGGCTTATACTTTGGAGGCAATATTTTAGCAGGAAATTCCCATTGGACATCTTTAATATTATTTGTTACAGGACTCATACTATTGGTTATAGAGGTAATGATACCAGGCTTTGGTCTTCCTGGTATTAGCGGAATAATTTTAGTAGCCATAGGTACTGTCCTTGCCATGGATTCTATAAAGATTGCCATATTGTCTTTAAGTGTGGCCATACTGTTGACAACAATAGTCACTATAGTTCTCATTAAAATGGGATTTAAGAGTAAATTGTTGAATAAAATCGTATTAGATACATCACATAAGGCTGAGGAGGGGTATTTAAGTGTAGACTCCCCAATAGACTATCTAAATAAAGAAGGAAAATCTATTACGGAACTTCGCCCTGCTGGGTTTATTGAAATAGATGGTGAAAAATTAGACGCATTATCTGACGGAGCTTTCATTCCAAAGGATATGCCAATAAAAGTAGTAAGGGTAGAAGGCTCAAAATTATTTGTAAGGAGGTTGTAATATGCCATTTTTTGTACCAGTAGGCTTAGCCCTATTAATTGTTATCCTTGTAATACTTTTCTTCACATTTATACCAGTAGGATTATGGGTAACAGCTTTTTTCTCAGGAGTAAAGATCTCCATGTCAACCTTAATAGGTATGAGACTAAGAAGAGTTGCCCCATCTAGGATTGTTAATCCAATGATTAAGGCAACTAAGGCAGGTCTGGAATTAAAAATCAATGAACTGGAAGCCCATTATCTAGCTGGAGGGAATGTAAATACCTTAGTCGATGCTTTAATAGCTGCCCAAAGAGCAAATATACCTCTAGTATTTGAAAGGGCTGCAGCTATAGACTTAGCAGGTAGAAATGTATTGGAAGCAGTACAAGTATCTGTTAATCCGAAGGTTATAGAAACTCCTCAAATAGCAGCAGTTGCTAAAGACGGTATAGAGGTAATAGTTAAGGCAAGGGTTACAGTAAGAGCCAACATTGATAGGTTAGTTGGAGGAGCAGGAGAAGAAACTATCATAGCAAGAGTTGGAGAAGGTATTGTAACTACAGTAGGTAGTTCTGAATCCCATAAGGATGTGTTGGAAAACCCAGATAGTATATCAAAGACAGTCTTGGATAAGGGATTAGATTCTGGAACTGCATATGAAATCCTATCCATAGATATAGCAGATGTTGATGTGGGAAGAAATATAGGTGCAAAACTAACTATGGATCAAGCTGAGGCAGAAAAGAGAATAGCTCAGGCCAAGGCAGAGGAAAGAAGAGCTATGGCAGTAGCAAGAGAACAAGAAATGAGGGCAGAGGTTCAAGCCATGAAAGCCAAGGTAGTCGAAGCAGAAGCAGAAGTTCCATTGGCATTGGCCCAGGCTCTAAAGGAAGGAAAACTTGGGGTAATGGATTATTATAATATGAGAAATTTATTGGCAGATACAGATATGAGGTCAGCCATATCTAAGATAGTTGAAGAAGACAAGAAAGAAGATTAAGGAGGGATTTTATGCCCAGACCCATACTGTTCTTTATATTCATCATAATAATAGACATAATACTTAAATCCCTCAAAGATAAGAAGAAGATAGATATGGCTATGGAAAAAAGGCAAAGAGAATTAAATAAGGGCCAGTCTCCTAAATCTAGGCCACTTGCAGATTTAAGAAGGATTCTAGAGGAAGAAATAGAAAAAGAAAGACAAAGACAAAGGTCAAGACAAAGAGAGATTACTAGGGAAAGGGTAGAAACCCAGCCTAAAACTGTTGTGGAATTAAATAGGCGCCCTGATACTTCAGTTGTTAGTGCCAGTGAAACTAATGATTCAATTAGGGCAGAAGCAGAAAAAATAGGTAAAAGTGAAGTTAAAGTATTAAACACACAAGAGTCTAAAATAGATCCCAAGAAAGATCTTGTAAAAGGGATAATATTTTCAGAAATATTATCTAAGCCAAAAAGTTTACAAAATCAGAGAAGAAGCCTGTAATTTTTCCAGGCTTCTTTTTCATTGGTATAGTCTATATTTAAGGGGCATAGAATTTATTGGAGGGGTTGGGATGAAAAAGAAGATAGAGAATCTGAAGTATAATATCTCTGAAGCATTTGAATTACCTAGAGATATAATAATGGATTTACCAAAATTAACGCTTATAGGTGATAAGGAGGCCTCTTTGTTAAATCATAAGGGGATTATTGAATATTCCCGGGAAACCATTAGAATTAATACAAAAAATGGAGTATTTAAAATAACAGGGGAAGATTTGGAGATAAAAACAATACTTTCCGAGGAAATAATAATTGTTGGGAAAATAAAAAATATTGAAATTATAAGCTAGGGAGTGTGGATATGCTAGCTATAAAAATATGGAATTATTTTAAAGGATATGTTATTATAAGGGTTGAGGGGTTGACCCTTGAGAGATTATTAAATTTAGCTGCCAATCATGATATATATCTATGGGATGTAAAAAGAATTAACAATATAGTCTTAGAGATGAAGTCTACTACCAGGGGTTTCAAAGAATTAAAAAAGATAGTGAAAAAAGTAGGCTGCAGAGTAGAAATCATAGGAAAAACTGGATTTCCTTTTTTGCTTATGAAGCTAAAAGAAAGAAAAATGTGGGCAGCAGGTTTTTTATTGTTTTGGACAATCATCTTTTTTCTATCCTCTATCATATGGAAAATAGACATAATTGGTAATGAGCAAACTCCGAGGGAAGAAATAATATCCTTATTAAAAAGCAATAATATAACTACAGGAAAAATAAAATATAGTTTAGATAAGGAAAGTATTAAGGACCTCCTATTAGAAAACTACGATTATTTTTCCTTTGTTTCTGTAAACATTAAGGGGACTAAGTTGACCATAGAAGTAAAGGAACAGGATTTGCCGCCAGAAATGGTAGATAAGAATTATCCTTGCCATATTGTAGCCAAGAAGAAGGGAGTAATAGTAAAAGTAGTGCCTAAAAATGGAAAAGCAGTGGTGGAAAAGGGAAAGGTAGTAAATCCCGGAGAAATACTTATTTCAGGTATAATTACCAGTGAATTGGGTGGAGAAACCTTATTAGTTCATGCAGAAGGGGAAGTCTTAGCCCTTACTAGATATAGTAGTATTGTTAGAGAACCTATTGTTAAAAATGAAGAGAAATTTACAGGGAGGGTTTTTACCCAAAAAGGAATAAAGATTGGGGATAAGGGGATTCAATTTATGAAAGGTGAGATTCCCTTTGAAAACTATAGGGAATTTGTCGAAGAGAAAAGCATCATAAACTTAGAAAAATATGACATTGATTTTCCAATAAAAATAGTAAACCATGAATATAGGGAAGTTGAATTAAGAGAAGTTAAACAAAATATAGATTATTTAAAAAATGCAAATCAAATTGCAGCTACTAAGGAGATAAATAAGGAGCTACCACCTAAGGCCCAAATACAGTCAAAAAATATAAGGCATCAAATAGATGACAATATATTGACAACCCAGGTTATAATAGAAACAATAGAAGATATAGGAAAAAAACAAATTATAAATAACAGGGAGGATTAGATTTGCAAGATAACTTACATGACAATTCTATATTAATTGAAAACACACAGATACTTAGAGAAATCTTCGGAGATTTTGATGAAAATATTGATATAATCAAAGAAGAATTAGGTGTTGATATCCATATAAGGAATGGGGAAATCAAATTATATGGAGAAGAGATTGCTATAGATCTTGGGAAGAAATTAATTTATAATTTAATTGAAATAATCAAAACCCAAAAGAAATTAGATAAGCAAGATTTAAGGTATTCCATTCAACTTCTATTAAATGGTAAAGAAGAATATGTAAAGGAGCTTTTGAAAGAAGTTGTTTGCGTAACAGCTTCAGGTAAAAGCATTAAGCCAAAGACCATAGGGCAGAAAAGGTATTTAGATGCAATTAGAAAAAATGACATCGTTTTCTGCATTGGGCCTGCTGGTACAGGAAAGACATATTTAGCCATGGCCATGGCAGTACAAGCTTTAAAAAATAAGGAAGTCAATAGGCTTATACTTACTAGGCCAGCAGTTGAAGCAGGAGAAAGCTTAGGATTTTTACCTGGAGATTTGCAGGAAAAGGTAGATCCATATCTAAGACCAATCTACGATGCCTTATTTGATATACTTGGGGCAGAAAGTTACAATAGATATATAGAAAAAGGCTTAATTGAAGTGGCACCACTTGCTTATATGAGGGGAAGAACCTTAGACTCATCTTATATTATCTTAGATGAGGCTCAAAACACCACCAATGAACAGATGAAGATGTTCTTAACCAGATTAGGTTTTGGCTCCAAGGCAATAATCACCGGTGATATTACTCAAATCGATTTGTCAAAGGGAAAGGAGTCGGGACTAAAAACTATTACAAAAATCTTAGACAATGTAAAAGGTATTGATTTTATATACCTTTCAAAACATGATATAGTTAGACATCCACTAGTCCAAAGAATAATAGAAGCCTATGATAAATATGAAAGCACACAAGGTTAACCTAAGGAGGATACCTATGGCAAATAAGGGGAGATTTTTAAAAGAAAATAGAAGATTCTATAACGGGATACTGCTTGTAGTCTTTACAGCAACCCTTTTTTTTATAACTATTTATAAAATAGAGATGGATAAATTAGATTTAAAATTGGGGGATATAGCACCAATTGATATTAGGGCTACCAAGGATTTAGAAGATATTTATACCACTGAAAAATTAAAAAAAGAAGCAGCAGAGAAAGTAGAACCAAGGTATAGAATCTACCCATCTGTCCAAATGTCTATGAAAAACAAAATAAAGGATTTTTTAGATACAACAAGGGATATAAAGGCCATTGAAAATTTAAGCATAAGTAGAAAAGCAGAACAATTAATGGAAAGCCAAAGTCTAGGATTGACTAATAATGAAATTTTAATTGCCTTAAGGATGGATTATAAGACCCTTAACAGTCTAGAAAATAATTTATTCGACTTGATAAATCAGATCATGGGAAATGGTATTAGGGAAGCTGACTTAGAATACGAGAAAAACAACCTGGAGAGCACCTTCCAATCTCTGGATATGACTGATGCAGAGAAACAGTTGGGACTTGCCCTAATGCTAGCTACCATTGAACCTAATGAATTTATAGACACAGCAGAAACCCAAAGAAAACAAAAAGAAGCTGCTGATAAAGTAGAAACTGTCATCCTCAAGGAAAATGAGATTATTGCTTCACAAGGTTCATTGATTGGAGAAAGGGAATTGCATTTAATAAGAGAGTCAGGTCTCTTAAAGGAAGATAATAAAATACCAGTGGTAACCACATTAGGTATAGTCATTTTAATTTCTTTAATATTGGCCATTATTTTTGGTTATATCTATTATTACAATAAGGAAATACTAAACAATAATAGGTTGTTAATTGTCTTAATTATTACCTTAGCAGTTATTTTGATTAGCAAAGAAATGTATAAGATCTCACCCTATATAATGCCCATAGGAACAGCAGCCTTGTTAATATCCATATTAATTGACCCAAGGTTAGGTTTTGTAATTAATATTTTCCTATCCTTTTACTTAGGTTTTCTTCTAAAACTTGATGGAAGCATTTCCACCATGTACATTGTTTCTGGTAGTATTGCTTCCCTATTGGCAGTCAAACAGGATCAGAGATATAATATTTTAATAAGTGGATTTGTAATAGGAGTTGTCAATATACTAAGCCTAACATCCTATGGCTTAGCATTAAATGTAGGAGGTATAGAGTCCTTTTCACAAGGAGGGTATAGCTTTTTAAATGGAGTTATCTCGTCTGTTTTGGCTTTGGGTTCCTTACCTATTTGGGAAAATGTATTTTCCGTATTGACTACTGTTAAATTACTGGAATTATCCAATCCCAATCAACCACTGCTAAAAAGACTATTATTAGAAGCTCCTGGCACTTATCACCATAGTATTCTTGTAGGTAATCTAGCTGAATCTGCGGCAGAGTCGGTAGCAGCAAACCCCTTATTGGCAAGGGTAGGAGCATATTATCATGATATAGGAAAATTAAATAGACCTTTTTACTTTGCAGAAAATCAATTTGGTATGGAAAATCCCCATGATAAATTACAACCTATGCAGAGTACAGCCATAATTACATCCCATACCACTGATGGAGTAAGTTTGGGCAAGGAAGAAAAACTGCCAAAGGAAATACTAGACATTATAGAACAACACCATGGAGATACCTTTGTAGCATATTTTTATCATAAAGCTAAGGAATTAAATGAGGATATTAATATTTCAAAAGATGAATTTAGGTATAAGGGGAAAAAGCCCCAATCTAAGGAAGCTGCCATAGTCATGTTGGCAGATTCTGCAGAGGCAGCAGTTAGGAGTATGAAGGATATAGATAAAGAAAAGATTGAAGATATGGTAAGAAAGGTTGTACAAGGGAAATTGAAGGATGGTCAGCTAGATGAATGTGATATAACTTTGAAGGAAATAGAAGTCATCATCAATTCCTTTGTAAAAGTCTTAACTGGAATTTACCATGATAGAATCGAATATCCTAAAACAGAAGAAAAATCGGAGGCTTAAATATGGAAATATATATCGATAATAGGCAGGACAAAATAGTATTAGATGATAGTATTTATGAATTAATAGAAAAAACTATTAAAGAAGTATTGTTGCTGGAAGAAGAATCATTAAACTGTGAAATCAGCATATCCTTTGTTGATAATCAAGAAATAAGGGTATTGAATAGGGAATATAGGGGAATAGATAGGGAGACTGATGTTTTGTCCTTTCCTCTTGGAGATACCCTATTTACAGATGGACCAAAACTCTTAGGAGATATCATTATTTCACTTGAAAAAGCCTTAGAGCAATCCCAAGATTTTGGACACTCCTTAGAAAGAGAAATTGCCTATTTGACTGCCCATTCCATGTTACATCTCTTGGGATATGACCATGAAGCTGAAGAAGAAAAATTAGTTATGAGGCGAAGAGAAAAGGAAATAATGAAAAGGCTAGGCATATTTAAAGATTTAAAGGAGAATGATGATGAGAAAATCTCTAATTGACAGTTTTAACTATGCTGTCAATGGAATTATATCAGCCCTTAAAACCGAAAAAAATATGCGAATCCATTATCTTTTAGCAATTATCGTTGTAATATTAAGTCTATTTTTTGATTTTTCTAGAACAGAACTCCTAATCCTTATCTTTGCCATATCTCTAGTAATTGTAGCTGAGCTATTTAACACAGCCATAGAAAAGGTTGTAGATTTAATTACAGATAAGTATCATCCCCTGGCAAAATTGGCAAAGGATATTTCTGCGGGAGCAGTACTCATTGCAGCCATAAATTCCATTGTAGTGGGCTACCTGCTCTTTTTCGATAGACTAAGCTCTTATGCTGATTTTTTATTGATTAAAATTACAAATTCATCTACCCATTTGACCTTTGTGGCATTAATTGTAGTAATTCTTTTAACCGTAGGCTTAAAGGCATTATTTTATAAAGGGAAAGGTACCCATTTTCAAGGTGGAGTTGTCAGTGGACATTCTTCAGTAGCTTTTTGTATAGCCACCATAGTATCATTACTAGCCAAAAATACCTTAGTGACTACTTTAACTTTTGCTTTGGCAATATTAGTAGGAGAAAGTAGAATTGAAGGAAAGATACATACTTTCATTGAAGTCTTCTTTGGTGCTATTATAGGCATCTTAGTAGGCATTATTATATTTAAAGTCATAGGATAAGGGGGAGAAAAATGAAACTGAAGATTAAAATAATATTAATAGCAATATTTATAGCACTACTCCTTAGTAGCTGTAAAAAGGAAGTAGAGGAAGAACCTGTAATAGTAGAAGAACCAACAGTTATTGTAGAGGAGGAAGAAGAAAATATAGAGGAAGAAATACCTGAAAAAGTTGGTATACCATCACCATTAAGTGGAATATATGTAGAGGAAGAAAGGGTAAATCGCAGACCAGTGGCAGTTATGTTCGATAATCATCCTAGGGCTAGGTGGCAATCAGGGCTTAAAGATGCTGAAATAGTCTATGAGTTCTTAGTAGAAGCTCCCTATACAAGATATATGGGTATATACTTAATAAATGATCCTCCATCTATAGGACCAATTAGGAGCGCTAGGCCCTATTTTGTAACTACAGTCTTAGAATATGATGCTGTATATGTAAGGGTAGGGGGCAGCAATCAAGCCATGAAAGATGTGAAGGACTTAAAAATAGCTGATATAGATGGATTAAGTAGTTCAAATAAGGTTTTTTGGAGAAAATCCCATAAGAAAATGCCCCATAATCTATACTCCAGTATGGAAGCCATTAGGGCAACTCAAGCAGAAAGAAAATATAGGATGATAGGGGAATTTACACCCTTTAAATTCCATGAAGATGAAATAGATATGGAAGGTAGTGTTGCCAATAAGGTTATAATAAATTATAGGAAGGACAATAATACTGAATATATTTATGATAAGGATAAGAAAGTTTATACAAGATATAAAGATGGGAAATTACATATAGATGAAAGTGATGAAAGTCCTATTATAGCCAAGAACATTATAATTCAAGAAGCAAAAACTAGAGTAATAGATAATGAGGGCAGGCTAGATATTCAATTAGTAGGAGAAGGAAATGGAAAATATATAAGCAATGGGAAAGTTATAGATGTGAAATGGGTAAAAAAATCTAGAGAAGGAAAAACTATATTTTATGATTTAGGAGGAAATGAAATTATACTAAATCCTGGAATCACATGGATTCAAGTGGTAGAGCCAAAAACAGAAATAATAATAGAATAAATTCCTATGTAGTTGAACTTGTAAATTGTAAACAGGGAGGTATTTATGGATAATAGAGATTTAATCAAAAAAGCCTTAGAAGCCAAGAAAAAGGCCCATGTTCCATATTCAAATTTCCGTGTAGGCGCAGCCTTAATCACAGATGATGGTAAGGTTTTTACCGGCTGCAATATAGAAATTTCTTCCTATTCTCCTACCATCTGTGCTGAGAGAACTGCCATATTTAAGGCTATTTCTGAGGGTCATAAGAAGATAAAGGCAATAGCAGTAGTTGGAGATAGTGATTTTACATATCCCTGCGGAGTTTGTAGACAAGTAATTAGAGAGTTTGGGAAGGATGCTACTATAATCGTCGCCAATTCTGAAGATGATTATAGGGAACATAAGTTAGAAGATTTATTACCTTATAGTTTTGGCCCAGAAGATTTAGAAAATAGTAGGAGTGAAGAAGATGTATAGATCTGGATTTGTAACTATTGTAGGCAGACCAAATGTAGGTAAATCAACTTTGCTTAATAGAATAATTGGTGAGAAAATTTCAATTATATCAGATAAGCCTCAAACAACTAGGAATAAAATACAAATGGTATATACAGAAGAAAATTGCCAAATCGTATTTCTTGACACACCGGGAATACAAAATCCAAGGAATAAACTTGGAGAATATATGTTAAAGGTGTCCAAGAGCACCTTAGAGGAAGTAGACATAGTTACTTTTATGGTAGATGATAGTATGGAAATTGGACCTATGGACAATATGATAATCGAGGATTTAAGAAAAATTTCCACTCCCATTGTATTAGTAATAAATAAGATAGATAAATTAGAAAAGGATGAATTATTACAATTAGTAGATAAGTATAGTAGATTAAATTTATTTGAAGAAATAATACCCCTATCTGCACTAAACAACGATAATGTCCACAAATATATAGAGGTTTTAAAGAGCAGACTACCAGAGGGGCCCCAATATTTCCCAGAAGATATGATAACAGATCAGCCTGAAAGGTTTATTATTGCAGAGATAATAAGGGAAAAGGCATTACTTAATTTAGATGAAGAAGTACCTCATGGTATATTTGTTGAAATCCAGAGTATTAAGAAGAGGGAAGGTAAGGAGATTATAGACGTATTTGCCAATATATATTGTGAAAAGGAATCCCATAAAGGCATTGTTATTGGGAAAGGAGGTAGTATGTTAAAGGAAATAGGAAAGAGTGCCAGAATAGAAATAGAGGCCCTTTTAGGAAGTCAAGTAAATCTTCAACTGTGGGTAAAAGTAGAAAAGAACTGGAGAGAAAAGGAAAACAAAGTTAGATATTTTGGTTACAAGTATTAGGAGAGGATTATGTTAAAAACAGAAGGAATAGTTTTAAAGGAAATGAGATATAAGGATACTAGCAAGATCCTTAGTATCTACACAAAAAAACATGGAAAGATAACGGCCATGGCAAGGGGGGCTTATAGGCCTAAGTCTCAGATAATAGCCAATACTCAACCGTTTTCTTATAACGAGTACCAATTATACAAGGGAAAAAATTTCTATTACATTAATCAAGCAGATATTATTGATTCTTTCTATTCCATAAGAGAAAAAATAGAAAGGGTCGTTTATGGCCAATATATGCTGGAGTTAATTGAAAAATCCATGGAAGAAGGACAAGAAAATCCAAAAATCTTTATGCTTTTATTAAAGGGCTTAAAATTATTATCTGGTATGGATAAGGACTTTCTAAAATTTATAACAGCTTATGAGTTAAAATTCATTTCTTTTTTAGGATATAGGCCTTTATTGGACAGATGTGTATTATGTGGTAATAAAAATGTTAAAAATATAAGATATAGTCCCAAGGAAGGAGGCATCATCTGTTATAACTGTTCCAGCTACGACTCTTCTAGTATTTATTTAGATGACAACTTATATAGAGGTATAAATGAATTATTATACATCCCCTTAGACAGGATTCATAAAGTTAAACTTCCCGATGAAACTATTAAAAAAATCCACTATATAATAGTGCAACATATACTTTATAATATAGATAGAAACAAGCTAAATACTTTGAATTTCATCAAAGCCTTAGAGTCAACTTAAATACTTGACAATGAAAAACTTTTTTGTTAAATTATTATTCGTAGAATTGCACACTGATATACGATGACGAAGAAGTATCAATAGTGATTGTTTAAGAGAGTCTAGGATGATGGGATCTAGATATAATTACTATTGAGGAAAGGCCCTTCGGAGTATTTTTTTT
>JGI24714J26587_10000448_pt1 | contig 29495 bp, 28 predicted proteins | sample BioPla4DNA2_FD_26587 | JGI IMG/M metagenome (IMG submission 26587)
TAATGGTGACGGTTAATTGCCGTAACTATCGATGGTCAAAGGCAGTATTTCGATATCATTTTAGTGGTTAAACGTTGGTAAACGACGGTGAAGTGGGTTCTAGATGACAGTACTTCTGGCTTCGGTCTTCTGACATGTGACCTCTAATGACACGACACCTGAAACACGACCCCGTCCCCCTGTCACGTCCCCCTGTCACGTGTGACATGACCTCCGTCCCCATGTCACCTGTCACCATCACCCCCATAGAACGTTCCTTTGATTCCACATGTCACTGAATATGGTTTCTCAATAAACAAAGAATATAAGTAACAAAAAAATTGGTGGTGGCAGTAGTGGAACTGAGTTTCGGTAAGAGTGAACTAATTGCTGATGAGATTTACCATAGAACTTTCCCCAAACAGGAGTGGTTGTTGACCAATGGGATTGGCGGTTTTGCGTCTTCGACCATTATCGGACTCAACACAAGGCGCTATCATGGGTTGCTGGTTGCTTCGTTAAATCCTCCTGTTGACCGGAGGCTGTTGGTGGCGAAACTGGATGAGGACCTTTATATTGATCATCAGCCTTATGTGCTGGGAACCAATCAGGTGAGGGATGGTTATGCCCAGCGGGGTTATCTGTATCTGCAGCGTTTTGAGCGTTATCCGTTTCCCGTATATATCTATCAGATGGAAGGTGTTTTTTTGATCAAAACCATTCTTATGGTTTATGGGGAGAACACTACTGTAGTGCATTATAAAGTCATCAATCCCTTTCAAAAAAACATTTCCCTTTATATATTTCCTCTTCTCAACTGCCGAGATTTTCACCATATTACCAGGGAAAACCAATGGCCCTTCCACCAGGAGTTGATACAGGAGAAGCAGGTGAAGGTGGAACCTTACAATGAATCACCACATATCTTCATGGCCTTTGATCAATTAAGCTACAAAAGCGATCCTTCCTGGTACAGAGGGATGTACTACTCAATAGAGGACTATCGCGGTTTGCCCTGTTATGAAGACCACCATATACCGGGATATTTTTATAAACAGTTTAATAAGTCTGAGGAATTTTCAATCATTGTGTCTACTGAAAAAGTTAAAGATTTTGATTATGACGCCTGTGTGAAAAAGGAAAAAGAGCGCCAGCAGCAACTCCTGGAGCAGGCAGGTTACTCAGATGATTTTATTCAAAAGCTGGTGCTGGCTGCTGATGATTTTATCGTCTACAGGGCTTCTACCGGCAGGAAAAGCATTATAGCCGGTTACCCCTGGTTTAATGACTGGGGAAGGGATGCCATGATTGCCCTGCCGGGATTGACTCTTTGCACCCGACGTTTTCAGGATGCCAGAGATATCCTGGCTACTTTTGCAGAGCATACAAAAGAAGGGCTGGTTCCCAATATGTTTACTGATGGGGAAGAACCGCTCTATAATACTGTTGATGCCTCTTTGTGGTTCATTTATGCTGTACAAAAATACTTAGCCTATACCAGGGATTATGCTTTTGTCAAAAATCATCTCTGGAAAACCATGCAGGAGATTATCTGCTGCTACCGGGATGGAACCAGATACGGTATTGGAATGGAGCAAGACGGTTTAATCAGGGCTGGTTTTCCGGGGCTGCAACTGACCTGGATGGATGCCAAGGTAGGGGATTGGGTGGTAACACCGCGCCAGGGGAAACCTGTAGAGATAAATGCGCTTTGGTACAATGCCTTGATGCTGATGTCTAAGCTGGCTGCGACCATGAATAATAGGGATGATGATTATGGTGAGCTGGCAGCAATAGTAGGCCGAAATTTTGTGGATCTTTTCTGGTATGAAGATGGCGGATACCTTTATGATGTGATCGAAGAAAAGAAAAAAGACCCTCATTTGAGGCCCAATCAGATTATTGCAGTCAGTCTTCCCTATTCGCCATTACCTCTTCCCAAAGCCCGCTCTGTGGTGATGCGTACTTTTGAGAAACTGTATGCGGTTTATGGCCTCAGATCACTATCTCCTGATGATCACGATTTTCGGGGTGATTATGGGGGGGATCAGTACAGGCGGGATGGAGCCTACCATCAAGGAACTGTCTGGAGTTGGTTGTTAGGCCATTTTGTGACCGCATGTATGAAGGTGCTTGATTCCCAAGAAAACAGCACTATCGCACATCTGCTGATAGCACCTTTAAAGGATCACCTGCGTCAGCACGGGATCGGTACAGTATCAGAGATCTTTGAGGGTGATCACCCTTTCATACCGCGGGGTGCTTTCGCTCAGGCCTGGGGTGTAGGAGAAGTATTGAGATGCTGTGTTGAGGATCTGTGGTTGGAAAAATTGTAAAGCCTATAAGCAGGAATTTCTTCTGTGATTGTTTAACTCTATGTTTGATTCCATAAAGGCAGATTGATATCAGGCAAGTCCATGGGTATTATTAAAGGAAGGTGTCAATAATGGAGAAAAAGGCACTGGTTATTATTGATATGCTCAATGATTTTGTTAAAGAAGGCGGAGCACTTTATATGGGTGATGGGGGAAAACGGGTGATCCCTGTTATTGCTGATGTTTTAAAAAAGGCCCGGCAGGAGAAGTGGCCTGTGATTTATCTCTGTGATCAGCACACCAGATCTGACAGTGAGTTTGAGATGTTCCCCAGCCACTGCCTGGCGGGGACTGAGGGAGGAGAAATCTGCGCTGAGTTGGCTCCCCAGGAAGGTGAGATAATTATTCCGAAAAGGCGCTACAGCGGTTTTTTCGGCACTGATCTGGATCTTACTTTGAGAGAATTGGGGGTTGGAGAATTGGTGCTGACCGGGGTTTGTACTAATATCTGTGTTTTATACACAGCTGCAGACGCCCGGATGCGCCACTATAAGGTCAAGGTTCTCAAAGATGGTGTGGCATCTTTTGATGAGCAGGCACATCAATTTGCCTTACAGGAAATGGAGAAGACCCTGGGTGTGCAACTGGTTTCCAGGGAGGTTGATTTATGAGGATCGCTGTGATCGATGGGCAGGGTGGCGGTATAGGCAAGCATATCACTGAAAAGATCAGGCGGGAAATGGGACCTAAAGTAGAGATTATCGCTCTGGGCACCAATAGTGTTGCCACATCTATGATGCTGAAGGCAGGAGCCAACGAGGGAGCAACAGGAGAAAACGCCATTATCAATACTGTAGAAGAGGTTGATGTGGTAACAGGTTCTTTATCGATTTTGGTAGCCAACTCTATGCTGGGGGAGTTGACTCCTGCCATAGCAACAGCAATCAGCAAATGCAAAGCATTAAAAGTGCTGCTCCCCATTTCCAGAAACAGGGTGGAAATCATAGGTGTACAGCAGGAACCGCTTCCCCATATGATAGACAAACTGGTGGATTATTTAAAAAATACCAAGGAGGTTTGAAAGATGTGTGAGGCTCATGCCTATTTATTAAAGGGAGATAATGAGGAAAAGATATTTGAAAATGTGGATCGTGTTTCACACCATGAACAGGGTTTGCTGCTGGAAGATATTTTCGGCCGGCGCTTAATAATTAATGCAAGGATCAAAGAACTGGCCCTAGTTGATCATAAGATTATTTTAGAAGAAATTGATTAAAATTACCGCAGGATTTTCGAGCTCTATAGAGAACATGAATAAACAGTGTTGGATATAAAGGAGGCAGAGATGTTATGTTTGGACTTATACCACATATAGGCCCCTGGGAACTTATTGCGATTCTTGCTGTTGTTTTGATTATTTTCGGTCCTGGCAAACTGCCGGATGTGGGGAAATCGCTGGGTAAAACAATAAGGGAATTTCGCAAGGCTTCCACAGAGACCACCGAACAGATAGAAGAGGCAGTTAAAGGGGCGGAAGAGGAACCGGCAAAGAAATAACTTGACAGTGTTTAATAATTGTGATAATGTTTTCGCCAGTAATTTAATATAGTATTAATAATAGAATAGTTTCTCTTATCCAGAGTGGTGGAGGGACGGGCCCAATGAAACCCGGCAACCAGTCCTATAAAAGGGACAAGGTGCTAATTCCCGCAGAATTTTGGATTCTGGGAGATAAGAGAGGGCACTTAATACATGACCTCCAACTCTCAGGGGGGTCTTTTTTATTATAATTTTCGGGAGAAACAGGAGGTGCTAAAAACAGTTGACAGTGGAGAGGACTATCGCAGAAATTAATGAGAAAATTAAACAGGGGAAAGCAGTTGTGGTGACCGCAGAGGAAATTATCGATATTGTCAAAGAGAAAGGGGTAAAAAGAGCTGCCCAGGAAATAGATGTGGTCACTACAGGTACCTTTGGAACCATGTGTTCCAGCGGCGCCTTTCTTAATTTTGGACATTCCAAGCCGCGGATCAAAATGAATAAAGCTAACCTGAATGGTGTCCCTGCTTATGCCGGCATAGCAGCAGTAGATGCCTATATCGGAGCTACAGCCCTTCCGGAAAGCGATCCAGAGAACAGGATTCACCCGGGCAAGTTTTTATATGGGGGAGGACATGTCATAGAAGACTTGGTAGCAGGCAAAAAGGTGAAACTAGAGGCTTCAGGATATGGGACAGACTGCTATCCCCGCCGTCATCTTGAAACCTGGATTACGCTGCAGGACATTAATGAAGCCATTCTCTTTAATCCGCGCAATGCATACCAGAATTATGGGGTTGCTGTGAATACATCAAACAAAACTATCTATACATATATGGGTGTGCTCAAGCCTAGAATGGGTAATGCCAGTTATTCTACATCCGGACAGCTGAGCCCTCTGCTAAATGACCCCTTTTATCGAACAATCGGTATAGGGACCCGGGTATTTCTTGGGGGAGGCATCGGTTATGTTGCCTGGCACGGCACCCAGCATAACCCCTCTGTAGCCAGAGGGGATAATGGAGTACCAACTACTGGAGCCGGCACACTGGCTCTTATCGGTGACCTGAAGCAGATGAGCCCTGATTGGCTGCGGGGTGTCAGCTTCCTGGGCTATGGTGCCAGTCTGGCGGTTGGCATCGGTGTTCCTATTCCTATCCTTAATGAGGAGATACTTGCCAGTACCGCTGTGACTGATGCTGAAATCAATACAACAGTGGTTGATTACAGCAGTGCTTACCCGGAAAGGAAACCTGAGGTTTTAGGGAAAGTGAGTTATGCAGAACTCAGGTCAGGGATAATCAAGCTCCAGGGTAAAGATGTGCCTACAACACCGCTTTCCAGTTATGCTAAAGCCCGGGAAATTGCCCAGATCCTCAAGGGCTGGATCACCCGCGGCAGTTTCCTTTTGACCGAACCGGTACAGCTTCTGCCATCTGTTGAAGCGGGGATTAAGCTAAAATCCATTGAAATAAAAAATAACTGCTAAAAGGAGGGATAGCTTTGGTTGCCAATAAATTTGTGCTTCGTTTTTCCTCCGCTCTTGTGGATCAGCCTGTTATCTATCATTTGGTGAAGGATTATGATCTAGTGATCAATATCCTGAAAGCAGATATTAATCCCCATCAAGAGGGATATGTTGTTCTCGAACTGAGCGGTGATTCTGAGAATTATAACCGGGGATTGGAATATCTCAAAAGCACAGGTGTTGATATTTCACCATTAAGCGGCACCATCTTCTGGAACAAAGACCGCTGTTTGCAGTGCGGTGCATGCACCTCCTTCTGTCCTACAAATGCTCTGAAAATGGATCCTCAGGAAAGGTTAGTGGATTTTGACGGTTCCAGGTGTATTGTCTGTGAAAGCTGTCTTGATGTTTGTATGGCCAGAGCAGTGGAGGTGCGTTTTTAAAAGATGGAGTACCGCAGCCGCACCTACCGAAAAATGATAGATGGGAAGGGGATGGTCTCCTTCCCTGTTTCTTTCAAAGAGTCAGACCTGTTGATCAGTGTTGATGAAGACAGCTTCAGTCCCGAACTAAAAAAGGCTGCCTATTCACATCTGTTTGAAATCCGCAAAAAACTGGAGAGTTATATTCTTCGGGATCAGGAGTTTCAGCGTACACTGATCCCCCATCATCTCCTTCCTGATGCACCCCGCATCGCTAGACTGATGGCTGCTGCTGCCAAACGGGCAGGTGTAGGCCCTATGGCTGCTGTTGCGGGAGCAGTTGCGGAGATTATTGGGCGTCAGTTGATGCGCAGTGTGAAACAGGTTATTGTGGAAAATGGCGGTGATATATATTTCAACACCAGTCACCCCATCCAGGTCGGTATTTTTGCCGGAAAGTCCCCTCTATCAGGAAAGGTAGGCATAAAAATCGCACCACATCCATCAGGCTGTGGTGTCTGCACCTCCTCTGCTACAGTAGGCCCTTCTTTGAGCTTCGGTCAGGCAGATGCGGCGGTTGTGATCAGTTCCAGTTCTGCTCTTGCTGATGCTGCTGCATCCACATTAGGGAATTTAGTTCACTGTGAAAAGGATTTTACACCTGCTCTGCAGAAAGTTTGTAAAATCAGGGGTGTTCATGGAGCAGTGGTTATCCTCGGGGAACACCTGGGAGCTCTTGGGGAAGTAGAATTGGTAGCTTTTTAATAAGGGGGTGTTCATTTGCTGGGGGCACTATTGCATCTAGCCTTAATAGCATTAGGACTTTATGTTTTTTATTATATCATTAAAACAGCAGTGAAAAATGCCCTCCTGGAGTATGACCAGCAGAAGGATCGTTCATTGCGGTGAAACTTGTGTTCTGCTAAAATTCATATGAGGTGTTATTAATGCAGAATAAGGAACTGTCAGAGACAGTTGATGCTCTTGTTTCCTGGATCAGAGCCAAGACTCTTGAAGCAGGGGCAAAAGGGGTTGTTTACGGCTTAAGCGGTGGTGTGGATTCTGCACTGGTGGGAGCACTCTGCCAGAGGGCCTTCCCCGATACTTCCCTTGCACTTATTTTGCCCTGCCACAGTCTGGAGCAGGATTTAGCAGATGCCAGGCTTGTTGCAGATGCTTTTAAGCTGAATACAAAGGTTATTTATCTGGATCATGTTTTCGATAACCTGAAAAACCTTCTTTGTTCTGGTGATGAGCAGCAGAACAAGCTGCTGTTGGCCAATATCAAACCCCGTTTGCGCATGATTGTTCTTTATTACTATGCAGGTCTTTTAAATTATCTAGTTCTCGGGGGTACCAACAGATCCGAGTATACTGTGGGGTATTTCACAAAGCACGGTGATGGGGGAAGTGATTTGATACCTCTGGGCAATTTGCTTAAAAGCCAGGTAAAAGAACTGGCTGCCTACCTCCAGGTGCCTGAACAGATCATTAATAAGCCTCCTAGTGCCGGTCTGTGGGAAAACCAAACAGATGAAGAGGAAATGGGAATCTCTTATGCGTTGTTGGATCATTATCTTCTGGGGGGAGAAGTCCCTCAAGATGTGAAGGAAAAAATCGACCGGATGAAAATGTGCAGTGAGCACAAACGACGGACACCGTCGATTCCAGATTTTTAGAGAGTGGGTGATTTTTTTGGCTGGCCATTCTAAATGGGCAAATATTAAACATCGTAAAGCAAAGGTAGATGCACAGCGCGGCCGCCTCTTTACCAAACTGGGTAAGGAGATTTTGGTTGCTGCTCGTCGGGGTGGTGACCCAGATGCTAATCCCCTTTTGAAAACTGCTATAGCCAGGGCAAGAGAAGCCAATATGCCGATGGATAATATCAACCGTCTTATTGCCAAAGCCACAGGTGAACTGGAAGGGGTAAATTATGAGGAAGTCACCTATGAGGGGTATGCTGCAGGTGGTGTGGCTGTTCTGCTGGTGACCGTTACCGACAATCGCAACCGCACTGCTCCGGAANTACGCCATCTGTTTTCCNGACACGGCGGCAGTTTAGGGGAAGCGGGCTGTGTGGCCTGGATGTTTGACCGTAAAGGCTTAATTACACTTTCTAAAGAATCACTGTCTGTGGACCCCGAAGAATTGATGCTCCTCCTGATCGAAGAGGGTGCTGAAGATGTCAGAGAGGAAGAGGATAGCATTGAGGTGGTTACTGCACCTGATGATCTGGATAAAATTAAGGAATTCCTCTCTGCACAAAACATTAAGTATTCTACTGCAGAGGTTACTATGGTACCCAATTCCACAATTTCTGTTACTGATAAGAATACCGCAGAGAAAGTATTAAATCTGATGGATGCTCTGGAGGACCATGATGATACACAGCAGGTTTATGCAAATTTTGATATTCCCGATGAAGTGCTCCAGGAATTAGGGGAATGATCAAAAAAACCATAATGTGATACATAAATACAAGGGGCATGGTAATATTTATTAATAAAACCTATTAAAGGGTGTTTGAAGATGGGTAAAAAATATTACCGCCTTTTGTTACTATTACTGCTGACTGTTGTTTGTGCAGGTATATATTACCTCTGGCAGGAACAGCTTGTTGCCAGGCGGCCTTTCCCAGATGGTATGAATGTCTTGGTCAAAACCGAATACACTCTGTGCGGTCACAAAGAACAGACTGAAACAACAGCAGTCGACTTAAAAGTTTCAAACCTGCGGGATCTGCGAGCTCAATTTCTTCCTCAAGAGGGATGGCGGTCCCGCTTTGAAGGGGAGCAGGTGGTTGTGTCCCGGACATTAGAGGATCTCTGTCAAAAGTGTTCTGTTTTGACCCATTTGGGAGAAAAAGGTGGGTTTGTGGCCGTGGTAAGGGGTCCTGTTGGGGTCGATGGTGGGATTGTGAGGGTGACCAAAATCCGGGTAGACAGTTTGCCCGCTGAACTGCGCAAGGAAGCAAAGAATGGGATGCTGGATATTCCAGATGAAGAGACACTGCTCCATATCTTAGACAGTTTGGAAGAGGATGAAATATAAAAATAGGATTATCAAAAAAGAGCTCAAATGGAGCTCTTTCTTTTATAAAGCCATAGGGGTTTGGTTAATATTTTTTTTAATAGTGATCTGTTATAATTGAACTATATTTTTATTTTTTAGGGGGGGCGGCTGTGAGGCGCAGGAAAGGTAAAAATAGGGTTAGGTTCTTTTTTTGGATTGTATTTCTCCTAGTTATGCTGTCTGCAGTGTTCTATGTGGGACAGGGATGGTGGAAAGACACTCCAGCAGTGGACAAGCAGGACCAGCAGAATGTTCAGCAGCCGCCGGCAGGCCCTAAAGAGTGGTCCATGGCTGTCTGCGGTGATGTGATGCTGGGCCGTGGAGTTGCTACGGCCATGTCTCAAAATGGTATGTTTTATCCCTTTGAACAAATGGCTCCCTATCTTAAATCTGCGGATCTTACTTTTGGCAATCTTGAATCACCCCTTTCCCTACAAGGCACTCCTATACCAGGGAAGGGGATCTGGTTGCGCGGTGATCCGGAGGCTGCTGCAGCTTTGAGAGAGGCGGGTTTTGATGTGCTGAGCATCGCCAATAACCACATCCTTGATTACGATTCTCCTGCTCTGTTGGATACTATTGAATATTTACGAGAGCAGGGGATTGACCCTGTTGGTGCAGGTAAGGACCTGGAAGAGGCGGTTCAGCCTGTGATTAAAGAAGTCAATGGATATAAGTTCGCTTTTATTGCTGCCACAGAAATGGCTGATATCTTCTGGGATTACAGTTATCCGCGTACCTTCGAAGCCAGAGAGGACCGGCCCGGAGTGCAAAAATTGGACCCAGATCAGTTGGTGGAAGCGGTCGCCGCCCTGAAGGATGATGTGGATCTGATCGCTGTTTCTCTCCACTGGGGTACTGAATACTCCGATTATCCCCTGGATGTGCAGAGGGAGGTCGCTCACAGGCTGGTGGATGCCGGAGCCAAGTTGGTCCTTGGCCATCATCCCCATTGTCTGCAGGGAATGGAGGTTTATAAGGATTCTTTGATTGCTTACAGTTTGGGCAATTTTGTTTTTGATAAACAGCGGCGGCCTAAATGCCAGGAAACAGTTCTAATGAAGATTTTTTTCAAGGATTTAAAAATAAAAAAAGCAGAAGTAACCCCTGTTATGATTACAGATGCACAGCCTCGACCGGCTGACAAAGCTGATGGGGAGCGGATATTACAAAAATTGCAGAAGCTCTGTTCAGAGTTAGACACACAGTTTACAGTTGAGGATAATAAAGGGATGATCACCATAGTTGAGGGGGGATCTAATGAGTAAGCTTGTTATTCTTGATGGAAACAGTTTGGCCTATCGTGCTTTTCATGCCCTACCGCTGCTGAGCACAACGACCGGGCATTTCACTAATGCTGTTTATGGTTTTACAACTATGTTACAAAAGATAATCCGGCAGGAGCAGCCTGACTATTTGGCTGTTGCCTTTGATGCCGGACGCATAACTTTCAGGAACAAGGAATATGAGAGCTATAAAGCCAACCGTAAGAGCACACCTGATGAACTGCGGCCCCAGTTTCCGCTGATTAAAAAGGTGCTCAAAGCTTTCAATATCCCGGTCCTGGAGCTTGATGGGTTTGAGGCTGATGATTTGATCGGAGTTGTGGTCAGGGCTGCTGAAAAGAGGGATCTGGATGTTTTAATTGTTTCCGGTGACCGGGACCTTTTGCAGTTGGTATCCGACAAAACGAAAGCTTTGATCACCCGCAAAGGTATCAGCGACCTGGAGAGTTTTACACCTGAGTCGGTCAAGGAGAAGTATGGTGTTATGCCAGGCCAGATACCTGATCTGAAAGGTCTGAAAGGGGATCAGAGTGACAACATCCCCGGAGTGCCCGGTATTGGAACAAAAACCGCAGTTAAGCTGCTCAATCAGTTTCCAACCATTGAGGAGTGTTATACCAATCTGGACCAGCTGCCTGCTAAAGTTGCATCACGCCTCAAGGAGTATGAAGAACAGGCTCTGCTCAGCAAAAAGCTGGCTACTATTGCTTTGGATGTCCCTGTTAAGGTGGATTTTTCCGAATTAAAGGTAGAGGAACCGGATTATGAGGCTTTGATCGAACTTTTTCAGCAGCTTGAGTTCAGGTCGATGCTGAAGAACATCCAGCAGAATGCCCCAATGCAAGTTGTTTCCACCCCTGATGCCGGTAAAAACTATGGTTTAGTAAGATCGGCTGCTGAATTAAAAGAGATAACTGAACAGCTGAAAAAAGAGAAAGGTTTTGCCTTCTGTTCCCAGTGGGAGGGAGTACCCCCCCATGATGCCCCTTTGTCTGCCTTTGGTATGGCCTGGGGGGACAGTTGTGCAGCAGTTGTTCTTTCTGCTGACCCTGAGGAAAGGGATCAGATGGTTGAATATTTGAATTCAGTTATGGGGGATCAAAAGATTGAAAAATGGTGTCATGATGCCAAAGCAGAGATGATTATCTGCAAAAGGCACAGCATCCCTCTGGCAGGGGTTAGAGCTGATACGATGCTGGCTGCTCATCTTTTAAATTCATCTCTGTCAAGCCCTAATCTTGCAGAGATTGCTCTCAAGCACCTCAACCAAGCGGTAACCTTTGCTGATGATGAGTCAGGCCTGGCCCAGCGGGCATTAATTATCAAAAAACTATGGCCGGTGCTAACGGATGCGCTGGAGAAAGATGGCCTTTATGACCTGTTTGCAGAACTGGAACTGCCTTTATCTGCAGTTTTGGCAGATATGGAACTTCAGGGGATTAAAGTGGATACAGACCTCCTGAAAGAGATGTCTGAGGAAGTGCAAAAACAACTGCTGGATTTAACAGGAGAGATTTACGCTCTGGCTGGGGAAGGGTTTAACATCAATTCTTCACGCCAGTTGGGACATATACTTTTTGATAAGTTGAAACTGCCTGTTATCAAGAAAACCAAAACCGGGTATAGTACAGATGCTGAGGTTTTGGAAAAACTGTCTGTTTATCACGAGATCCCCAAAAAAGTTTTGGAATACAGGCAGCTTGCCAAGTTGAAATCCACATATATCGATGGCCTAATAAATATGGTCAATAAAAAAACCGGCAGGATACACACAACATTTAATCAGACCATCACTGCCACCGGAAGGCTGAGCAGTACTGAACCGAATTTACAGAACATACCTATACGGGATGAACTGGGCAGAAAGATCAGAAAGGCTTTTATTCCATCTCAAAGGGGCTGGCTGTTGATGGCAGCCGATTACTCCCAGATCGAACTGAGAGTAATGGCTCATATGTCCAGGGATCCCCATTTGATCGCTGATTTTCAGCATGGTGAGGATATTCACAGCAGAACTGCAGCCAAGATTTTTGGGGTTGCGCCTGAGGATGTTACCCCAGACCTTAGAAGGAAGGCAAAAGGGATCAACTTCGGTATTATCTACGGGATTACCGATTACGGCCTGGCCAGGGATGTGGGTGTCAGCAGGGAAGAGGCTGCTCTCTATATCGAAAACTATTTCCAGCAGTACCCGGGTGTGAAGCGCTTTATGGCGCAAACAGTTATCGAGGCAAGGGAAAAGGGCTATGTGCAGACCATTTTAAAGAGGCGCAGGTACCTGCCCGATCTGCTGAGCAGTAACAGGAATGTGCGTGCCTTTGGAGAGAGGACAGCCTTCAACACACCGATCCAGGGAAGTGCTGCTGATATTATTAAGCTGGCCATGATCAATATCGGCCGGGAGTTGAAGGAAATGGGCTTGCAGGCACACCTGCTGCTACAGGTCCATGATGAACTGGTATTTGAACTCCCCCCTGAGGAAGTCGATATCCTTATTCCTGTTGTGCGCAGTGGGATGGAAAACATAATCGAACTTGTTGTGCCTTTAAAGGTCAGCATAGAAATCGGCCGCAACTGGAACGATATGGAAAGTGTTGATTGAAATGCCTGAACTGCCTGAAGTAGAAACAGTCCTGCGCACATTAAAACCGAAAGTTTTGAGCCGGAAAATCAATAGGGTCACCGTTTTCAATGAAAAAACCATCAAAAAGCCTGATGCAGCCACTTTTACCCGCTGTCTTGAAGGGCAGCAGATAACAGATATCAACCGCCACGGAAAGTACCTGCTGTTCGAACTCTCCTTTTCGATGGTGTTGGTTGTTCATCTGCGCATGACCGGGCGCTTGATTTACAAAGATTCATCTGTGTCGCCTGACCGGTATACCTGTATCATCTTTCACCTGGATGAAGGCAAAGAGATTCACTTTCAGGATGTCCGCAAGTTCGGAACAATGTACCTCATCAGGTGTGATGAATTGGATTCTTTTCCACCTCTTNGTATTTTAGGGCCTGATGCTCTTGATCCCCAACTGACCNCGGATCTTTTTATAAAAAGACTGGAGAGAAGAAACGGGCAGGTCAAGGGAGTTCTGCTCAACCAATCCTTTATAGCAGGGATCGGCAATATCTATGCTAATGAGATCCTTTGGACAGCAGGGATTCACCCGGAACGGAGGGTGGATTCTCTGCGATCATGGGAAAAAGAAAGGCTGTATCATGCGGTGCGGGAGGTTCTCTCTACAGCTGTTAAACTGCGCGGTACAAGCCTGAGGGATTATGTGGATGGTGACGGAAATCGGGGAGAGTATCAACACCACCGCAGGGTTCATGGAAGAGAAGGTGAACCTTGCCCCCTTTGCGGCCATCCCATCATCAGGATCAAGCAGGGTGGGCGCAGTTCATATTATTGTAAGATCTGTCAGAACTAGTACAGGAGAAACTTCCAAACACCACCTTTACACCTATCTAATAAGTTGATGGGTGGAGGTGGAATTGGATAGTGGATATCAGTACTCTAATTTTTTTAGCAGCTGCCTTGAGTTTAGATGCTGCCAGTGCTGGATTTGCTTATGGCCTGCGTAAGATAAAGATCCCTTTGCCGTCATATGCTGTATTGTTGTTTGCTTCCATGTTTATTGTGGGTATTTCGGTCCTCTGCGGCAGTGCTGTAGCGGAACTGCTCCCAGAAGTGTGGAGTGAAAAGCTGGGCGGATTGATTTTAATTGGAATAGGCCTTTTTTGGCTATTAAAGCCGAGAAGCAGGGACAAGAAAAACGCTGAAGAAGAGGAAAAAGTAAAAAAGATCGCGGAATTACGATTGGCTTCATTGGCGATCATTGTTCAGATCTGTGAAGAACCTGTGTCTGCTGATCTGGATGCTTCCGGAGTGATCAGTATCAAAGAATCTCTGCTGCTGGCTTTTGCTCTTTCTTTGGATGCTCTGGGAGCGGTTTTTGGTGCAGCGATGGCTGGTTGCGGTGGGATTCAAGCCGTTTTGCTGATCGGTTTATTTCAGCAGTGCTTTCTCCTGTTAGGGGTTAAACTGGGAAGTATATCTTCCTGCTCCTGGCTCAAGTCTCAGGGGCAGCTTTTGGCAGGTGCTCTGCTTTGTTTAATGGGTTTTATCAAGATCATTTGATCGGGGGTTATTATGGTATCTGTGATCGGCTTAACCGGTGGAATTGCCAGCGGTAAAAGCGCTGTCAGTGCTATGCTTAAGGAATTGGGGGCAAAGGTGATCAGCGCGGATCTTATTTCCCGCCAAGTGGTTGAACCCGGTCTGCCGGCCTGGCGGCAGATAGTTGATGAATTTCAGGAGAGCATTCTGAATAAAGATGGAACAATAAACAGAAAAAAGCTGGGTGAAATTGTTTTTTCCGATCCCGCAAAACTGGATAAATTGAATAAAATAACACATCCTTATATTATTGCAGAGATAGAACAGCTGTTAGCAGAACACCGTGCCTCAGGCGAAGGTGTTTTAGTTTTGGAAGCACCCCTTCTTCTGGAACTGGGCTTAGAGCGTATGGTTGATGAGGTATGGGTGGTGGCAGTAGAACCGGCGGTACAGCTTCAGAGGCTAATGGATAGGGATAAGCTGTCGGTCAGGGAGGCAAAGCTCAGAATTGAGACTCAGATGCCTCTGGAGGATAAACTGAAAAAAGCGGATCGGGTCATCGATAACAGCGGTACACTTGAGGAGACCAAAGACCAGGTGGAGAAAATCTGGTCCTGCCTCTGGAATCAACCTTGAGAGATTATTACAAGGCAGGTTTGATATGTTTGTTATTAACATCAGGCGTTGGCGCCTGTTATTAATTATCCTTCTAATTCTGATGGGTATTGTTTACTTGCTGCAGGCCAAGTGGTTTTGGAGGGTTTTCTATCCCTGGCCCTATCAGCAGGAGATGGTCCAGGTAGGAGTGACCAATGGAGTGGATCCCTATCTCTTGGCGGCTATTGCCAAAGTAGAAAGCGCTTTTAACCCTCAGGCCCGTTCAGATGCCGGAGCTATCGGTCTGATGCAGATCATGCCTGAAACTGCCAGTTGGGCTGCCCGGCAGATGGATCTCAAGGGCTTTCATCCGGATATGCTCTATCAACCTGAGGTTAATATATCAATTGGAAGCTGGTACTTAAAGGATCTCCTCCGGGAGTTTGATGGGAACATGGTGGTTGCCTTAGCCGCTTATAATGCCGGCAGGGGAAATGTCAAAGACTGGTTGGAGACCGGAAAGTGGAAGGGGACTTTTCAGGATCTAAATAATATCCCCTTTCCAGAGACCAGATCCTATATTAAATCAGTCCGCAGGGATTATGAAATTTATCTTTACCTCTATGATCAATAAAAGGAAATATGGTAATCCCCGGAGAATTTACTTTAGGGACCATTGTCGAAAATCATCTATTCTTACTCTTAAGCACAGCATCACATCCAAGAAGGGGTTTATGATAGAGCAAGATATAGGCCCAGCAGGTTTTGGTGAAATTATAGGTGCTGTTGATTGAGAAGTATAGCTGTTAAGGAGGTATAGGGGTGGAAAAATCCCAAATTCAATCACTGGCCGAAGTGGCAGAACTTAAAATAGAATCGGGACGCAAGTTTTTTTCCGCCACACCGGAAGAGATTATTTCCGGGGCCACATCTGATATCTATTTTGTGAGGACTCATGAAATTTTACGTCAGTTGGATCTGGTGGATACTCCGGTTACAGCAGAGGCTTTTTGCCGTAGAGATGGTATTTTTGCAGGTATTAAAGAGGTTATGGATTTATTGGCTGATAAAGATATTGAGCTCTGGGCTCTCCCAGAAGGATCACCTATGCAGGCTAGGGATATTGTGCTGCGGATCACAGGTCCCTATGGGGAGTTCGGTATTTTTGAAACTCCGATGCTCGGCTTTTTGGCCAGTTCCTCAGGTTGGGCAACAGCCGCAAGGGAGGTTAAAGAGGCTGCTGCAGGCAAACCGGTGCTCTGTTTTGGTGCACGCCACATCCATCCAGCAGTGGCTCCGGCAATGGAAAGGGCGGCGATCATAGGGGGGTGTGATGGGGCCAGCTGCATTTTAGGCGCTAAACTTGCCTGTCATGAGCCCCAGGGGACCATACCCCATGCCATGATTTTAATTATCGGCGATACTGTCAGAGCTGCTCAAGCCTATAATGAATTGATGCCCCCTGATGCACCACGCACAGTGCTGGTCGATACCTTTAAAGATGAAGCAGAAGAGGCACTAAGGGTTGCTGAGGCTTTAGGAAAGGATTTAGCCGGGGTCCGTCTTGACACACCAGGAGAACGAGGTGGCGTTACTCCGGAGTTGGTTAAGGAGATCAGAGCTCGACTTGATCAAAAGGGATTTAATCATGTGAAGATATTTGTTTCCGGCGGGCTCAACCCGGAACGGGTCCGCATATTAAGCGAAGCTGGGGCAGATGCTTTTGGTGTGGGCAGTTATATTTCCGGGGCCAGACCTATTGATATGACCCTAGATTTGAAGGAGATCAATGGACAACCCCTGACCAAAAGGGGACGGATACCGGGAAAGACCCCCAACCAACGGCTTGTTAAAATGAAATAAAGTCATAAGTTTACACCCCCCCTTCATATTATATACCATAATATGGTAACAGCGAAGGGGGTATTTTTATGGACCTTTGTAAAAAAAAGCTGAGCTATCAGCTAGGCTGCTGCCTGGCTGCAGCAGCGATCCTGATATTGGCTGTATTATCAGTAAGCGCTGCAAATGAGGAATCCAGTTTGACAATTCAAATAGCGCAGTTTCCGCACTTTTTGGATCCTGCCAGAATTTCAACCTATGAAGAAAAACTGCTATGTGGTGCCCTTTATGAAACCCTCCTCAGTTACAATCCTACAGATGGCTCTGTCCAGGGAGTTCTGGCGGATAAATGGGAGGTCGACCAATCAGGAAGGGTTTATACCTTTGTTCTGCGTAAAGGGCTGCGCTTTCATCATGGAGAAGAGCTGACAGCAAGGGATGTTAAATTCAGTTGGGAAAGGCTCTCAGATCCTGAAATAAGCAGTTACGGGTATCTATTGCAGAATGTCCGGGGGGCAAAAGAATACTCTGAAGGAAAAAGCAGTGATATCAAGGGTTTAAGGGTTATCAATGATCGGACCCTTCAAGTAAAGCTGCTGGAAACCGATTATACCTTTCCTGCTCTGGTCAGCAGCCCGGTATTGGGTGTGGTGAGTAGAAATACTGCCGAGAAAATGGGGAAGGATTACGGGCAAAAGGATACATTAGTAGTGGGGACAGGCCCCTTTTCTTTGTCCAACTGGGGCAGTGATCAGATAACACTGGTTAAAAACAATAAATATAAGGGAACACCACCCCGGTCAAAGAGTCTTCAATTTATTGTAACCGGGAACCAGCAGGAGATAAAGCAACTGCTGGCAGATGGAAAAATAGATATATTGACCGGTGTAACTCCTCAGTTTGCCAACACTATCTGCGAAGAGGGGAAAGGAAAGGTGATTTCTGTAAAAAAACCGGTCTTGTCATTTTATTTCCTGGGGTTTAACCTTGAAGAAGCCCCATTTGGCCAAAATGTTGAACTGCGCCGGGCTGTGGATCAGGCATTGGACAATGAGAAATTGGCTCTATCTCTGCTGGGAGATGGCAGCAAACCCCTTAACGGTTTGCTGCCTCCAGAACTGTTAAGGAAAAAAGACAAAAAAGCAAAATATGCTGACCGGAAAACAGCTCTGAATTGCCTTGCTGCTTCCGGACATCCCTTTGGATCCCGTCTTTCTCCACTTACCTTGGCATATAATAACAGTTCAGGGCATGAAACGCTGGCTCGCCTTGTTCGGGAAGAACTGGGGCGAGTAGGTATCGTTCTTGCGCTGCAGCAAAGGCCCTGGGATGAATATAAAAAAGAGTTAGCAAAGGGCAGGTATCCTTTTTTTCGCTTAGGTTGGGAGGCTGACTATCCTGAAGCCGGTAATATTCTTTATTATAATTTTGCCTGTGGGGAAGAACATAATTTTACCAGATACAGTTGTCCTGAATTTGACACTTTACTGAAAAAAGCGCGCTGTGAGCAGAGTTTTCAACAGAGACAGGAGATTTATTGCCAGGCGGAAAAAGTGCTCCTTAATGATCTTCCTGTTGTTCCACTTTTCCAGCGGGTTGCAGTCTTTGTGCTGACTGATAGAGTTGAAGGCTTTAATATAGATCTGCTGGGGATGATAGATTTTAAGGGGCTTGATAAAGATAAAGAAATGGTGTTATCTGCAAAATAAATCAGGAAATGACGTAAAATGTCAATGTAAAAATAAAATGACAGGGAAGGAATATTAAAGCGAATGTAGAAATTTTTCAACTTGTGATATATTTCGCTGCTCTATAAAAAATAAAATAAGAGCCCGGCAGTTGGAGGAAGTAAAGTGTACAATCGTTTTAATACTCTTGCCCTAACCTGGCATGATGAAAATACTTCATACCTGCACTATGATGAAAAGGGAATTCTCGAGTCAATTTTTCGTTCAATTCTTAGTACTAATGCTGTATCCTTTGCTCTGTTAAACGAAGATGGGATCATAGTGATCATAAGTGAAAACTTTTGTAACTTTCTAGGGTTTTGTTATGAAGAGTTAGTAGGAAGAAGTTTACTGTCCTTAGCAGATGAAGATGATAACAATGTAAATATGACTTTAAATAATGCCAGGTGTAATAGTTATAGTGTTGAAAAGATGTTCAGGCGCAGGGACGGTGAATCGGTTTGGGGCCGGTTGCATATATCGTTAATCAAAGATAGGAACAATAGACACTCTTATTTTGTTGTTTACTGTGAAGATATAACATCACAAAAAACACAAATAAATGAAATGCATGCTATGGAGAGCATCTATCAAACCATGTTTACTTCACTGAGAGAAGTATCAATTTCTCCGGACCAGCTTAATGAAATCCACGATCTCGATGAGTTGGGTGTTTGCCTACGGATTCCAGGATATGAACAGCTGGTTTCTGAACACTTTTTGGATCTGATTTGTCAGCTGACAGGAGCAGATGGAGCGTATTATGGTTATAATGAGTCCACTCAATCCCTGTCTTTAATAAAATCACTGGGTAAATGTAAAGAGGATTTTATTAGCAGTCTAAAATATGATTTTAGATTAGGGGAAGAAAGAGGTCTTGTGGGTAGGGTAGCTGAAACACGAGAACCTTTGTACATCCCCGATGTTTTTGCTGAACCCAGGTGGATATATTCCGGTTTAGAAACAACAATTCGTTCCTGTTATTTGATACCGGTATATTACAGATCAAAGCTTTTTGGGGTTATTTCTCTTTTTTCTTCACAACCTGATGGGTTTTCTCATGCTAAACAGGATTTTGCAGATCGGATTGTTTTTTATATATCCTTAGCCCTGGAGAATATTCGTTTTTTTACAGATATGATACATACTTATGAAAGACTGAACATTATTCAAAAACAGTTGCTGCAAGCACAAAAAATGGATGCTATCGGCCAGCTCGCCGGGGGAATGGCACATGATATCAATAATCAAATGACCATTATTCAGGCATGTATTGACCTGTATAAAGCAAATCCCGATAAAATAGACCTGGACAGTATTATCTTAAAAATTCGCAAAGCAGCAGAACACTCGTCAAATCTCACCCGCCAACTGATGTTTTTTGGCAGGAAACAACCCCAGTTTAAAAGTATAATCAATCTCAATATTAATATTGTAAGCCTTCAGAATGTTTTAAAATATATGAGCAATGATAATATCGAAATCAAACTTGAACTGGATCCGGATTTGCGGATGATTTATGCAGATAACAACAGCATAAATCAGGTGATAATGAACCTTGTTCTTAATGCCAGAGATGCTATGCCTGATGGAGGAAAGCTAACAATAAAGACAGCCAATATAGAATACGATCAAGTTACACCCCCACCAGATGTCCCAAAACCCCATTTCCGTTATTACGTTTGTCTTTCAGTTGTAGACAGGGGTTTGGGTATTGAAGAAAAGATGCTCAGCCACCTTTTTGAACCTTTTTTTACGACCAAAGAAGTGAACAAGGGAATAGGTATGGGCTTATCTGTTGTTTACGGAATAGCAAAAGCACATGAAGGATGGGTTAATGTTGTAAGCCAGCCAGGGAGGGGAAGCACTTTTGAAGTTTACTTCCCCGCAGTAGAGCAATAAACAGAGAAGTGGATTTATACAGCTATGCTTTACATAACAGGGAACTAGTAATAAAATAATTAAAAGAAGGAGGTGGCCAGGATTGCCGACCTATGATTTTGAGTGCAAAAACTGTGGACACCGGTTTTCACAGTTCACTACAGTATCAGATCGATTAAAGGCTGTTTGCCCTTCCTGCCACAGTGGGAACCTGCAGCAGCTTTTTACCGGTATATCTTTTATCAAGGGTGGTTCTGGTGGTGATGGTGCGGGCTCCGCTGCTTCTAGTGGCTGCTCCCGTGGCAGCTGCAGCGGCTGCTCCGGCTGCTAAGAGAAGTATCTCAGTGTGTAAGCTCATATGTTGACAAAAGTAAGGTTTCTTTTTATAATACTATAGTGCTGTTAAACATGTCGGAGTGGCGGAATTGGCAGACGCGCACGTTTGAGGGGCGTGTGGTACAACCGTGCGGGTTCAAGTCCCGCCTCCGACACCATAAATCCAGAAAAAAAGGTTTCAGGCATTAATGCTTGAAACCTTTTTTAGTCATTATACATGCAGATATCAGGCATAAAAAAAGGTATTGTTTGAGTTATTGTCGAAACAGGTTTAAGTATGGTAGACACCATTGTTGTTAAGGGGGCTTAAGTTTTATGCATTTTATTATGACCGTAGCATATCATTCATGCCTCAGTACAGGTAATCAAATAAGACAGAACGCTGACAGTTACACATGAAAATAAACCGACTTCTTCGCTCTATTCCTAACTCTGTTAACCTAATCATAATTAAAAAATATTACCGGCTGTGCTATCGGGAGTAATATGAAGGTATCTAAATGTAAGGTAATAAAATTGTAAAATGGAGGGAGACCATGAGTATCGAATATCAGGATTCACATTTTGGCCAGACCTCTGACTACAGCACAGAACCTACCAATAAACCTGACGATATTGGAATAGAACATGCCATAGAGGAACTTACCAGGCAGAATCAGCGCCTTGCCATCATCCATCAAATTGCTAAAAAAATCAATGTGGAAATGTCAATTCAAGAGATCATTGACAGAGTTGCTGTCCCTTTGCGCGGTGTGTTGCCATATGACCTGTTAAGTTTCTGTCTGATTGAGAATAATTCACTGGTTATTACTTCAAGCATGCCTAAAGACCAGAAAATACTTGGTACCGGTTGGGTAATTACTGACTACAATTCTGCACCGTGGAAGGCGATCAAGGAAAAGCGCTGTATATTACGGCCTGACATCTGGAATGAGTCTCATAAATACCAGGAGGATGATGACCTGCGCTCAATCGGTATCAGAACTTCCATTATGGCACCGATGTTGATCAATAACGAGGCTATAGGCAGCCTTAACTTCGGCAGTACTAAAGCCTATGTTTATACAGATAACGATGCTGTTTTTGCTCAGCAGTTGGCGGATCAGCTAGCGGTTTGCATCCATAATGCTCGTTTATACAGTAAGGTTTCCGAAAGTGAAAGGGAATGGGAGGAAACATTTAAAGCGGTTGCCGGTGATATTTTTATCATTGATCGTTCTTTTAATGTACTGCGTTGTAATAAGCAGAACTCCTTGATCAAGAAAAATGCTGGGCAATATAAGTGTTATGAAATCTTTGCTTGTTGCGGTGATGAGTGCCGTTTTTGCCCTGCTGTTGAAGCCTTCGAAAGCGGGCAGATGGCAGTCCGCGAAGTGACAGATCCTCAAACGAAAAACATATTCAATATCAGTGCTTATCCCATATATAACGAACGGCAGGAACTGTATGGCATGGTTGTATATATCACCGATATTACTGCCAGGAGACGGATGGAGTCTCAGCTGTATCAATCGGAAAAACTGATCGCTATTGGCGAAATGGCTGCCGGAGTTGCCCATGAATTGAACAGCCCTTTGACTGCGGTGATCGGCAACTGCAATTTGATTTTACGGCGGACACCTAAGACACATAAGCATTATAACCTGCTGTTGGATATAAAAAAATGCGGTCTGAGAAGCAAAGGGATTATCCAGAACCTCCTCACCTTTGCCAGACAAGATACCTATATTTTTGAAGACATTTCTATCAATGATGTAGTTACTGGCAGCCTTTCTCTTATATCTTATCAAATCGAAAGAAATAATATCGAAATTATAAAAGATTTAAGTGATGATCTGCCTCCTATTAAGGCAAATANACAGCAGTTGGAACAGGTACTGATCAACTTTTTGCTCAATGCCCGAGATGCCTTTAATGATGTAGAAAACAATATGCCTACAAAAAATAAGATCACGATCAGAACAGGGATGAAATCTATTGACTGTGGAGAAGAAATGGTTTTTGTCGAAGTTACTGACAATGGGAGAGGTATATCTCAAAAAATTATTGATCAAATTTTTACACCATTCTTTTCAACCAAAGAGAAAAGCAGGGGAACAGGATTGGGGCTTTCAGTAAGTCTCGGCATTGCCCAAGCCCATGGGGGGACAATTGAAGTATCAAGTGAAGTGGGCGAGGGTAGTACATTTACCTTACTGCTTCCAGTTGTGAGGGATGATCCATCTTAAGGTTGTACAAATGTGATGTCCATTATTTATTGGGGAAGCAGTTATTATTCTAGAGGGGGGGCAATTGATGAACAAGCCAGAGGTTCTTGTGATCGATGATGAAGTGGAAGTATGCTCTTTTTTTGAATTCTACCTTAGAGAGGAAAGAAACTATTCTGTTGATGTGGCCTATAATGGAATACAGGCCAGAAAGCTGGTACAGAGCAAGAAATATGATCTTGCCTTGGTTGATCTAAAGCTACCTGATACTGATGGCATTACATTGCTCAAAGAAATCAAAGATGTCAATCCCGATTGTGAGGTCGTGATTATTACAGGGTACAGTACGATCAAATCAGCGGTTGAAGCCATGAAAATGGGGGCCTTTGATTATCTGGAAAAGCCCTTTGATGAACTGGAGGAACTGGATCATCTGCTGGATAGAATAATAAAATCAAAAACAGACAGACAACTATATATCAGCAGTTGGTTGGAAAAGGTTGCTTCCGAATTCGGAATTGTCATGTCAAACAACAGTCCTTTAAAAGATCTGCTCTTACTTGCCCGGAAGGTGGCCAGTAAGAGGATATCGGTTTTGATAAATGGAGAGACCGGGACCGGAAAGGAATTGGTGGCAAGATTCATTCACGCCAACAGTCTCAGAGCCAAGCATCCTTTTTTGGGCATCAACTGTGGGGCACTCACTGAAACTCTCCTGGAAAGTGAGCTTTTTGGCCATGAAAAAGGGGCTTTTACTGGTGCGCAGAGCAGCAGGCGGGGTATTTTCGAGTTGGCAGATGGGGGAACACTATTTCTTGATGAGATTGGTGAGGCTACACCAGGAATTCAAGTCAAGCTACTGCGTGTAATTGAAACTGGGGAGTTTTACAGAGTGGGTGGAGAGAGGCCTATTCGGACTGATGTTCGGATTATCGCAGCAACCAATAAAAATCTCTGGGAAGCTGTCAAAGAGAAAAAGTTTCGAGAAGACCTTTTGTTTCGTCTTGATGTTGTCAGCTTGAATGTTCCCCCTTTGCGGGAACGGCGTATGGATATATTTCCATTAACTAAGTATTTCATCAGCAAGCATCTGTCTCAACAAGGATATAAAAAGGGTGTTAAATTCAACGAACAGGCGATGGACTTGCTTGTGAAATATCAATGGCCTGGGAATGTCCGGGAGCTTTATAATGTGGTGACCAGGGCGATGACATTGCGAGATAGTGATATTATTAGCCCTACATGCCTTCCAGAACACATTGTCCAAGGGGATATCTCAATACAGCTTGATGATATTGATTCAATGGATGATATTGTCCACAATCACTCCCAGAGGCTTCTGTTTTCTCTTCTGAAATGCAGTAAGATAGATTTGCACGAGTTAAAAAAAATATTTGACCGGGAAGTGAACTATATAGTTAAAGAGATTATAAAGGATACCCTGGAAAAAACCGGGCAAGATAGACATGAGGCTTCAAAACAGCTTAATATCAGCCAGAGGACACTGCGATACATCTTGAATGAGAGATGTAAATAGAATTACCGTGCTGGCCAAAATATTGGCCGCCAGCCAATATTTTGGCTGTATAATAGACCTGGACTGATATTGATGTGGTGCCAAGTAAACACAATAAAACCTTCATGTTAATGGTTTTTCAGCCTAATGCGCCAACCCTTTAGATGTGGAAAAGGGTTGGCATTTTTTTTGCTTTGTTCAATATGTAAGGATATGGATGGAGTTTGGCCTGGAATGCTATTAAGGAGGTGAAATTTTAGGACAATAGTTTACCCAGCTTTATCCCTTACTAATAATAAAAAAAGGAGGCAAAGTGATGCTGCAAGATTATTACATACCCAAGTCAATTGCAGACACCCTGGCATTGTTGAAAGACAACAACGGACGCGCCAGGATCATCGCCGGGGGCACAGATCTTGTACTGGATCATCAAGCAGAAAAGATTACCGCTGATGCTTTTATCGATATCAGCAATATCGATGAATTAAAGAAAATTGAATGCTCAGATGGCTACATTTCGATTGGCGCTGCAGTAACACACAACCAGGTTGCCAGATCCCAGTTGATTCAAGAGCATGCCATTGCTTTGGCTCAGGCTGCCAGAGCTGTTGGTTCACTGCAGATAAGAAATATCGCCACTGTGGTAGGTAATGTGGTCAACGCCCAACCAGCTGCCGATACTGCAGTTGCATTGGTGGCCTTAGGAGCAGAGGCAGAAATAAATTCGTTTTCAGAGGTTGAGTATGTACCTGTGGAAGACATGTATGCCGGTTTAGGCAAATCCACAGTAGACAGCACTTCCCAACTAGTTACCCGCATCAGATTTGCTGTTCCCGAGCGCAATCAAGGTACTGCTTTTGTCCGGCTCTGCCAGCGCAAAGCCTTGGCTCTGCCTATGCTCTGTGTGGCAGCGATGGTTTCCCTTAAAGATGATAAGTTTGAGTGGGTGCGCCTGGTTATGGCTCCGGTGGGCCCAAAACCGATACGGGCTGCTAAGGCTGAGGAAATGCTGAAAGGATCACCTGTGACCGATGAAGTAATCGAAAAGGCTGCTCAGTTGGCTTTGGAAAACGCTAATCCAAGAAGCAGTTTGGTAAGAGGTTCCCGTGAATACCGCATGGGTGTTCTCCCAGTACTGATTAAAAGGGCTTTGGTTGCTGCAGTTGCACAAGCGAAATAAAAAATTCGATATTAGAGGAGGAAGGTGACCATGAGTTTGAAGATGCTGAAGTTTACCCTCAACGGTGAACCTATGGAAGTACCGGTATCTCCTTCAGATATGCTTGTCGATGTTCTCAGGGATAAGCTTGAACTGACAGGTACCAAAAAAGGCTGCGGAGAAGGAGAATGCGGTGCCTGCACAGTGATCATGAACGGCAAGGCGGTTGCCTCTTGTTTAGTTCCTGCTTTGAAAGCAATGGGTGCTGAGGTGGAAACTGTTGAAGGAGTGGCTAAGGAAAAGGCCCATCCTGTCCAGGAGGCTTTCATGGACCTTGGTGCAGTTCAGTGTGGTTTTTGCATTCCGGGAATGATCATGTCGTCAAAAGCACTTTTAGATGAGAACCCAAAACCAAGCAAAGAAGAAATCAGGGAAGCCATATCAGGCAATATCTGTCGCTGCACAGGATATGTCAAGATCGAAAAAGCTGTTGAGGCGGCTGCACAGAAACTCCAAGAAAGAGGGTAAGGGAGGGGAAGAGATGAGCGCCGATAAGATAGATTTTGATATTGTTGGTAAGAGTGTAAGGAGAAGGGATGCCTTTGAAAAAGTTACTGGAGAGGCTGTCTTCAGTACTGATGTTAAGCTGCCAGGTATGCTCTATGCTAAGGTACTGCGCAGCCCCTACCCCCATGCGAAAATCAAGAAAATTGACATCTCAAAAGCGGAACAGTTGCCTGGTGTAAAAGCGGTTGCATATTACGGGAACACCCCTAGGATAAAATTCAATACTTCTGCTACCATGACCTTTACTGTTCCCCATTTGGAACCCGTGTTGGACCAGTATGTATTCGATGACATTGTGCGCTATGTAGGGGATGAAGTGGCAGCTGTAGCAGCGGTCAGTGAGGAAATTGCCCAGCAGGCATTGAAGTTGATCGAAGTGGAATATGAGGAGTTGCCCGCAGTTTATGACCCCTTGGAGGCCATGAAAGAGGAAGCTCCACATATTCATACTGGCTGTAAAGAAGGTAAAAACATTCCCGGAGATATTGTCAAGATAGACATGGGAGATGTGGAACAGGGTTTTGCAGAAAGTGATCTAGTGATTGAAGAGATGTTCAAAGTGCCTGTTCAAAAGCAGGTCCAGATGGAAACCCAAGCTGCAGTAGCCCAGGTGAGCCGTGAGGGGGATATAACAGTATGGTCCACCACTCAGACACCACATCCAACTCGAATGATTCTATCTAGAGCCTTTGGCGTACCTCACAGTAAAATTCGGGTGCTCAATCCGCCATATGTGGGNGGTGGGTTTGGAGTNCGCATCGGGTGCAGCGCCAAAGCNGAACCTATAGCNGTTGCCCTGGCTATGCTGGCCAAGCGCCCCGTGAAAGTGGTTTATACAAGGGAAGAAGACTTTNTCGCCTCTGATACCCGCCATGGCGGCTATGTCTGGGCTAAACTTGGGGTNAAAAAGGATGGAACNTTCCATGCATTGGATTTAAAAGGTGTGTTGAATGCCGGTGCATACTGCAGTTTCAGTTGTGAAACGCCAGGTGTGTTAGGTGCCATGACCCTTTCGGTATACCGTATTCCCCATCAAAAATATTTTGGGCACAGTGTCTATACCAACACCACTCCCGCAGGAGCGATGCGCGGTTTTGGCAATCCCCAAGGTATATTCGCGCTAGAATCTGTTGTTGACATGGTTGCCGAAAAGCTGAACATAGATCCTCTGGAACTGCGCTTGAAGAACATAATGCAAGTTGGTGATCCCTGGTGCTTGCCCTATCCTTGTGGTGCTACCGGTATGGCCGAGTGTATCGAAAAGGGTGCAAAGAGCATCGGTTGGGACCGGCGCGGCAAATTGAATAAACCAGGGGCAACCAAGGTGCGAGGAATTGGTGTGGCTATTGGATCACATGTAAGCAATTCCTGGCCTTTCTGTGTGGATTATGATAATGCTTATGTAACGATACAGCAGGATGGTTCTGTCCAGGTGGCTTGCGGAGTACCCGATATAGGGACTGGAACCACTACCACTCTTCCACAGCTTGCTGCAGAGGAGCTTGGGGTTAGGTTTGATATGGTTAATATGACCTTTGGGGATACTGCTAGTACTCCCTTTGATATCGGCAGCCATGCCAGCCGAACCCTATATGCAGCCGGTACTGCGGTAGTTGCGGCTGCAAAAGATGCCAAGCAACAAGTGCTGGAATATGCAGCTGATTTATTAGATGTCTCTGCCGAAAAATTGGACATGAAGGATTCGGAAGTTTTTGTAGCACAAGGCAGTGATGAAAAAAGAATTAGCCTGAAAGAGATCGCATATCATGCCCACCTTCGCAACAAGCAGTTTATCGGTGTTGGAAGGATTGTACCACCTAACTCTCCTACATGGGAAGCTCATTTTGCAGAAGTTGAAGTAGACTTGCAGACTGGTCAGGTAAAAGTGATCAAGTTAGTAGGTGCTCATGATGTAGGTAAAGCTATTAATCCGGCGATCTGTGAAGGACAGATCGAAGGTGGGCTTGCGATGGGGCTAGGCTATGCACTCAGTGAAGAAATCAGNTATAATGATAAGGGTAAACAGCAGAACAAGAGCATCAGTACTTATTTCTTGCCTACAGCGGAGGATATGCCAGAAGTGGAAGCAATTTTAGTTGAGTCAAATGATCCCAGCGGTCCTTTTGGAGCAAAGGGTGTTGGAGAGACAGGTCTCGTTCCCACCGCGCCGGCAATTGCCAATGCTGTTTATAATGCCACCGGTATCCGTTTTACAGAGATACCATTGACTGAGGAAAGAGTTTTCTTCGCACTGAGGAACAACAAAAAGTCTTAACTAAGCAGTTTGGACAGGACCACAAGGGATAATGTGGTTCTGTCCAAAAACTTATATTTTCAGATTATTGATCATTGAGGGGACTGATCAGATGGGGGTACTGATCGTTTATAAAAATGATCTTCAAGCTCGCAGGCTGGCCAAGGAGTTAAGCAGTGCCTTACTGGCCAGAGGAATTACAGTAAACAGTCTTGAGTCTCATCAACTAAAATTTAATAGTTCTATCCCTCTGGACATGGTTTTTGTCCTTGGTGGCGATGGTACTCTCTTAAAGACAGCCCGTTATTTTGCCTCCCTGAATACCCCAATTATGGGTGTGAACTTGGGAACTGTGGGATTTCTCAGCAGTATCGAACCTAGGGACTTGATGGAGGCCTTGGATCTGCTTTTGCAGGGTAAATATGAGATCAAGAAAAGAATGATGATCAATGTTCAACTGTTCAGGGATGGTCAAGGCTGTCTGCATCAGTCAATAGCTCTCAATGATGCGGTCATTAAGGCGCGTGTTCTACACACTATCAAGATCAACCTTAGGGTAGACGGCACTTTATATACAACCTACCAGGGGGATGGCGTAATCTGTGCCACACCTACCGGCTCTACAGCCTATTCTCTGTCTGCAGGGGGTCCAATACTTGATCCCAGTGTTTCAGCACTGGTGATCACCCCTATCAGTCCTCAATTTCTATCTTCACGTCCTTTAGTGATCAGATCATCGGCAAAACTGGAATTTGAATTAGATTCTGATCATGTGACCTATCTAAACATCGATGGTGAAGAGGAAATCCCCATCCTCAAGGGGGATATTATCAGGATCAGCCGGTCTCCTGCAGTGGCCAGGATCGTTCAGCTTAAGCCGGTGAGCAGTACTGAAAAGGTGGCATATTGGATCCAGCAGGCAGAAATAGACTAAAAAGTGCGATTTTACTTAAGCGGTTTTTATTGAGTGGTAGATTAAGTAATTAACAAGGCGAGGGGAGGACTTTCTCCATGTCATGTACCTGTCAGTGCAACAAACAGCAAGAAAATGACATAAAGAAGGATGCCAGTAGCTGGCAGTTTCTGCAGGAACTGCTAGAGCAATATAGGGGCAAAAAGGGCAGCCTGGTCGCAATTTTACAGGGAGTACAGGATATATACGGTTACCTTCCGCAGCAGGTGATGGATTACCTAGCTTCAACAATGAA
>JGI24714J26587_10000475_pt1 | contig 28915 bp, 31 predicted proteins | sample BioPla4DNA2_FD_26587 | JGI IMG/M metagenome (IMG submission 26587)
ACGTATAGCTTTATTTTTCTCAACCATTTGGAAAATTAGGGCTAAAAATAGCAATGGAGCGGGATTTAAGAAAATCCCACCCCAAATATTGACAAAGAGCCCGATAAGATAAGACGGATGAAAGCTGATGGCAGGCTTGATTGACTGACAAAGAAGCTCTTTTATATATACAAAAAAGACCAGAGGAATAATCCTCTGGCCCCTTAATAGGTATAATTATCTTAACAGTTGTAACACTGTTTGAGGAACGTTGTTAGCTTGAGCAAGCATTGCAGTTGAAGCTTGTTGTAGTATAGTTTGCTTAGTAAACTCCATCATTTCCTTAGCCATGTCTACGTCTCTGATTCTTGATTCTGCAGCTTGTAGATTTTCAGCAGCATTATCTAGGTTTCTTATGGTGTGCTCTAGACGGTTTTGAGCAGCTCCTAGCAATGATCTACCCTTTGAGACAGTTTCAAGTTGAGTATTTATTATTTCAATAGCATTTTGGAAAGCATCAGAATCCGCTCCTCCAGTAACTGTAGTAACTGTGGCATCACCATCTTCTCCAGTACCTGTGGCATCACCATCTTCTTCAGTAACTGGGGCATCATCTGAAGGCACTAACCCTGACAGTTCTTGAACAACATCTGACAGTTCTTCAACAACACCTGATAAATTGATTCCAGAAGTATTAAAATCAACTTTCATTATTTCACTAGAATTTGCTCCAACTTGGAAAGTAACCTCTCCTGCTTCACCATTAAGTAATTTTTTAGTATTAAACTGTATAGTATCTTTTATTCTTTTAACCTCTCCTGTTAATTGCTTCATTTCATCGACTATACTTTCTCTATCAGCTTCTACATACGTATCATTTGCACCTTGTACTGCTAACTCTCTCATCCTCTGTAGGATTGCGTGAACTTCATCTAAAGCTCCTTCTGCAGTTTGGATTAGAGAAATACCGTCTTGAGCATTTTTAGAAGCCATGTTTAGTCCTCTTATTTGGGCTCTCATCTTTTCTGAAATGGATAATCCTGCAGCGTCATCGCCTGCTCTGTTGATTCTAAGTCCTGATGACAGCTTTTCTAAGGATTTTGCCATTCCTGTGTTATTAATTCCTAATCGTCGGTTGGCATTCATAGCCATAATATTGTTGTTAATTCTCATATAAACTCCTCCTTGAATTTTTATTTTTGTGAGGCTCCTTCCTCACAATTTATTATAATAAACCCTAGGGTTTATTACCATGATAACTCTCAATATATANTTCGGCATGTACAAATAAAAGTTTAATAGTTTTTAGATTTTTATGAAATGAAATTTTTTGCATTAAGTATATCGTCATGGAAGGATAGAAATTTAGGGAATTTTTAATTTTATTTTGTGAATTAGTTTGGTAAAATAGTATCAACCAGATTTGATTTTCTTTCAATACTCTTTCTGCCCTTCAATAAGTAGGATAATGATATTTATTAATACTTCCAATATATTTGCGTTCTGTTTTTACAGGTATAAAAAAGTCTAACAAGTGTTTATNCTTTATGACACTCCCCAATTAAACCCTTCAAAAAAACAAAAAACCTTGTAACCATCACGGTNACAAGGNNTATTTGGCGCACCCGGAGGGACTCGAACCCCCGACCAACTGATTCGAAGTCAGCGACTCTATCCAACTGAGCTACGGGTGCATGCCTTTCTATTATATATTATAATTGAATTTTTTCCTAGAGACAATTATTCCAGATTATTTTCTCCCACAGGCTTTATTGTTATATTGCTTATTTGTACCCTGTTAAACAATCTTATTGGAAATACGCTATTTCCTAAGCCACTGTCTATATACAGGATAGTTTTTCCTAATTCAAAAACACCCTTATCATATCTAGGGAAAAGGCCTTGGCCTGGAGCTATTATTGCACCAATAATGGGTAGTCTTACTTGCCCTCCATGGGTGTGACCTGCAAGTATCAAATCTTCAAGTCCTGATAGATATAGTATAGGCCTATTTGGTGCATGGGATAGGAGCAGTACAAAATTATCCTCCCTAACTCCCTCCATTGCAAGATCATAGTCTTCCTTTGAAGCATAGAAGCTTAAGCCAACTATGCTTATAGTATCTTCATTTATTTTAAATAGTGTGTTTTCATCATTAAGCACATTTACACCAATCTTTTCCAAACCTGATATAAACTCATGGCCCTTCCATTTCTCAGTTCATGGTTGCCTATGACAAAGAAAATATTATTATTTACTTCATATAGGCTTTGTACTAAATTTAAAACCCTACCAATATCTTCTGTTTCATGGTCTATCATATCCCCAGTCAAAGCTATTATATGGGGATTGAATTTTTCAACTTCCTTTATCAGCTTATCTATATTAATTAAAGGATTTCCATGGTAGTCTGTAATTTGGGTTATCCTAAGGGGTTCCTTTAATTTATCACTATTAAAGACTGGTTTATTTACATAGAATTTGCTTATCTGGCTATAGTTATATATTAGTAAGGTTAATAAAAATACTGCCAGGGTTAAAAATATTTTCATCTTCATTATCCACACTCCAATGAAAATTTTATAAAAATAAAAAAAGATGTGCACAAACCAGCATGCACACCCTTTTTCTTTAATGTTGGTGCGGGAGAGAGGACTTGAACCCCCACGTCCGAAGACACTAGATCCTAAGTCTAGCGCGTCTGCCAGTTCCGCCACTCCCGCTTAAGTGGTGACCCATCGGCGACTCGAACGCCGGACACCCTGATTAAAAGTCAGGTGCTCTACCGCCTGAGCTAATGGGTCAAAATTGCAGTAAAAAAATGGGGTGGATAATGGGATTCGAACCCATGATCTCCAGAGCCACAATCTGGCGCCTTAACCAACTAGGCCATATCCACCACAATTTCATTTGACGCTATTTTAGTATANCAGCTTATTTTAATTCTGTCAAGTGATTTTTTAAATTTTTTCTATGGACACATTTACTCCTTCATTTATCTCTATTATACCATAAGTTTTGGGACTTTNGTAGCCCCTTGGAAAGGAAATGCTGCCTGGATTCATGATCAATATATTGTTTTCCTTCACTATTAGGGGTACATGGGTATGGCCAAATAATACTATATCAGCCTCCAGCTCCTCTGCCCTGTATAATAAACTTAATACATCATATTTTACCCTATATTTATGCCCGTGGGTTAAAAATATTCTTTTACCTCCTATTTCCAGCACCCTGTCATCTTCATACTTTTTATTAAAAAAATCACCATTTCCCCTTACCAGCTCTACCTTAATGCCCGTTTCCCTTTCTATATATTCTCCATCTTCAACATAATCTCCCAGATGAATAATAAGGTCAGGTTTTTCCATATTTTTAATAAGTTTTAAGGCTTCATCAACTTTTCCATGGGTATCACTTATGACTAGTATCCTCATTTCCATCATCCTCTAATATGTTCACTATTTCCTTTCTTAGATTTTCAAGAGCCTTAGCCCTATGGCTAATTTTATTCTTTATTTCCTCTCCTAGTTCAGCAAAGGTCCTTCCATAGCCCTCTACTATGAAAAGTGGATCATATCCAAAGCCGCTTTGTCCCTTTTTTTCAAAGCCTATATAGCCCTTGCATTCCCCTTGGACTGTAATAGTTCTGTTATCTTCAGTTATAAGGGCAATTACAGTTTTGAAAGTAGCCCTTCTCTTTTCCATAGGCACCCCTTCCAGTTTGCCTAAGAGCTTTTCTATATTCTTTTCATCATTGCCCTCTTCTCCTGAGTATCTTGCAGAATTTATACCCGGTTCNCCATTTAAATAGTCAACAAATAATCCTGTATCATCTGCCATTACCATGCCGTCAACCTTATCCTTAAGGGCCTTGGCCTTCTTAATGGCATTTTCCTCCAAAGTACTTCCATCTTCCACCACATGTAAATTATTGATACCTACTTCATCCTTAGACAGTACCTTTATGGGCAAATCCTTCAATATATCCTTTATTTCCTCAACCTTGTTTTTATTTCCAGTTGATAGTATCAGTTTTCTTTCCATGTTTCTCCCCTTCTATATAGTATATCTTCATTAAATATCTTATCACTTATAACTTGTTATGCAAATATAATATTTTACAGTCTTTTAGTATAACCATATAAAAGCATTTTTAGTTTATTTAACCCATCTACTGCCTACCAGGAAGGATACATTCATATTTTCTAGTTTATGCATTAGCCTTAAATCCGTCAATACATAAAACTTATGCATGATGGAAATGGAAAAAATAAACCTACAGGTATATCCTGTAGGCTATTTATTCTTATATAATGGAAATCTATTGCAAAGGTCCAATACCCTATTTCTTATTTCTGCCCTATCCTTAGTCTCATCTAAGGCTAAATCAATTAATTCAGCTATTTCTTCCATCTCAGCTTCCTTCATTCCCCTTGTAGTTACTGCTGGTGTCCCTATCCTTATGCCACTGGTTACTGCTGGCTTTTCAGGGTCAAATGGAATGGTATTTTTGTTTGTTGTAATATTTACTTCCTCAAGTAAGGCTTCTGCCTTCTTTCCTGTTAGTCTCTTGGATCTTACATCTATTAGTATCAGATGGTTGTCTGTTCCTCCTGATACTAGTCTAAATCCTCTGCCTGTTAAGCTTTCTGCCAAGGCCTTTGCATTTTTTACTATCTGCTTCTGATATTCCTTGAATTCTTCTGTTAATGCTTCCTTAAAGCTTACTGCCTTTGCTGCTATTACATGCATTAGGGGCCCGCCTTGTATGCCGGGGAATATGGATTTATCTATAAGCTTTGCATACTTTTCCTTGCAAAGTATGGCTCCTCCTCTGGGTCCTCTTAGGGTTTTGTGGGTTGTGGTTGTTACAAAGTCTGAATATGGTACTGGATTTGGATGCAGGCCTGCTGCAACTAAACCAGCTATATGGGCCATGTCTACCATCAGGTATGCTCCTACTTCATCGGCTATTTCCCTAAATTTTGCAAAGTCTATTGTCCTTGGGTATGCACTGGCCCCTGCAACTATTAGTTTTGGTTTTGTCTTTAAGGCTACTTCCCTTACCTGTTCATAATCTATCATTTCTGTTTCCTTATCTACACCATAGGCTACAAAGTTATAGTATGTACCCGAAATATTTACCGGGCTTCCATGGGTAAGGTGGCCTCCTTGGGATAAGTTCATACCCAGTACTGTATCTCCAGGTTCCAATATTGCAAAATACACACCTAAATTAGCATTGGATCCTGAGTGGGGTTGAACGTTTGCATGCTCTGCACCAAAAAGCTTTTTCAACCTATTTATGGCTATTTCTTCAACCATGTCCACATATTCACAGCCCCCATAATATCTCCTTCCAGGATAACCTTCTGCATATTTGTTGGTTAAATGGCTTCCCATGGCTTCCATGACAGGAATTGAAACAAAGTTTTCTGAGGCAATCAGCTCTATATGCTCTTCCTGCCTTTTCATTTCCTTCTCCATTGCTTCCATTATTTCCCTGTCATATTCTCTCAAATAACTAAAATCCATATTGTAATCTCCTTCCTTTATCAAATTTTGTTGTAGATTTTCTTTTCATCTTCTAATAAAAAGAAATTTCTTTAATAGATAAACAAGGTATAATATAATATATACAATATATATTATGCCAAAAAACTATTTTCCTACAAAATTAATTATATAAATAATTTAATATTATGACAATAGTTTACTGTTGTGNGGTGAATTTAATGAGTCAATTTATTATACATAACAAAGGTGAGGCTAGGAAATTGCTCCTTTTAGCCATANTTGCAGGGAGGATNATGCTTAGGAATGGAGCTGAAACCTATAGGGTTGAAGATACAATAGAAAGAATAATAAAATCAAGAAAAAATATTAAATATGCAGACGCCTTTGTTACACCTACAGGAATTTTTGCATCTCTTGAATATGAAGAGGAAGTCTTAACCTATTTAATAAGGATAAAAGCCATAAGAATTAACTTAAATAAAATAAACCTTGTAAATGATTTTAGTAGGGAATTTGTAAGNACTAATATGTCAATAGATGNAGGCATAAAAAAATTAAGGATGATAGATAATACAGAAACATACTCACCACTTTTTAAAAGCCTATTTGGAGCCTTATCCTGCGGCTTTTTATCCATATTATTTGGTGGAAGTATGCTAGATTTTATATCCAGTATATTTGTCAGTTTTTTTGTGGTGCTGGTAGTTAATAGAATAAATAGATATAAGCTGACTTTTTTCATAAATAATTTTATAGGTGCAATTATAGCCACTTTTTTATCCATACTAATAACAGTTATTGGCATTGCTGATAATATGAATACAGTAATAATTGCATCTATAATGCCTTTAGTTCCTGGTGTTGCTATAACCAACGCCATGAGAGATACCATATCTGGGGATTTTGTTTCCGGCTTGTCTAGAGCAATGGAGGCNATTTTTTCCGCATTATCCATAGCCTTTGGAGTAGGATTAGTATTAAATATATATTTGGGAGGATAGAACACAGTGGTTGAAATTATAAAACAATTTTTATTTTCCTTTATNTCTACTATAGGATTTAGCGTTTTATTTAATATACCGAAAGNATTAATTGCAAAAACTGGTTTTGTTGGTGGTATAGGATGGATTATATTTTATATAACANGNCAATATCTAAANAATGAAATTATTAGTACCTTTTTTGCTGCTTTAACAGTAGGTATATTTGGCGAGCTTTTTGCAAGATATTTTAAAAAACCAGCAACCGTATTTATAATTCCCGGTATAATTCCACTAGTTCCTGGCGCAGGCATGTATTACACTATGTTAACTTTATCACAAAAAGATTTTTATGCAGCCGCAACTAAAGGTACAGAAACCTTCTTCATTGCAGCTGCAATATCCACTGGACTAATTATTTCAACAACATTATCAAAATCCATTAGAAGGGTAAAGAATAAATAAATAAATAAATTACTTAGTATACTTAATCATAATATTTACTAGTTCATCTAGAGATTCTTCCTTCAAGCTACCGTCTAAATAATTCTTTAAACATTCTTTTATATAGTTTTCCAGTATTAAACCTCCAACAGAGTTAATGGCTGACCTTACGGCTGCAATTTGTATTAGGATTTCTCCACATTTTTTTCCTTCTTCAATCATCTTTTGTATGCCCTTTACCTGTCCTTCAATTTTCCGCAACCTTAATATTACAGGATCCTTCTCCTTTGAAGCTACAGACAATTTAAATCATTCCTTTCTCTGATTAGTTTAGTACCCTGGTCATTTCCAAAATNATTTCGCCTTTTTTGTTTAGATATCTATCAATTAACTTTATGATTAAATAGGAAATTGCCAAAAGAAGCATTCCTACACCGAAGCCATATATCTCATAATTTTCTAATCCCACAGATTGAAAGTAATTTACTCCTAACACAATTCCTACTATAAGCATAATGAATGGAATCATATATGCAATAAAGGTATATTTTAAGACCTTTTTAGTTGAGGCTTTGATTTCCACCAAATCTCCTTCTTTAGCACCAATATTGTTCTTCAAATATACAGTAACACTTTTTACATCACAACTAGCAGCACAACAACCACAGTTTCCCCCACAGCCAGAAATTCGTCTTATTTCAACTAAGGCATTATTTTCTCTTATTTTACGAACAATACCTAATTGTTCCACAAACTCACCCCCAAACTAAATCTTTTATGACCTCTGAAGCAATAATAAGGCCTGCAACAGAAGGAACAAAGGCTACACTTCCAGGTATGGCCTTCCTCNTATCTTCCTTTTCTAAGTTAACCTTCATAGGCTTTTCCTTTGACCATACTACTTTTAAAGATTTAATATTTCTTTTTCTCAGTTCATGTCTGATAACCTTTGCCAAGGGGCATGTATGAGTGCTATATATATCTCCTACAGCAAAAGCTGTAGGATCTAATTTATTACCAGCACCCATACTAGATATTATTGGTATGCCCATATTTGTACAGGTTTCAATTAAATCCANTTTAGATGTGACCATGTCTATAGCGTCTATAACATAGTCATAATCTTTTGATATAAGCTTATGCCTGGTCTCACTATTATATTTCTCCCTATAAACAACTACATCTAATTCTGGATTTATATCCAAGAGCCTTTCTTTCATTACATCCACCTTTGGCAGGCCTATAGTTTTTGTCGTAGCATGGATTTGTCTGTTTAAATTACTTATATCTATTATATCATAATCTACAAGGATAATCTTGCCTAAACCTGACCTTACTAAAGCTTCACTGGCAAAAGAACCAACGCCACCTACTCCAAATACTGCAACACAAGAGTCCTTAAGTTTATCAATTCCTTCTTTGCCCAGCAAAAGTTCTGTTCTTATAAATCTTTGGTCCATTTCAATCTCCTTACTACAATTTATTCTAAATCTCTTTTAATGTGTATTTCCTTTAACTGCTCATCTGATACATCAGAAGGAGCTCCAGTCAGCAAACAAGTAGCAGATTGTGTCTTTGGAAAAGCAATTACATCCCTTATATTATTACTATTTGTTAGCAGCATCACCAGCCTATCAAAGCCATAAGCAATTCCTCCATGAGGTGGTGTGCCATATTTAAAGGCTTCCAGTAAGAAACCAAATTTATTCCAGGCTTCTTCTTTCGAAAATCCTAAAGCCTTAAACATTCTTTCTTGAAGACTTCTGTCACTTATTCTTATACTTCCTCCACCTATTTCATCTCCATTAATTACTATGTCATAAGCCTTGGCCCTTACTTTGTATGGTTCAGTCTCTAATAGGTCAATATCTTCTTCCATTGGATGGGTGAAAGGATGATGTTTTGCTACATATCTACCTTCTTCTTCATCATATTCAAATAATGGGAATTCTGTAATCCATACTGGCTTAATTATNTTATCATCTAATATTCCAAGTCTTCTTGCTACCTCATTTCTTAAATTGCCTAAGCTATCNAATACAATATNATCCTTATCTGCAACAAAAAGNAGCAAATCTCCTTTTTCTCCATCCATTCTAGCCAANATGCCATTTAACTCATCATCTGAAAGGAATTTTGCTATAGGAGAAGTTACGCCTTCTTCAGTAATCTTAATCCATGCTAATCCTTTGGCTCCAAAAGTTTTTACATAATCTTCTAAACTATTAATATCTTTTCTGGAAAACCTATCCCCGTATCCTTTTATATTTATACCCCTTACAGAGCCTTTATTCTCAATAACATTTTTAAACACCTTAAACTCTGAATTAGCCACTATGTCTGATATATTTACTAATTCAAAACCAAATCTTAAATCTGGTTTATCTACACCAAACCTTTCCATGGCTTCTTTATAAGTCATTCTTTCAACAGGAAGCTGTATTTCTATTCCTTTTAATTCCTTAAACAATCTATATAACATTTTTTCATTTATTTCAATTACATCATCTATATCTACAAAGGACATTTCAATATCCACTTGAGTAAATTCAGGCTGCCTATTTGCCCTTAAATCTTCATCTCTAAAACATCTTACAATCTGATAGTATCTATCCATACCTGATACCATCAACAATTGCTTCATAAGCTGTGGAGATTGGGGCAGGGCATAAAATTTCCCTGGATTAACCCTACTAGGCACTAAGTAATCTCTAGCACCTTCCGGAGTAGGTTTGGTCAACATTGGAGTTTCTATTTCTAAAAAGTTGTTTTCATCTAAGAAGTCCCTTATTAGCTTTGCAGCCTTATGTCTCACTATTAGATTACTTTGCATTGAAGGCTTTCTTAAATCTAAGTACCTGTATTTTAATCTCATAGTCTCTTCTACATTGTCATTATCTTTAATATATATTGGAGGAGTTTCAGCTTCATTAAGTATTCGCAGCTCTTCAGCCAATACCTCTATATCTCCCGTTAGCAAGTCCTTATTTTTTGATTCCCTTTCCCTAACCTTACCTCTAACAGCTAATACAAACTCACTTCTAATTCTTTTAGCCTTTGAGAATATTTCTTCGGAAACTGTGTTATCAAACACTATTTGTGTAATTCCCGTAATATCCCTTAAATCAACAAATATTAAAGAGCCTAGGTTTCTTTCTCTTTGTACCCATCCCATTAAAACTACTTCTTCACCTACATTTTCCATTCTTAAATTTCCACACATATGAGTTCTTCTTAAACTGCCCATATTTTCTCTCATAGAAATCCCTCCTCAAAAAAATAATCCTCTCATCTCTTGCATAAGGGACGAGAGGTTAATTCCCGCGGTGCCACCCTCCTTAGGTTTTACCTCACTCTATATTATAACGCTTTATAGCGAACAATACTGTTAACTCGAAGGTGTCTTCGTTAAATATTGGCATCGGATTTCCACCATCACCGACTCTCTATAGCCAAGGGATTTAACTACTCTTCCTTCTCATCGTTTTTCCTATATTTATTTTTAGATAATTATAAGATATATTCTTATAAGTGTCAAGTTAAGTGAACCTTCTTTCTTTCCACCATTTCATGAACCCTTGTAAGATATTCATTTAGGCTTTTAACATTAGGAACCCTTTCTATCCTATCCTCTTTAGGAAAATAAATTTTTGAAATTGCACCCATACCAGCAGCCAGTACAGTTTCCTTCTCTTCCATCATTTTAATATTATATATACATTCCTTATCCTTCTTTGCATAGCCTACATTTTCAAAATTACCTAATATCTGTTTTTGCCTATAAAGATAATATGGTTCAAGATTCATTTTTTCAGTAAAGGCTTTTATTTCCTTAAGCATTTCATATATAACATTTTGCTCTTTTATATCATATTGGTCTATTACATTCTTAAATCTGGAAGCCCTTTTGACTGCTAAAGTATGAACAGTTAAATTTTCAGGATTTAGTTTTTCTATTTCCTTTAGGGTTGTCCTAATTTCCTTAGTACCTTCACTGGGCAATCCTACTATTAGATCCATGTTAATAATTGAAAACCCTATTTTTTTGGCTAGATAGTATACGTCTACTATATCCTTTGCCTTATGATGTCTTCCAATTAGTTTTAAAGTTTCATCATTCATAGTTTGAGGATTAATGCTAATTCTATTTATGCCATTTTCTTTTAACATTTTAAGAATTTCTTCATTAATAGTATCTGGCCTTCCTGCTTCTACTGTAAACTCCTGTATATTTTCCCTTCCAAAATTTCTATATATGGCATGTATTATCTTTTGAAGATTTTTACATGGTATGGCAGTAGGAGTACCTCCTCCTATATAAACAGTAGATATATGTTTTGAGTCTGTAAGCTCTCCTATCATATCCAATTCATATATAAGCTTTTCTGTATACTCATCAACAAGATGCCCATATTTGCCTATACCTACAGCAGGGAAGGAACAATATAGACACCTGGTTGGACAAAATGGTATGGCAACATATAAACTAAACCGGTTTTCATCTATTGGATAAATATGCTTTCTTTGTTTTTGGGCTACATCAATTAATAGTTTTGCTTTTTCATCATAAAGCTTGTATCCACCTTTTAGTATATTTAGTATCTCTTTATGATCATAGCCCTTGTCCATTAATTTGTGCACAATTTTAACAGGTCTAACTCCTGTTAATACTCCCCAAGGTGCCTTTACAGTTGATAAATTGTCTAAGGCATCATAGAGACTTTGTATAATACCAACTTTTCTCCTCTTTTCAATATCATGGTCACCTATATTTATACTTTTTATCTCTATTTGAATTTCACATAGTAGTTCATTATCCTTATAAACTTTTGTAAAGGACAGTACATCCTTTAAGCCTACTACGATTAAAAATCCCTCACTATAATCTTTCAAATCATCTAAAAAAACTATTTCTTCATTAAAATAAAATACCCGTATTAGTTCATTAACCTCGTATCTATAATCATTATTTATTAGATGTACATAAATCATATTCATTCCTCTCAATAATCATTATAATAATCCTCAATTATTTTCTTTACATATTTCTTAGATATACCAAATTCTTTTGCTATTTCCTCTTTATTTAATCCCATCTCAATTAGCTCATGTATATCCCGCAAATCTATATCTTCCCTACGATTATAGTAGTTTAAATAGCCTTTCTTTTTCATAAAAGCCACCTCCTAGTATATAGCTTTCCCTAAAAGGTGGCTAATATTCTATCTCAAAAAAGGATTATTTCTTTTTTCCATTTTTATGCTAGTAGATGGACCATGCCCTGGATAAACCCTGGTTTCATCTGGAAAAACTATTAACTTTGTTTTAATAGAATTAATAATACTATCATATGAGCTTCCTTCAAAATCAGTTCTGCCTATACTACCTGCAAATAGAGTATCTCCAGTAAATAAGGAATCCTCTATCTTTAAGCTAATGCCACCAGGAGTATGTCCCGGAGTGTGAATAACTTTACCTGAAAGCTTACCAAATTCTATAACATCATCTTCATCTAGCAATATATCAGGTTCGATTTCCACAGTACCCATAGCCATTCTGCTTGATAAATTTTTTTCTCCATTCCTTACCATCGGGGCATCATCTTTGTGGATTGCAACTTTTGCATTGGTATACTTTTTCAAATCCTCAACTCCAGCAATATGATCTCCATGGCCATGGGTTAGTACAATATATTTAATATCTAGTCCCAGTTCTTCTATTTTATTAATTATATCATCTGCATCTCCACCTGGATCTATTACAATTCCCTCTTTAGTATCTTCATCATATACTAAATAACAATTAGCTGCATATATACCTGCTGGTATTCTAATGATCTCCAAAATTATCCCTCCTAAAAAGTCTTTTTACTATCTATTAGTATTGTAACCGGTCCACTATTTATAAAACTCACGTCCATATGAGCACCAAATACTCCATGTTCAGTTTTGATGCCCAATTCTTTACATTTAGATATAAATTTCTTATAATATTCTTCTGCAATACTAGGATGGGCAGCGGATGTAAAACTAGGTCTTTTACCCTTCCTAACATCTCCATACAGGGTGAATTGTGACACTACTAAAAGTTCTCCATTTATATCTTCTACTGACAGATTCATCTTTCCATTTTCATCTTCAAAAATCCTTAATCCTAATATTTTGTTCACTATATATTCTAAGTCCTTATCATTGTCATCGTCCCCAACACCAAGTAAAACCAGTAAACCTTCATTTATTTGGCCTACTGTCTCTCCTTCAACAATTACCTTCCCTTCTTTAACTCTTTGAACCACTGCTCTCATTATATGCACCTCTCTTATTAGCTTATAACCCTATATACATCTATTACATCCTTTAATTTTCTTAAATTTTTCATTAACTCTCTCAATTGTTCAATATCCTTAATTTCTAAAACAATATTAATTATTGCTAATTTTTCCTTATTTGTTCTAGCGCTTAAGCTTGTCAATGCTAAACCTGAATTAGTTATATTTTGAGTAATTTCAGTTAATAAGCCTTGTCTATCCAAAGCTTTTATCTGGATTTCAGCATGGTATTCAGCCTTTATGTCATCACCCCAATTTACTTCAATAAATCTTTCATTATTTTCTATATAGCTAATATTAGGGCAATCCTTTCTATGGACTGAAATTCCTCTGCCTCTAGTAATATATCCTACAATTTCATCTCCAGGGACAGGATTGCAGCACTTTGCAAATCTGACCTTTATATTATCAACACCTTTTACACTAATACCCTGGCCTAGTCTTTCACTAGATCTTATAGGGGGTCTTTCCTTAGGTCTACTTTCTATATTTGCCCTATCCTCTTTTATTTTAAAATGTTTTTTATACTTTTCTTTTAACTTTGACATCACTTGGGATAAGGTTATACTTCCATAACCTAAACCAGCATACAAGTCATCAACAGTACTTAGACTTAATCTTTTTGTAATATCTTTCAACCACTCATCTTTTAACTGATCAGTTATTTTAAGGCCAAGCTTTTTTACTTCCTTATCAAACAATTCTTTACCCCTAAGTATATTTTCCTCTTTTCTTTCTCTTTTAAACCATTGACGAATTTTACTTTTAGCTTGACTGCTTTTTACAATTTTAAGCCAATCCCTGCTAGGCCCACTAGAACTTGCAGATGTAAGTATTTCTACTATATTTCCGTTTTTTAACTTAAAATCCAAAGGTACTATTCTACCATCTACCTTAGCACCAACACATTTGTTTCCAATATCCGTGTGCACCCTATAGGCAAAGTCAATAGGTGTTGAACCATTAGGGAGATTTATAACATCACCTTTAGGTGTAAATACATATACTTCATCTGTAAATAAATCTACCTTTAAACTCTCCATGAACTCTCTTGGATCCTTTAAATCCTTTTGCCATTCCATTAACTGCCTTAACCAAGTAAGTTTTTCATCAAAATTGTCAGTTTTCACAGTTCCTTCCTTATATTTCCAATGGGCAGCAATACCATATTCAGCAGTTCTGTGCATCTCCCATGTTCGAATTTGAACTTCAAATATCTCACCTTCAGGCCCAATTACTGTTGTATGCAATGATTGATACATATTAGGTTTAGGCATTGCAATATAATCCTTAAATCTACCAGGTATTGGTTTCCACATTGTATGAACCAATCCCAATACAGCATAGCAATCCTTAATGCTATCAACAATTACCCTTATGGCTGTAAGATCGAATATTTGTTCAAAGCTCTTATTCTGATAGACCATCTTTTTATATATGCTGTAAAAATTTTTAGGTCTTCCACTTATTTCTCTTTTAATATTCATCTGTTCTAAATTTTTGTCCAATTCATCAATTATTCTTTTAATATACTCTTCTCTTTCTTTTCTTCTTTTAGATACTTTTTCTACTAGATCATAATAGCCTTCAGGATCCAAAAATCTCAAAGACAAATCTTCTAATTCCCATTTAATTTTAGATATCCCAAGTCTATGGGCTAAGGGAGCATATATCTCTAATGTTTCAATGGCCTTTTCTTTCTTCTTTGCCTCACTCATATACTCTAAAGTCCTCATGTTGTGGAGCCTATCAGCTAATTTTATTATAATAACCCTAATGTCCTTGGCCATGGCCAAAACCATCTTTCTTAGGTTTTCTGCTTGGCTTTCCTGTTTGGATTTGAATTTAAGTTTTTTCAATTTAGTTACTCCCTCTACTAAATTGGCTACTTCTTCCCCAAACATTTCTACCAATGTTTCATATTTTACTTCCGTATCTTCTAATACATCATGAAGAAGACCAGCAGCAATAGTTATATCATCCATATTCAAATCAGCTAAAATCATGGCTACATTATATGGATGGGTAAAGTACTTGTCTCCTGAATTCCTATACTGGCCTTGATGACAGCTTTCAGCATAATTATACGCTTTTATTATAAGATCCATATCAGCATGTGGATAATATTCTTGTATTTTTGACAATAAATTTTCTAACATCGAATGCTCACCTTTTAATTATTATTTTAGACCTAAAACCTAAGTTTTAAGCCTAAATTCCCATTCTAATCCTTGTATAATGAAATTATATATCAATTTTAAAAATATTTCACTAAAAACTTTTAGAACATCAAATTATCTATAATAATATATCATAATTTGTAGATTTCTGTAACCCATATATTCATTTATATCGGGGGTATAAGCTATATCTAGCCTTATATTATTACTAATACCCTTATACATATTTGATACTTCAGCCTGGCTGAACTTTTCTGACATTCTCCTATCAAATTCATCAATATTTCCAAAATATAGTCCTTCTATAGTCTTGCCATTTTTCATTTTTAGAATTAATTTTAGGGTATTATGATTTTTACCTAATTTAAAGGCTTTTACAACAGGTATATTTTTTTCACCAAATAAAGGTTTTGGATTTCCCTTTCCAAAGGGTTCCANTAACTTAAGCTCTTCAACAAGTTCAAAGCTTAAATATTCTAAGGGNAGNCTCATATCTATATATATTTTAGGGGTTAAATCCTCTCTAGTTAAATCAGCTTGTTCATTAAGCCTTATTCTTAATTTTTCAAGATTTTCCCGCTTCAAGGCCAACCCGGCTGCCATAGAATGGCCACCAAATTCATTAAGTAAATCTTTACATTTAGATATTTCTTTAAACACATCATATTCTTCTATAGATCTAGCTGAACCTTTTATTTCATTTTCCTTTTTTGAATCAGTAAGTATAATTGTTGGCCTATAGTACATATCTTTTATTCTACCAGCTATTATTCCAGCTATACTTTCATGGATATCCTTTTCATATATGACAAATACTTTATCCTTTTTAAAGCCATTCATTTCAATTTGATCAATTACCTTTTTAATCCCCTTTTCAGTCATATATTTTCTTTCTTCATTTAAAGAATGCAACCTTTCTGCATATTCATAAGCTAAATTCTCATCAGAAGTAAGCAACAACTCCACTGCAATATCTGCACTATCAAGCCTACCTGAAGCATTTATGGAAGGTCCTATTACAAAACCAAGGGTGTATGGATTAATCCTTCTTCCTTCTAATCCTGTTGCCTTTATAAGGGCCTTAAGGCCTTTATTATCCGTATTATTTATTCTTTTTAATCCTTCTTTAACTATTATTCTGTTTTCACCAACAAGGTCCACAACATCGCATACTGTTCCCATGGCTACAAATTCTAAAAGCTCATAGGACTCTCTCACATCTATTCCCATTTCTTCATATAATACTTGTACAAACTTAAAAGCTACACCAGCTCCACAAAGTTCTTTAAAAGGATATTTGCAGTCAGGCCTTTTTGGATTTATAACTGCATCTGCTTTAGGTATCTTATACTCTAAATTTCCTCTATCATCATAAGTACAGCTTATTTCATGGTGATCAGTTATAATTATTTTCATGCCCAGTTTCTTTGCAAGATCTATTGCCTCAAAAGCAGATATTCCATTATCACAAGTAATTATAAGGTCCACTCCATCACTTTTTGCTTCCTCAACTATCCTTTCATTTATACCATAACCGTCTATTATTCTATGAGGTATTACATAATCTACATTACCGCCACATCTAGTTATACCTTTGTATAAGGTAAGTATTGCAGAATTGCCATCCTGATCATAATCACCACATATTCTGATTTTCTCATTATTTAATATACTTTCCTTTAGTATTTTTACACCCTTTTCCATATCCTTCATAAGCCGTGGATTGTAAAGTTTGTCCAAAGTAGGATTAATAAAGCTATCCATAAGCTTAAGATCTTTAATACCCCTATTTAATAACAGTCTAGACAAAACTTTACTTATATTTAATTGTCTTGATATTGCATCTAGATTCCCCTTAACATTTCTTAAAAACCATTTTTCCAAATATATCACTCCAATGTAATCTATATATGTTAAACTCGTATGCCATTAAATAAGACAAAAGAGATACCTTTTGTCTTATTATAGATTTGCTAATATTGAGATTGCACATTCTATTCTCTTTTTTTCCATTTCACATCCTAATTTATATGGTTTTAGTATATCCTTATTGGTATAGTATGCATTAGCATGACAACCGCCGCTACAATAGAATTTAGCCCAACAATTATGACATTCTTCCTTGTTAAATACATTTGCCTTTTTAAATTCTTCCCTTTTTTCAACATTGGTAATACCATTAAATATATCTCCTAGCTTAAATTTTTCTTCTCCTACAAACTGATGACAAGGATATATATCCCCTTCAGGGGTTACAGCTATATATTCACTTCCTGCCCCACATCCTATGGATCTTTTTGCAAGACAAGGACCCTGATTTAAGTCTATCATGAAATGNAAAAANAGGAATTCTTTATCTTTTTTCTTAATGTCAATATATTCTTTTGAAAATTNTTCATATTCANTTAATATTTCTTCCAGGTGTTCTTCTTTTAAAGCGTAATCCATATCAGGAGAAGTAACAACTGGCTCTATGGATATTTTTTTAAAACCCTGTTCATAAAAATGAAGGGCATCTTTTGAAAAGTCTAAATTATAACTTGTAAAGGTACCCCTTATATAATAGTCCTTGTCCCCTCTTTTATCAACAAAGTCCTTGATTTTAGGTAGTATTACATCATAGCTTCCTTTACCGGTAATAGTTTTTCTCATTATATCATTTATCTCTCTTCTTCCATCTATGCTCAGTACCACATTATCCATATTTTTGTTAATATAATCAATTTTTTCTTCATCCAAGAGTACCCCATTTGTTGTTATAGTAAATCTAAAATGCTTATTATATTTTTTTTCAATTTCCCTTCCATAGGAGACAAGTTCTTTTACTACTTCAAAGTTCATCAAAGGTTCTCCACCAAAGAAATCTACTTCCAGGTTTCTTCTTTTGCCTGAATTTTCACATAAAAATTCTAAAGCTCTCTTGCCAACTTCTAAATCCATTAAAAGTCTTTGACCTTTAAAATCTCCTTGAGAAGCGAAGCAATATTTGCATCTTAAGTTACAATCGTGAGCTACATGAAGGCACATGGCTTTAATTACATTGTCTGTATTGTAATTAATATTATTGGTATCAATCTCGTCAGAATATAAAAGGCCTTCCTTTTCCAGTGTTTTTATTTCCTCGTAAGCTTCTTCAATTTGAGATATATGGTATTTTTCTTTCAATGTTTCTTTTATCTCTTCCAATGAATCAGTCTTATAATAATCTAATATGTCATATACTATACCATCAACCACATGTACTGCACCACTATACACATCAAGCACTATATATCTATTATTTAAAAAGAATTTATGAATTCTATTTTTCATGTCCACAAAAAATCCTCCTTTATATACAAATTAAAAAGGAGTGGTATAAACCACTGCCTTTGTTAATTAATTGTTTTCACATTTTTGATTTCCTACTGTGCAAGAAGTTTTGCAGGCAGATTGACAAGAAGTTTGACACTCACCACATCCACCATTTGCTAAAGTATTTTTTAGATTTCTACCTGTTAAAGTTCTTATGTATTTCAACTAAAACCCTCCTTCTACATAAACAATAGAGTGCTTTATAAATTATACCACAAATTCATAATGAGATAAAGTTTATTTTATATTTACCCCAATCATACCACCTATTGCACCTGATATTAAACAAATAAACAGCTTTCCAATAGTATATATATCAAATATGAAAGGCTTTATAAATAAAAAGTTTATTAAAACCAATATTACAAAGTACAAGATACCTATTAATCCACCATTTAGCCATCCTTTTTCATCTACCTTAAATGCCAGACTAATACTTCCTACAACTATGGACAAAATCATGATTATTGTATTAATCAGGGTAATATTATCTTCCTTTAAAGACGTAAATGTAAGCAATGTTGTTAAAATTAATAATAATATTATAGTTAATAAAAAAGCAAGTCCTAAACTCTTTAATATATCTATGCTACGCCTTATTACACTTGTCTTCACAAACTCCACCTCCTATTCTATTAAAATTTATTAAAGGTAAGTGGAGTTTATTACAAAAAAGTAAAAACTTCCTTAAAAATAAGGAAGTTATTTATTTTCTTTGTTTTCATTTTCTTTCTTAACAACAGAACCTATAGCCCATTTACTAAATTCTATTTTAGTTCTATCTGCACCAAGTTCTAAAGTAACTATTTCATCTTTAATTTTTACTATTCTACCATGCATTCCACCTATAGTTATTACTTCATCACCTACTTTTAAATTGCTTCTCATTTCCATAATCTGCTTTTCTCTCTTCTTTTGAGGCCTAATAGCCATAAAATAGAAGATTGCAAGAATTGCTATAGGTAATATAAGACCGCTAAAATTTAAACCTTGTGCTGCACCAGCATTTGCCATATGCATTCCTCCTTTTTTATTTCTCCTTATTTATATTCAACAAAAAATTTAAAAAACCTTCTTTTTTATTTAATGTATCCATACTTTTTATAAAATTCTTCTCTATATTCCATAAGCCTATCTTGTCTAATGGCTTCCCTAATATTTCCCATCAGTTTTAAAAGGAAATATAAATTATGGATAGTAGCTAATCTGGCCCCTAATATTTCATTTACATTAAAAAGATGTCTAATATATGCCCTTGTATAATTTGTACAAGTGTAACAATCACATTCAGGATCTAGCTTATTAAAATCATTTTTATATTCTGCATTTCTAATGGTTAGCCTGCCCTGACTAGTCATTACAGTCCCATTCCTAGCAATTCTTGTGGGAAGAACACAATCAGCCATATCTATTCCTCTTATAACTGCTTCAAATAAATAATCTGGAGTACCAACACCCATTAAATATCTTGGCTTATCTTTTGGTAACATTGGTGTTGTAAAATCAAGCATCTCACACATAAGCTCTAGTGGTTCTCCTACACTTAATCCTCCTATAGCATATCCTGGAAATCCTATATCTAAAATATCCTTAACACTTTTTTCCCTTAAATCCTTATACATTCCACCTTGTACTATACCGAATAAGGCTTGTTTATCCCAATTTTCATGGTAGTCCTTACACCTTTTTGCCCAACGGCTGGTTCTTTCCATGGATTCTTTCACATATTCATAGTCTGCAGGATATGGAGTGCATTCATCAAAACACATAATAATGTCAGCACCTAAGGAATTTTGTATTTCTATGGATTTCTCNGGACTTATAAAATGGGTGGAACCATCTATATGGGACCTGAACTCTACACCATCTTCAGTTATTTTCCTTAAATCGTTCAAGCTAAATACTTGAAATCCACCACTATCTGTTAAAATTGGTTTATGCCAGTTCATAAACTTATGCAATCCACCTGCTTCTTCAATCAACTTATGACCTGGCCTTAAATAAAGATGATAGGTATTGCTCAGTATGATTTGAGCACCTAAGTCTCTTACTTCTTCCGGAGTCATAGCTTTAACTGTTGCCTGAGTGCCTACTGGCATAAATACGGGAGTTTCAATTACTCCATGGGGCGTTTTTATTTGGCCCAATCTAGCAGAACACTCAGTAGACTCCTTTAATACTTTGAATTCTAACGCCATTTTTTTCCTCCTTCTACTTGATGAACATTGCATCTCCAAAGCTAAAAAATCTATATCTGTTTTCCACTGCAATTTTGTAAGCATTTAATATTTTTTCCCTTCCTGCAAAAGCACTAACTAACATTAAAAGGGTTGATTCAGGTAAATGGAAATTAGTTATAAGACAATCAACAGCCTTGAACTCATATCCAGGATATATGAATATATCTGTCCATCCTTTTTTAGGTACAATTTTCCCTTCTTGTGTAGCTATAGTCTCCAATGTTCTTACACTAGTAGTTCCTACAGCTATAATTCTGCCACCATTTTTTTTAGCTAAATTTATTTTTTCTGCTGNCTCTTCATTTAATTCATAGTATTCCGAATGCATATGATGCTCCTCAATATTTTCTACTTTAACTGGCCTAAAGGTTCCTAATCCTACATGGAGGGTCAAATAAGCTAAATTTACCTTTTTCTCCTCTATTGAANTTAAAAGTTCCTTTGTAAAATGTAAACCTGCAGTAGGAGCAGCAGCAGAACCTTCGTGTTTAGCATAAACTGTTTGATATCTTTCTTTATCCTCTAGCTTTTCCTTAATATAAGGTGGTAAGGGCATCTCCCCTAACCTATCTAATACCTCTTCAAATATACCATCATAGTGAAACTCCACTATCCTTGTACCACCTTCTTCAATGCTTAATACATTAGCCACTAAAAGTCCATCTCCAAATACAATTTTCCCACCAGGTCTTACTTTTTTCCCTGGTTTAACTAGAGTTTCCCACAAATTGCCTTCAATATTTTTCAGCAATAAAAATTCTATTTTCTCATCTTTTCCTTCCCTATTTCCAAAGAGCCTTGCAGGAATTACTTTAGTATCATTTAAAACTAAACAATCTCCTTCATTTAAATAATTTATTATGTCTTTAAACTTCTTATGTTCTATATTCCCAGTTTCCTTATCTAAAATAAGAAGTCTGGATTCTTCCCTATTTTTTATTGGATGCTGTGCTATTAACTCTTCTGGTAATTCATAATAAAAATCACTAGTTTTCATAGTATCATCCTTCTTACCTCATGTATTCTATATCTACTCCTTTGTAGTAGTATTTTAAAATTTCCTCATAATTATATCCATTAAGGGCCATACCTTCAGCTCCCCATTGGCTCATTCCTAGACCATGACCATATCCTTTACCATAAATAGTAAAATTAACTATATTAGCTATAGTATCCAAATTTACATGCTCTATTCCCCTGTCAGTTATTATATAATTTATTTTATCTGCCTTCAATATATTTCCATCCTTATCAATTATACCTATATTGTTTAACGCCACATTTTTTTTATTCTCATATTTATCTATAGAATAAATTTTTATTTCATTATCAAATTTATTTTCCTTATCTACAGTAAATAGAGTACTTTTTAAAGTATCACCACCTATTATTGTTCTAAATTCATTTCCACTTATAATTTTTTTGCCTGTAGTTCCTACAATTACAATTTCAGACACCCTCCCAGCAGGCGTAGTATCCAGTATAATTAAATCCAATACTTTTCCTACATTTATGCCATTATTTTTCAATTTACTGCCTATTTCTTCTGATGTTAAATTCAACTTCCAGCTGCTATTTGGGAAGGATTTTGAAAATTCATCCACTCTACCAGTTAAATAAGGTGCATCGCCACCCCATATTTCTTTTGCATCATCTGTATGCCCACCGCTGTTTGAATGGAAAGCAGCATCAATAGGACGTCCATTATATGTTATAATCATACCCTTTGTTTTATCCACAGCTTCACTTGTTTTAGGACTTTCAACGTTGTATCCTCCATATACCTGACAGTGTACAGTATCACAAAGATTGTATCCATCANTTATATGTTTGTTTAAATTCCTCATAGCATAGGTCCTTGATGCTATGGCCTGAGCTTTTAGGGCTTCCATATGGAAGGATGAACCCATTTCCCTAGGTACAACGCCATATAAGTATTCTTCGATATCCAGATAATTAATAATACAAAGCTTGTCCCCACTTGTGTTAAACATAATATATCCTCTATAATACATTTCTTCAACTTTAATTATGTTTTCCTTTCTTGATTTAATTAGTAAATCCTCACCATTATCTAAAAAATAAACCAATTCTTCATCCGAATCCAAAATATATATTTCACCTTCTTCTACAACAATACGGATCTCATTTATATCAAAAAATTCTATTTCATTCTCCATATCATCTATATTGTATAGGTAAAAACCATCATTACTATATAGTTTAATCTCTCTTTCTGACTTTAAGGGATATGTAAGCCTGACTTTTATATAATTATCATACTCTTTTTCTGCATAAACATAACCATAATGCAAAATAAATCCTAGCAATATTNCAACTGAAATTATTATAGATATTGGTTTTTTCATAGCTCTCCCCCTTATCTTCTAATAAATAAATTTAATAGCAAAGTAAGTAAAAGGCTTATTAAAATACTTGATACAATTGGAAAGAAAAAAGTAAAGTTGCCTTTTTTTATAAAAATATCTCCAGGAAGTTTCCCTAATCCAAATTTTTCACCTATTAAAATGATTAAGCCAAAGATGGTAAGAGCTATTCCAAAAGTTAACAAGATCTTCCCCATAGAATTCATTTTCTCACCCCATCCTTATTGTATGGTATATTAAAGTGCTCATAGGCTTTTTTGGTAACAACTCTTCCCCTAGGAGTTCTATTAATAAAGTTTATCTGTAATAAATATGGTTCATATACATCCTCAATAGTNTCCTTTTCCTCTCCAGTGGCAGCAGAAAGGGTGTCAATTCCTACAGGTCCTCCACCAAAGTTATTAATCATTGTAAGTATTAGACGTCTATCTACTTCATCCAATCCTAATTCGTCTATTTCCAACATTTCTAATCCTTTCTTTGCTGCATCTAAAGTAATAATTCCATCACCCATTACCTGGGCATAATCTCTTACCCGCTTTAAAAGTCTATTTGCAATTCTAGGTGTACCTCTTGACCTTTTTGCAATTTCTAGAGCACCTAAATCATCTATTTCTATATTGAGTATGCTAGCTGAACGTTTTATAATCTTTTTTAGACTTTCATTATCATAAAGCTCTAGATTTAACATTACTCCAAATCTATCCCTTAAAGGAGAAGTTAAAAGTCCTGCCCTTGTTGTTGCACCAATCAATGTAAATCTTGATAGTTCAAGCCTTACAGATCTTGCACTAGGCCCCTTGCCTATTATTATATCCAATGCATAATCCTCCATTGCAGGGTATAATATTTCCTCTACCGTCCTATTTAATCTGTGAATTTCATCTATGAACAAAACATCATCTTCAGCTAAATTTGTGAGTATACTAGCTAAATCTCCCGGTCTTTCAATTGCTGGTCCAGATGTTATTCTAGCATTAACCCCCATTTCATTTGCAATTATATGTGCTAGAGTAGTTTTTCCTAATCCTGGAGGACCATATAAAAGTACATGGTCTAAAGGCTCTTTTCGTTCCTTTGCAGCTTTTATAAATATGTTGAGCTTTTCCTTCACCTTGTCTTGTCCTATGTATTCATGAAGCCATTTTGGCCTTAGTGAAATTTCATTATCCCTGTCTTCTTCTCTTAAAGTACTAGTAACTATTCGTTGGTCTTTTTTGTTCATTTACATCAATACCTTTCTATCTATTTTGAAAACCTTTTTAAGGCTTCCCTTATAATCTGTTCAGCATCCATTTGGCTTATATCCAAATCTTTTACAACTTTCAGTACTTCTCCTTTAGTATATCCTAAGGACATCATTCCTTCTATGGCTATTTGTAAATTGTCTTCATCCTTATCCTGGGCTACAATACCACTAATAATATCTTCACCTTTAATTCTATCCTTAAGTTCAAGTACTATCCTATTGGCAGTTTTCTTACCTATGCCAGGTACCTTAACAAAAGAATCAATATCATTATTATATATTGCACTTTTTATTTCATTAGGAGTTAAAGTTGATAATATATTTAATGCCACCTTAGGCCCAATTTTAGAAACAAGCCTCAGCATATTAAAGATTTTCAATTCTTCTTCAGATGTAAAACCATATAAGTATATTCCATCTTCTCTTAAATTTAAGTCTAAATACATAGTTAGGGTATCTCCTATATCCATATTATTTATTGAATACCTAGATGTAAATACCCTATATCCTATTCCACCATTATCAATTATTACATAATCATCTTTAATCTTTACTACTCTACCCTTAATGTATTCATACAAATCTATCACCCTTTATTTCATTCTAAACATATCCTTATATTTTATAGAGCTACCATGGCATATTGCTATGGCCAAAGCATCAGCAGCATCATCTGGCTTAGGTATTGTTTTTAAGTTAAGTAGTATTNTTACCATTTCCTGCACCTGTCTTTTTTCTGCTCTTCCATATCCAACAACTGCCTGCTTTACCTGTAAAGGCGTATACTCAAAAATATCAAGCCCCTTATTTTTAGCAGCTAATATGGCTGCTCCTCTAGCTTGTCCTACTTTTATGGCCGTTTTTACATTCTTATTAAAAAATAGCTCTTCCATGGCTACATCTTCTGGATTGTACTTATTAATGATTAANCTTAGCTCNTCATAAATTAACTTCAATCTTTCAGGAATATATAAATCTTTGTCTGTAGTAATAATTCCATAATCTAAAACACCATATTTATTTCCTAATACTTCAATTACTCCATATCCTACTATAGCCAAGCCTGGATCAATACCGAGAATAACCATAAATTTCACCCTTCAATATTAATATATATTATTCTAACATATTTAACTGTAATTTTTAATGAAAAAACTAAGTTAGAATTACTAACTTAGTTTAAGAGATAAAATTTTCCAATACATCGGATAGTTCTTCTTCACTATCTACAATTATTCCTTCCCTTAATTTTTCCTGGTCTATTTTTTTAAGCAGAGTTATAGGATAATCTGCAAAAACCTTGTCTAGATACATTTGCCCATTATCGTCAATTTTAAATACAGCTACCTTTCCTTCATGTTCNCCAATTATATAATGATTAGGGCAAAGGTGGTTTCTTTCCTCTTCTAAAAGAATTTCCTTACTTGAAAATTTTATAAGCTTCACATTAGGATAATTTTCTCTTAAATAAGCCTTATACTCTTCTTCAGTCATATTAACAATATTGTTGTCTTTTTCATTCAATTTTGTTATATTGTGNTTACACTTTTTATAATGAATTCTTATTTCAATAAAAGTATTAGGAGTAATTCTTTCCACTTCTTGTATNATCTCTAAATCTTCAATTCCGCTAATTTCTGTATTTTCTATTGCCAAATTCCTTCCATTTCTTATGCTTGTCAAATAATATCCTATTCCAAAGCTAGTAAGGAACAATATAAAGCAAAATATAAATATGTATATACCAATATATCTTTTCAAAAATATCCCTCCATTACTATCTGAGGGATATTTTTTCCATTTTAAAAAATTTTATACATATTTATTTATATCTACTCAAAACCCTGTCATTTATTCCAAACCAATAGGCTTCTTTATATGTATTGATCATATTTTTTTCTATAATCTTCACTAAGGACTTGTATATATTCCTTAATTGTCTATGTGTCAATAAATCTTCTTCCTGTATATTTGGTTTTTTTTGACTATAGCTTATTGTAAGTTGTTTATCTATGTATGTATTTAAATTGTATATTTTTCTTTTTATAATTTTATTGCAATAAGAAGAAATTAAATTATCTAAAGTATTGGTCTCCTTTTCGTTAAAATCTATATAAAGAAATAAGTCCTTGATAACTCTTTGAATATCCCGGTTTGATATATCATAATGAAAAAGAAAATTTTTTTCATATAAATCATTTTCATCCATTCTTTTTAAAGCCTCATCTTCCAAAAAATTTACCCATCTAATGTCATTATAACCATTATAATATCCCTTTAGATAAAACACAAGTTCTAGTCTATCTATATCTTCATGTACCAGCATCGAAACATTGTTGGAAATCAATTGCCTATCCCTTCTTGGAAAAAGAAGTCTTCTAATCCTTTTCCTTATATCTTTTGTACATCTATATTTAGGATATATATTTGTAGTACTGATTTCTATATCATAAAGGTTTAGGAGGATGTGTATAGAATTTATGTCGTTATTGTACAAAAAATTGTACAACAAACCATCATACAATTCTCCAAGTCCTTTTTCTGCTAACAACAAACTTATCCCTCCTCCTTAGCAATTGTTTCCAACATTTTGGATAAATAAACCAATTATTTTCGTTTTTGTTCGATGCTATAATCTATTATACTACAATAATTTATTTACTGTTTTGTTTTTTTGAAAATAAAAAGGAAACATTGAAGACCTTTCAATGTTTCCAACAAAATAGTACAACAATACTAATTTTCCAAACTTTTAGTAAGAATTTTAACTAAGGTCTCATAATCCATACCAGTTGTTAATTTATAAGTTCCTACTCTAAGACGTGAAGTTATCCCTCTTTCTTTACAATAGTTTATAAAGCTACTTATGTCATCAATTAATCCAAGCCTATAAAGATTTTCAGCAATATTTGTTAAATTTTGACCTTCTTCCACTTTGAATACTATTTCTTCTAACTCTTCTTCATTTGACTCATCAATATAGTCATCTTCATAGTCATCTTCAACTTTATCAACTTGGATTGCATCCTTTACAAAGACCATCCCCAAATCTTTTGCCTTTTCAATAATTTCATCATCACTTAAGTCCCTATATTCAATCCTTGGACTTATATAATATATGAAATTAGTTAAAATAATTCCTATTCCTAATCCCAGTAAAATATATGATAATTTTATCTTTCTGCCCATGCCATTACTCCTATGCTTTTTATATATTTTACACTATTTTTCTTTTAAAGTAAAAATATATTGTCTTTTTTGCATTCTTCTATTATAGAATCTGTCCACACAGAAGCCTGAACTTCTCCTATATGCTTTTTCTCTAAAAAGTACATACATATTCTTGATTGGCCTATACCNCCACCTATGGTTAAAGGCAGTTTTCCCTCTATTAACATCTTATGATATTTTTTATTTAATCTATCTAAAGCTCCTGCAGCTAATAGCTGTTCTTTTAGAGATTTCTCGTCTACCCTGATACCCATACTTGATAACTCAAGAGCCTCTTTTAACACTGGATTCCAGAACAAAATATCACCATTAAGTTCCCAATCATCATAATCTGGGCTTCTACCATCATGAGGTTGGCCAGATTTTAATCTTTTGCCTATTTTCATCAAAAAAACTGCCTTGTATTTTTCACATATTAAATGTTCCCTTTCTTTTGGTGTCTTGTCAGGATACATATCTTCCAGTTCTTGAGTAGTAATGAAATGTATTTTATCAGGAAGCTTTTTCTGAAGCATAGGGTACATAGTATTTATTTTCTCTTCCGTTTCCTTAAAGACTTCATATATATCTTCTACAGTTTTTTTCAAATAATCCTCACTTCTGTCCTGTCTAGTAATTACTTTTTCCCAATCCCATTGGTCTACATATACAGAATGGGTATGGTCCAATTCTTCATCAGGCCTTATGGCATTCATATCTGTATACAAACCTTCACCTGGATTGAAACCATAAGTCTTTAAAGCCATTCTCTTCCATTTAGCCAATGATTGAACAATTTCAACCTCAATATTATATTTTCTTATATTAAAAGATACAGGCTTTTCTACTCCACTTAAATTATCATTTAAGCCTGTTTCAGGCTTTACAAATAAGGGTGCAGAAACTCTTATTAAATTTAATTTTTTTGACAAACGTCTTTCAAAAAAATCCTTTATAGTTTTTATAGCAATTTGTGTTTCTTTAATATCTAATACTTTTTTCTTCAAGTGCAACTTTCCTAGCTTTTCCATAATATACCTCCTT